>Ga0316209_1003372_pt1 | contig 10989 bp, 8 predicted proteins | sample 6monopyrite_MG_FD_204945 | JGI IMG/M metagenome (GOLD analysis project Ga0316209, IMG submission 204945) | Microbial mat bacterial communities from mineral coupon in-situ incubated in ocean water Damariscotta River, Maine, United States -... | ecosystem: Environmental > Aquatic > Marine > Coastal...
GCATCAGAGACAGCCGTATTAAGGGATTGCCATTTACCTTTTGCATCTGAATATTTATCGTTACCGATAATCAGGGCGCGATATGTACCAGTATTCGCTACTCCTGAAGGAGCTTTTTCTGTTTGTTGTATCGATATGCCACGACTATCTGCAGCATTTAGCGGAACCACAAAAGCACACAGCAATAAAGTCACGCTTGCAATGATTGATCTGTAATCCCTAATTATTCTATTTGTATCCATGATTTATTCTACCAATTCGTATCCTCTGTTTCGACCGTAGCAACAACAAAACCACCTGATGCATAAAACATCTTTTTATCGATGGTATTCCCGTATAGCACCCACTCATAACGTTTATTTTCTTCATTATCTGACAGCTGTTCCTGATTTTCAGTCGGCGCTGGCGTCAGTTGAAATGTCGTGTGATTAGTTTCTGTTGCCTGTTCCTTTAACAATGTTTTGTTTCCCTTATTAAAGACTTGAATCCGAATCTTGTACTGTTCAACACCTTTTATTTCTGGCCAGCTCATCTTAATAACATTCTTTTCAAGCAATTCAATTTTGATATCATCAAACGGTATTGATGTATTGGTTGATTGTGTAAAAAAACCGATGCCTGGCAAACTGTTAGTGTCTGTAAATTGTAGTGTAGGATTATCCTGATAACTGGCTATCATCTGTTTTTGTTCGAATTCAATTATTTGAGTCATTGATAGAACCGTAATAAAAAGTGCGGCTGTCGCTGCCATTGTATAAAGCATTGGAGACTGAAAATTAAATAATTGCCCTATCCAGCTTAATGAATTCCCACTTGCAGATTTAACTGTTTTTTCTTCTACAGATATATTCAGATTATTTTCCTCTATCTGGCTCTGGTAATGTAGTGCAGCACGCATCGCATCAGCTTGATTATTAATCAGTTTTTTCGCTTTTTGTTCTTCGCCAGGCGATAAATGACCATCTAAATAATCACAGATCAACTGTTGTTGGTATTCATCCAGAGCTGATGACTGATTAATATCCTGACTATCTCGATGCAATAATGTCATAACTGAAGCTTGTTCCCGGCATTCATTACAGGTTGCCAGATGATCTAATACAGTATGATATTGCGAACTATCCTTAAAACCATCTGAATATAACGATGTCTGGATATAGCGATTCAGCGTATCGTTATCGATATGTTGTGTCATATTGCCACCTTTGCATTACATGATATTAAAGAGACATTAACTTGTACGATATTTGAAAATATCATGCTTTATTTTCCCCTTTCCTGCATTTCAATCAGTTTATGGAGCCTGGCCAGTGTCTTACGACGGAAATAATACAACTGCTGGCGATTGGTCATGTCGGCTTCAATACCCTCTTTAATACTTAAATTCAGTTTCTTTAGCGTGTTTAAAACGATATCCGCGTCCTGATCATCAATGACCAGCGCTTCAATGACAAATTGTTCAATCGGGGTTAACTGTTTCCACGCCACTGATAACAAGGATTTATCTTCGATTTTATCTATCGCTTCATCATGTGTCGCCGTCTCGGCTTCAATAGTCGATTGCGCATGATCATTTTCCTGTTCGCCAGATAGTGAAATGGCGTGTCTGGCGTTGAGCAGATGTAACTTGTTTCTTTGCATTAGCAACTGAATAATTTTTCGACTAATGCTTTGTACTTCATCAACTGGCTGTGAAGCTGTCTGAGCTATTAATTCTAAACTCTGCTGTGATCGCAAACCAAAAAATACTGTCACGGCTAATTTTCCCAGATCACGGATATAACCTGGCACATATACCTTGCACCCAAATCGCCAGTCTTTCCATCTTTCGTAAAATGGTAGTGAGTTAGCGATGACGTAACAATAATCAAACAAGCTTGCGTTATTGTTCGCCTTGTATTTTCTAAGCCGATTACTATTGCTTAAATCATCTAACATCCAGGCATAACTGCCGTTCCCCCATTCACATAAATTGGCATCGTTGTTATTAATCGGGGGATTTAAAGTGCATTTAAAATACACCCTGTTCTCTTTGCAGAATCGCTTACAGAAGCGATTAGTCTGGTATTGAATAATCGGTGATATCAACTCATTGACTTTTTTTCTGGCAGACACGTCATTATCTGCCGCATCTCGTGCGAGCTCGATGTTTTCGCTGTTACGCTTAACAGAAAATTCTTTCGGTCTACTCGGTTCTGGCAAAATAATACCTGCAAGTCGCTTGTTTTCATTCCACTCTAGCTAGTAGTGTAGTGAATATAATCAGAGTTGGCTTAATGCGCATCATATAAAAACCAGCCTTTGACCTGATTGTCGCTGAGCCGTATTGCCAGACCATAATCGTCATAAGCCAGATACTCTCCCGAAGTCATATTCAGGTGGCGGTCAGGCATGCCAAGTGATTTAAAGGGTCGGTCAGCGGAATCACCGATATTTAGTTTATGGTTAATATCTGCAGAGCTATCAGCGTTTAATTGCAATGCACTGATTAAACGTCCCTCATTTTGAAAGACATACCGTGAACCATTATTGTTAACGACCTTGAATTGTTCGCCATCGACCCAAAGATCCATACCTTTAGTATTAATTTTTAGCCTGTCTCCTAACCTGTGCCCATTGATTGTTGGCGAATGTTTTAATTTTTTGGTAAGGCTAACCTGATTGTTATCACGAAGATGATCAACAGCAAGCCTGAAAAGTAAGGTATTACCATTTGCTTTGGCTAATTTAGCCAGAGACATCCAGGCATTCTTGGCCTTATCCTTCGTGCCCACAGAATTATATAAAACTGAAAGATTGTAGAACACGCTGTAAGAAATCAGATTTTCAGTTAATACAGAATCTGTCTGTGATTGTTCAATTGCATCAGCTAATAAATTTAATGCTTTTATGGCTTGTTGTGTTTTACCTTCGATGGCGCTGGTCAGTGCCAACAGCATTGTGACACTGTCATCCTTTCCAAACCGTGGCAAATATTGTCCCTGCAAGACGCCACGAACCAGGAAAGAGTTATTCGCTAATAGATGTGTGGATGCGAGTAGCAGATAGGTCTGTTTATAATCTGGGGAAAGACGTATCGCTTTTTCAAAATGACTGACACCCTGTTCGAGCAGCTGCTTTTTCTGTTGTTTTAGATTCTGGATATAACGTTCCGTATCGGCGCGTTTATTTGACGTAGAAGTTGCCGACTGTGGTGAATCCAGTTGGGCTTCGAGCAACATAGGATAATAAAAATTAAGCGATGTACTCGCCTCATCACCATCAGTTAGCGTGTTCAACTGTTGATGGATTTCATTTGCCTGCGCAAAGTATGTAAGACCAATGGCTGAGATAACCGCCCTGCCAGGATAATCACGCCCATAGATCGTAAAGTACTCCCTCGCCTGTTTGTATTGTCCGGCAACAAAAGCCTGTACGCCTAACTCATATAACGTTGATTGAGTCGCAACGGTTTGTAACTGAGTACGTGTTCTCAAAGCACGTGACCGGGCTTGTTCACAAGCTGAATTGTTGGCTTTATTTATATCTACATTTATAGCGGCTTTGTAACAACTCTGATCCCATATATTTTCTACCCATAAGGTAAAAAAATCTTTGTCATCGACGATTTGATACGGATCAAAACCCACGCTGGACATCAGGACAAGTCCATCATGATCCGCTTGCGCTTCTTTTTGTTGCAATTGCGTTACCGCTTGTTGGTCGAGTTCCAGCCCGGCCATCATGGTTTTTTGCGACTCACTCGACTGCGAGCCAATCATACGAAAGAAACGCTGGTGCCAAAGATCGTCAGCTCGTTGATGTGCAAGTTCATGCGCAAGGATAAACGCCAACAGGTGCTCACCGCGTTGTTCGCCAAAGGAATAGCTGGTTTCGATTGCCTGCTTGCTCAGTAAGATATTGCCATCAGCGAGTGATGCCGCCCAGGCGCCGACTTCAGACTCGACAACATACAGACCGGGTTCAATACGAGACTGATCCCAGGCACGTAATAACACATCAAACACTTTTTGAGCCTTCATAACGACTGGCTCTTCTTGCTTGAGCGTGTATTTCTTCCAGTAAGTAATAGATTGTTTAGGGTCTTCTGGAGGAATAAGGGAATCTGAGCGTGTCTCGGCAGTAACCGTATTCATGCTAAATAACAGAATGCTTAATATCGCAAACAATGTCTTCAATACGTTTCTAACTGACTGAATTATATGAGTATTCATAGTGGGTTTAAGAGGGTCTGCTCTTCATATTAATAATCATATTAATTAAGAGACATATAAATTAAGACTATTTGAAAATAAAACCTTATTATTTTTTCAAATATCTCATTTCTCCTGGTCTCTTAGATATCGAACGTAAAATTATTGGCGCCGCCTTAATAAGCATAAGCCATATTAATGGAGAAACAAGATGAATACTGATAATGACTTTATACCCTTAAATCATAAAATTAAACTGAATAAATCAAAACTTGCTCTTACTTGTTTGCTGGCCAGCAGCTTTCTGATATCGTGCGCCAGTGATGATGGCAGCTCGGAAAAAACATTCGGTGACAGCCCGACATTGGAACTTAACCTGCCAGCAAGTTTAACCGGTGGCACGACTTCGTCACCTCAGAATGCAAAGTTTGCTACAACCGTAAACCAGTCGATAAAAATGGCAAAATCTGGCACCGGTCAGCCTTGTGCATTTATCGGGCAGGATGATGAAGATGATCCGTTTCGAAATGGCTACGAAACCAGCAAATTTATGATATCAACAATGGCTACCTGGACCTGCGTTGCTGATCTGTTGATTGATGTTTCTAAATTTGTTCCTCATAACGGTAAGATAATCGAAACAGACAACGATAATAATTCAGATACATTCGAGGAAGATGAACCGACTCATTATAGTGTAACGGACGAATCGGAAACTCAGGTTACGGTGCGTTTATATTATAACTACAGTCGTTCACAACCACCCATCGTTGGTGAACAATCACAATTTTATACTTCCTGGAACGAAGCCAGTAACGGTGATATCGAAGGTCGTATGATTATCGATGGTTCAGGTGTTAACTGGGATAATCATGACAGTGATGATCCTTCCATGATGCGCATGGACTTTGATTATACTGATGCATCTCAAACAGCAGATATGTTTCTCCAGTTTGATGAAAATAATCCCTGGGCTGATGGATTCAGAATTCAGATTGTGAAAGATCTATTAACTAATCCTTTGCTAAAAGTATTTCAGGCTAAAGGTCTGCTGAATATGAATGCACAATTTAATCCTCTAGACAGTATTACTGAAGTTCCGGACATTCACCTGTTTACAGTTTCTGATGCATTGGGTAATGGAGCCACGATTGCAGAGTTTCAAAATGTCTCATTACCTTTTGTGCTGAATGAAGGATTGAATAATTATCTAGGCGATTATTTGTTCACTAAAAAAGATGTCTATTATTTTGAAGATGATATGGATTGGGATTACATTAATAAAACAATCGATTCATCTGAATATCGTGGAAATCGTACAACAGCTGCCACGGGTGGTACCTGGTTGTTTCCCTTTAATCCATCACTTGACCTGATTATTACTGAGTTAGACCTGGGTAGCGATTACTTTACAGGCGCTAAATGTGCAAACGTTGGGAATGAATGCGACGCACTGGCTAACAAGGTACATGACTTCATAGGCGGATTTGCCGACATGGAGCAAAATCAGGGTACTGATCCTCTCGATTGGCGTTCAACTGAACTAACCAATCCAGATTATCTGACGACAGTTTACCCTAATGGTATTGACTGGACAGGGGCTTTTGACCACGTATTTGTACCTGAATAATGGCGTAACAACGTATTAAACCCTACCACCGAAATTTGGTTCCGTTGTATCTGCAGCGGAACCTTTTTTTTGCAGTATTAAATTAATTTTTAATTCCCCACTAAACCTTATATCATTACCTCTTTTACGATTACAGCACTGCTATCTGGCGTGGATATTCGATATGGTCACCTATTTATACTGGTTTGTTATTATTTCACTTGCTCTGGGTTTATTATATTTTATCGGTTACAAAATGGAAGAATGGAAAATTGGACTTATTGCTGCTTTTAGTGCATGTGCAATTGGCTATTTAGCGTATCACTTTCATTTTCAGCAGGTCTTTGTGAAACGATATGGCGGCGTTATGAGTATCAAGATTCCAGATGGTGAAGTGCATTTAGCCGCCACCTGGAAAGACGATAACTTATGGATTGAAAACTACAATCCTAAAACCAACACTTGTCATTTCAGAGAATATTCACGTGGCAATTTGCTACAAGGTAGTGTTACCATTAAAAGCTGCAATCCTTTATTACGACAATCTGTCATTACACAATCATTACCAGAACCAGTTAACACCAATCCTCAATAATTAATTTAATATTTTCAAGTATGTTTAATAGTTATCAACGTCACGTACCCTCTGTCACTCTGATTGTTTTAATATTTATATCGTCTGTATGTTCGGCAGAAAATCATCAACAAAAATTTACTAAAGATGATTTTTCACATTGGTTGAATGCGGCCTATATTGCACAGGCGACGTATCAATCAAATGAGAAATTAACAGAAATCCTGAATCAACAGAATTATGAAGTGCAAAAATTTAAACAAATTGAAGGCTTTTCTGTTGGTTATGTGCTGGCGACGAACCATAAAACCCGACAACATGTAATAGCTGTGCGTGGTACAGCTAATGCAGAGAACGTAATAGTGGATGCGGCTTTTGTTCTTGTGCCTGATAATTTATCCGGAATTAAAATTCATCAGGGATTTTTGCTTTCTGCTACTGATATATATCAGAGTGTCAAACAAAAAATTAATCCTGACTACACAATTGATACCATTGGCCACAGCCTTGGTGGCGCTGCCGCTATTATATTAGCGATGATGCTTGACGCTCAGGGTTATCATGTTGGGGAAGTTATTACTTTTGGCCAGCCCAAAGTTACTAATATCAGCGGTAGTAGAAAATTTGAACATTTAAACGTGACACGACTGGTTACACCTAAAGATATCGTACCGCTGGTACCACCTTTAGATCCGATGGATCTGATGAACTTAAGTATCTTCTGGCATCAGGGTACCGAAATCGTGTTGTACCCGAATAACCAATATGCAGTTTTGACTGGTGTCTCCAGTGTGATGCGGGCAAAAGATTTTTTGAATGATGTGCCCGGTGAACAACATATTAGCAATCATTTTATGAGTACATATATTCGTCACCTTAACTCGAAACTAATCTCGCCCGTCGAAATTCGTTATGTAAGTGATTTTAAATTCTCTGACTGGTTCGGTACCACACCCACCACCAATAACGACACGTCTAAATAAATTAAAGTGTATTATTAATAAAGTACTGGTACTTAGTCATATACAGTAATAATATAAGACTCGATACGATGTATTACATAAGCTATTGGAGCATATAGATTAATGAAAATTCAATATTTCACCTCTTCAGCCGTTGCCTTTGTCTTAAGTGCGCTCGCAACAACGACATTCGCAAATAACGAAAACAATTCGGGCACTTATAATAACAATAACTGGACCCCACCTCCTGCGCAAAATCGCTATTGGCAGGCACCTAACTGGTCTAATTTTAATTCTCCAGCTGCATCACAACAGCAACGTCGACCCACTTATCGCCCACAAGGTGCATATCAGCAACAGGCTCCTCGACCAGGACCAAATTATAGGCCACCACACCCTAACTATAATAATCAACAACAGAATATGAATCGTCCTAACCCGAACATGGCGCCACCACCAAATGTCTACCGCGGTAATCCACCACCTCCGAATGGACCTTATGGTTATCGTCCAGATAATGGCGCTTCAGCTTTTAATGTTCCAGGCTATAACCGTAATAATGATGGCAGGGGTAATAACGGCTGGAATAACAATAAATTTTGGGGACAAAGTGGGCCGAGTCGTTGGATGAACCCTAACAAAAACAATATGGAACGAGGTTGGGACGATATGATAAATGCACCTAGTCGTATGGGTGAAATGCCTGGTGGCTGGACAGCGCCTGAAGTCTCTATGCCAAACCCTGTCGATATAGGTGATCAGATGCAGGATAATATTGAAGATTTGCCAGAACAGGTTCGTGATATGGATGTTGGAAACTAAGACTCTGATATAAACATTACGGAAATATTGTAAAAAACCCGGCAATGCCGGGTTTTTTATTTGTTTGAAAAAAGTCGCTAGCATACCGTTATAAGCTTCATATTTTGATATAATTCTTAATTAAACTAATAGTATCAAAGAGATAGAAAACATATTAAATGTAATTTCAAAATTAGATAAGAGTTTGTTTTTTCTAGAGAAAATCTAATATTTTGTAATCTTTTATAAAAAGTTGTCTATTCTTGTTTCTCTTAGAGCACAATTTAAAGTACAGATACGCGCCTAAATGTAAATGAAGCTTTTTCTGCGTAAGACGACGAATTTTACAGTGAGTTTAAATTCGTATTTCGTTGAATTATAAAATTTATTTACATAGTCTATGGCAAAAATATTCCCAACAAATCAAGTTATCTTGACCAAGCAAGTGGCACCGCTGTTCACGTCGACCTTATCAGGTGGCATCGGTAATATTCTTGCAGCGTTTCTGGCCTACTTAATACTAAAAGATACCGCGCTAGAAACCTCAGCGCTACAAATATTTGCACTAATATTTGCCGTTTCAGTATTAAGAATTATTGTTTCACGTCTTTATCTGAAAACAAAATCGAATATACATTTTTACTTGCATAGTCACGTTATTCTAACGTTAGGCATTGGCATGCTCTGGGGTTACCTGGCTTACAGTCAATTAAATGCAACTGATGAATCATTACGTAATCTGATTTTTTTAATTATGTTTGGTTTAATTGCCGCAAGTATTGCAACATTATCGTCCTGGATAATGTCATATCTGGTTTATGTTTTCCCACAGTCAATTGCTATTTTGTATGTGTTTTCAAATATTGACTCTGAATATAATTTTTATATGGTCGTGGCATATCTCATATTTATTGTCAGTATGATATTAACCAGTATTCGTTTTAATAAAAACCACCAGAAACAAATTGATCTAATATTTAATAACAAGCAGCTGATTGAAGATCTTAATAGTGAAATACATATTCGTGAAAACTTTCAACTCGAATTGGAAATAAAGAAAACTGACCTGGAAAAAAGTAAATCTGATCTGGAAAATAAAGTCACTGAACGAACCAGGGAGCTCAGTAATATCAACACTCATCTTGAAGATGTGATCGTTAAAAAAGAAGATGCTGAAAAAAATCTACAATACCTGGCTTACCATGATGAACTTACCGGTTTACCTAATAAAAACCTGTTAGTAGACCGAATCAATCAGTCGATTAAAATTTCATCTCGAGACAATCAGCAGATGGCAATTTTATTTCTTGATCTGGACAGATTTAAAAACATCAATGACAGCCTTGGGCACACTATAGGCGACAAATTAATTCAGGAAGTCGCCAATCGCATGCACAAAACATTGCGTAGCCATGATACTGTTTCTCGAAATGGTGGTGATGAGTTTGTTATTGTACTAGAGAGACTAAAAAACCATAACGAAGCAATCTATGTAGCAAAGAAAGTGATCAACTGTCTAACAGAGACATTTGATATTCTGTCGCATAAAATACATATCGGCGCCAGTATTGGTATTAGTGTGTTCCCTAGCGATGGCGACACGCCTTTAATACTATTACGCAATGCTGACACTGCTATGTACCGCGCCAAGCAAGCAGGTGGTAATCAATTACAATTTTATGATCCCAGCATGTCAAATCAGTTACGTGATCGCATCGAACTGGAAAATGAGCTACACAGCGCACTAGTTAATAATGAATTTTATTTAGTTTATCAGCCCCAGGTAAATTCAGTAACAGGAGAAACCATAGGCCTCGAATCTTTACTTAGATGGGAAAATCCTAAACATGGCAGTATTCCTCCCGATCGTTTTGTACCATTATTGGAAGAAACAGGACTAATATATGCTGTTAGCGAATGGGTTGTTACCGAAGTACTCAATTTCATTCACAAACTTAACAATGACGCTATCACATTCTCAATCAATTTATCGCCATTACAATGCACAAATTCAAAGTTTACAGATAATTTCAAAATGCAAATAGAGAAATCAGGTGTTAATCCAGGCCAGGTAGAATTCGAAATCACTGAATCTTTATTAATCAATGATTTTGAAAAAACCAAAGCTTGTCTAGATGAATTACATTCTTGTGGTTCCACTATTGCACTTGATGACTTTGGTACTGGCTATACTTCGATGACTTACCTGGCACGTTTACCAATTGATGTTATAAAAATCGATAAATCACTAATACGTAATATCCATGAAAATAAAAATCTGCAGAGTATCGTGAATGCTATTGTTACTATGAGTAATAGTCTTGGTAAAAAGAATATTTTTGAAGGTGTAGAGAATATTTCTGAGTTAAATGAAATTAAAAAGATGGAAGGGGAAATTATTCAGGGCTTTTTGTTTAGTAAACCACTGAAAGAAGCTGAAGTGAACGACTGGTTGCATCGGGAACGTTCACACCAATCTGAAAAAATGGCTTAAGTAATATGCAGTAGCAGAAGTCTGATCTAACTAAAACTTAGATGACGACTATCTGCAGTATAGTCAGAAACCTATTCACCACAGAGGCACAGAGAACACAGAGAAAAGACAATGTGCGTTGGTGCGTACAAGCAAATTCACACCTGCAGAGAGGGGTTTAACGCCACTAATTATTTTCTCTGTGTTCTCTGTGTTCTCTGTGCCTCTGTGGTGAATCATTTTTTTTCGTATAGATAATGACCATTACCATAACTCTTGCCATCATCTGGACTAAACATTGTTTTACATAAGACAAAATATTTATTCCAGTCATTAACTTCATCACTAGTTATAATATGGGGATATAAATCCTCGAT
>Ga0316209_1003373_pt1 | contig 10986 bp, 6 predicted proteins | sample 6monopyrite_MG_FD_204945 | JGI IMG/M metagenome (GOLD analysis project Ga0316209, IMG submission 204945) | Microbial mat bacterial communities from mineral coupon in-situ incubated in ocean water Damariscotta River, Maine, United States -... | ecosystem: Environmental > Aquatic > Marine > Coastal...
AGAAGCAGCAACGAATTTTTGAGCCTCAACCGCATTGGTCGAAGTTCCAGAGTTAACCAGTGTCAACACGTCAGAAATGGTTGAAGTGTTCGCGCCACTGACTCGTGCACTCTGGATCGTTACCGTGGTATTCCCAGTTTCTGCATTTGTCACCACACTGGAAACTGCCAGTGAAGCGGTCGCTGTGGCTGCATCGACAAATTGAACGAAGACTTCTCCGCCCAGTGCTGCAACAGATCCACCAGAACCACTGTTTCGGTTATCAGAGAATTTGATATCCGAAATATCACCACCACCGACCAATGTCGATGTTGCAGTCGTCGTGGCCGCTGCTGCAGTAACAGTTGTTCCTGTTCCAACTGCTGTGGCATCAACATAAGCTTGTGCTGCAACTGCGTTAGTAGAAGTTCCACTGTTGATTAAAGCGGCAACCTGGGCAACTGTTGAAGAAATGGTCGCAGCAGCTGTTGTCGTTGCTCCCGCAGTGTTTCCCAGCTCAATCGTCACAGTTGTTACGCCACTGGCTGTTGTAACAGAAGAAACAGCCAATGAACTTGTTGTGGTAACTGAACTATCGACCAATATAACTTCAACAGTTCCACCAAGAGAAGCATCGGTACCAAGTGTTGAGGTTGCACGTGCATCGGTAAAGGTCAATGACCCCGTTGATGTCGATGCAGCCACACTGACTGAGTTGGCAACTGCAGTGCCCGTATTGATGTTCACACTACCCTGGTTGGCCCCTTCGGCGAAGGTTAAACCAGCATCAAAATTCGCGACAACTCCTGTGACATCGGAAACTGCATTCACTGCATTTTTGATATCTGCTGAAGTACTCGAAGCACCCAGGAAAATAACCTGCGATCCTGTGGAACCAGCCACTTCAATCGTAGAAGCAGAACTCAAGTTGCCTTGAAGGTATCGCAGTTCGCCTTTTTCAGCTTGTTTCGTAATAGCCGCTTCAATTTCAATGGTTGAGCTGGAGCTGAAAACAGCTTCGTTTACCTGGAAATCGTCCAGTTTGGCAGAATCGCCAGCCGTTAATTGTGTCACGAATGCCTTACTACCATCAATTAGTTTATCGCCAGCAAATGTTGTGTTCGCTGAAATTCGGTTCACAGCAGATAACGCTGCATCAACCTGAAGCTGGTTCGCTTCAATTTCTGATTGTGATAAAGCACCACTGTTCAACGATTCCTGAACCAGTCCACGGACCTGATTAAGCAGGTTACCGACTTCGCCCAGTGCTGCATCTGCGGTCGCGATGACGTTGTTCGCTCTTGCACTGTTCTTGATTGATTGCTCAATCGCAGAAACCTGTGACCGCAAGGTTTCGCCTGCGATCAAACCGGCAGGATTATCCTTACCAGAGTTGATTTTCAAACCTGTTGACAGACGGGTGAGCGCCGTGTTCTGCAGTTCGTTGGCCCTGTTCAAACTTCTTAAACCTCGCAACGCTGCGACGTTTGTGTTAATCCTCGTCATTGTTAGTTGCCTTTCCTACTTTGCTGGTTTGACCGCACCACTTATCTAGTTGGGTGGCCAGTAACCTGGGTGATGACTCGTTTAGTAAACTTGTCATTCCTGACAGAACTCTATTTCCCTCAGGGAATGACTCTCCAGAACTGGCTTCCCATGCCTTTAACATTCCTCCTGAATCCGCTCCATCCTGCTGATATTCTTTTGTCCCCGAAAATGGTGATTGCGGGGAGAACATCTGTAATATCTGGCATAAAACGGACCAACAGCCCAGATATCAAATCCGCGCTGCAACCAGCATCGTCCGAAAACAATGCCGACTATCAGTCTGTGATCGGCTTTCCAGAAAAACAACTTGAGTAAACTGCGAAGAATTTGCAAAATAAAAAGAAAAGAGGCAATAGGTTATCTGGGTCAACCCGAAAGGCTGCGTCAGTCTTTGGGCGAGAATAGCGTTTCGAATCGCCCGTCGGGAAGAAATTGAGGTAATTGACTTTATTGTAAATGGCGTTACATCAACTGAGTGAAACTATCAACATACTTGTTGGTTGTCGTGAAGAAGTTTTCGGCTACTCTGTTCCCTTGGCTGGTTTTGACTGTTTATCGCGTTGAATCGCATCATAAACTTCCTGTCGATGCACCGCGATTTCAGGAGGTGCTTCGATTCCAATGCGAATTTTGTCGCCTCGAATATCGACGATCGTAATTTTAATATTGTCGCCGATGATTATGCTTTCATCGCGCTGTCGAGACAGAACCAACATCCTGCAGGCTCCTCAATGACTGTTCCTGGAAACCACCAGCGACAGACTTGAAAAATAAGTAAAAAATAAAAGTGATGATGACCAGCAGTTATGACGGCCTTTTTACAATTGGATTTTGGCTCACAGCAGTGGAACGAAACACACCCCTGCTAAACAGCTAAAACTCTCAATGCAGGTCGAATCGTCATTATCAGCAAAGAAGTCAAAGTGAGTTTGAGCGATTTTGCCCACTCAATCAAAACTGCTGTTAAGCTATTCCGAATATAATGATAGAACCAATTACAACGCCCCTCGAAATAGGAATTTATTGGTCAGCTCGCAATACTGACCCGGCTCGCCTGGAAATAGCCTGCCCGTTTTTCGCGGCATTTCGTTGATAAGCTACTAAACATTTTCGGGAACGACCCATGGCTCGCGGTATTCCCGTTTGAGAAGTTTGTTTCCTTCGGTGCTGTTGGTGAAGGATTCTGTTTTGGAATCGAACTCCAGTTTTTTGCCGCCCAGTCGGTAGCTGATATTGGCCAGTTGTGGCAGCAGCGTGCTTCGGTAGCCTTCTTCGATATCTGCATTCGGTTTTTTTCCGGACCGGATCGAGTCGATAAAGTTTTGCTGATGTTCTTTGTCAGACCAGTATCCATATTCCTGAGCAATCACATTCGGCTTGCGGGATTTCGGTTTTCCGAAGACCTGCCAACCCCCGCCATGTCGTCCGACAACCATCAAGCCTTCGCTGCCGAAAATTTCGATCCGTGATGTGTTCTGAAGCCAGTGAGGAAACATATCTCCATCCCGTAATGCCTGATCTGCCAGAATCATATAAGGAGTATAAAGCGTCATTTCAAACATCATCACCATTTTGTCAAATTCATAAACAGCGACCTGCGTATCGGGAGTTTTGTAGGCTCCTTGTTCGTGCCAGCGACCGCCGGTTGAATAAACATTTTTCGGATATTCGACCCCGGTCAACCAGCGAGCTAAATCGAACTGATGAATGCTGTCATTGATGCTGTCGCCTCCGGAGTATTGCCAGAAGTGATTCCAGTTTTCCCAGTAGTTGTAATTGTAAGGAGTTTCCGGAGCCGGCCCGTTCCACATATTCCAATCGAGATGCTTTGGTGTCTCGGAATTGGCAACTTCCTTCACGTTCCCCCATCGCTTCTGATCGTAAACACGCACCATGTGGATCTGTCCCAGTTTTCCACTTTCGATATAGTGCTTTGCCTTCATCAAGTAGGGAGCCGAGCGAGACTGCGTGCCGACTTGAACAACCCGGTCGTATTTCCGAGCCGCTTCCACCATTTTTCGCCCTTCCCACGGCGAATGACAAACCGGTTTTTCGACATAAACATGCTTCCCGGCCTGACATCCCCAGATGGTTGCCAACGCATGCCAATGGTCAGGAGTTCCGACAACAATCGCATCAACCGATTTGTCATCGAGCACCTTGCGAAAATCCTGAACAGTTTTCGGAGCCTTGCCTTGCAGCTTCTCAAAACTTTCGACGCGCGTTCCCCGTTTATCTTTGGGGACAAAACGGGAATACCCTGGCGATGCAGAGGTATCAAACAGTGACGCATCGACATCGGCCAGATACGCCACTTCGACATCGGGATGTTCTGCAAAAGAGGCTCCCACGCAGTAGCCCCGGCCTCGGACTCCGACAATACCAAGAACGATTTTCTCATTCGCCCCGGCTGCCTTTGCCGGTTTCGACGTAGACAGTGCCAGCGATCCTGCAATCGCCCCAGTACCAACCTGACCACTACGTGCAAGAAAATCTCTACGAGGAAGTTGCTCAGACATGATTGATCCTTATCAGATTCAAGGGAAGATACACGAGGCAGGAAGTTTTACGGCGAGCCGGGGGTGTTAACCCCCTAGTGCCCTTTCAGGGCTTAGATTTGGGGTGTTTGTTTCCATAACCCGCTCCGTTGTCGCTCCTTAAATCTTTTGCAACCCCTTCTTTTAGGATTGAAGTTGCACTAGTGGTTCTGCTGTCAGATTTTCGACAACTAATCGGCACTCGCAAGTGACCAGGGGCATCACTGCCCCGGCTCGCCTGAAAGCCACTGTCGATTATCTCTGATAAAAACGGAGAAATCAAGTCTGCCTGTTGTATAGAATAGAGACGGAGCCGTGCGGCGGTCCACTCAAGTGTTCCTGCAACTGTTATGAAAGTTTGGGAAAATGAATATCGATCAACTGCTCAATGAACTGTGCCGTGAAGGGATTCGGGATGAGCGAGTGCTGGACGCAATCGCCAGCATTCCACGTGAACTGTTTGTTCCAGAATCTCAACAACCGTTTGCCTACGAAAACCGGGCGTTACCGATTGATTGCGGGCAGACAATTTCACAGCCGTATATCGTGGCGCTGATGAGCGAAGCGTTGGAGCTTCAAGGAGACGAATCGGTTCTGGAAATTGGGACTGGCTGCGGATATCAGGCAGCCGTGTTATCTCGCCTTGCCGGTCGTGTTACCACGATTGAACGCTGGGAAGAACTTTCGCGGCAGGCTCAAAAACGGCTCACCGAATTGGAAATTGATAATGTGACATTTCTGGTTGGTGACGGTTCTGTCGAGCTGAATACTGAAGAACGCTTCGATGCAATCATTGTCACCGCTGCTGCCCCCGCATTGCCAGATGCGTATCGTAAACAATTGAAAGACCCCGGCCGTATCGTCATTCCCATTGGTGAGGAATCGACACAATCGCTGATGTTGTATCGATTAAAAAATGGCGAGTGGAAGACAGAAGTTTTGTGCGGCTGCCGATTCGTCAAACTGATCGGCAAAAATGCCTGGGAAATTTCTGAAGATTAAAAAAGAGGCCAACATGAAATCATGTTACACGACCTGGCTTCCATCCCCTCATCGATAACTTAAAAACAGAGCCTCAAGACGGTTGAAATCTGCATTGAACTGTTTGCCACTCCCGAGTTTTTTTCCGGTTCTTTCGTTGCGTAAATCTTTTACCGTATTTCGGAAAGTAATGGTGACTGGCTCGGTCCCTTCGCCGAGACCTTCTGCTCCGCCACCGCCAAGTGCTGAACCGGTTACGTGTGCATTCTGAATAACGAACAGATAAGTTCTGCCCTGTTTTTTCCAGCGAGTGACTTCGCTATCTCGGGGAGGTTTTCCCGATGCGTTTAGCACAGACACAGAAGGCATAATCCCCGCATCTTGTATCGGCTTCAAAAACAGATTTCGATGCGTCTGATCTGCAACACCCTCCTGACGGTATTCCAGATATCGTTGAGGAGAAAGATTCAGATAATAAACGGATCCCTTTGCGTACTTTCGCATTTTATTGACAGGCAGTCGATGTTCTGCAATGGCGAATCCATCATGTAACGGGGATTTGATTGTTGCAAAAAGTTCCCGATACTTCTTGTAATAGAAGCCGCGATCCTGATCGGTTTCGACCCACAATTTTTCCCCGAACCACTCTTTTTCTGTTTCCGTTCCATCGTGCGAGACACCAAACAGAGTATCGAGGATTCCTTGGGAGCGGGCTTTGCCATGCTGATCGAACAGCCCGCAGCCGAAATCTGCAATGACGGTTCCTCCTGCCAGCGCGAACTGTTTAATACGCTTCGCTTCTGTATCAGAAAGAGCGTAACAAGCCGGCAGAATGAGTGCTTTATACTGCTTCGGGACTCCTTGTTTAATCACCTGATCGTAAGAAATATAATTGTATTGCAGACCAGCATCGGAAAGGAGATATTCCCATGCTTTGCGGACATTGTGCGTTGTCCCAAGTTTATGATCCCCTCCTCGATTGACCCACGTTTTCCCGTGAGCCTGGGCATCCAAGCACCAGGAAACTTGAATCGATGGATGCGAATAATAAATGGCGATGCCATCGTGCTGCCATTTCGCCCCGACGATTTTATCTGCATGTTTGCCGGAAATTTCAAGCAGTGTATCTCGATACTGCTTGAGCCACGGTTTGGGAGTTTTGCCATCAAACCAACCTTCAACCCAGCCAATCATTCCGCGATTGCCATGGGCGAAATAATACCATGTTTGCCAGATATCGTTGGCAACGCCTTTTTCTTTTTTATGGAAGTGCGTTGTCACAATTGGCATGCGATTTTCAGGATTGAATGAACGAACAATTTCCTGAGCAGACCCCAAATCGTAAGCTTCGATAAACTGAACCTTCTTCATCAGCTTGGCGTAATCGAACCCTCCCCATAAATTAGGTGACTGACCGCCAACAAATCCACAGGGAACCTCGGGATCAAGTGAGTTATTGTAAGAAACGAGATGCCCGATAAGATTTGCCCAGATTGAATCGTTGTAAGTCATGCGATCGAGAAGCGGCGAGAAATCGATTTTTCCAAGCGGGCCATTCATTTGATCGCGAACATGATCAAAAGAAACAAAGGCAGCCGGCGGTGCTTTTTTATCGCCATAATAGTTTTTCAACCAGCGAATGTAATCGCCATCTTGGTCATGAATTCGCCAGCAGAGGGGAAGCACAAACGCCCCCCAGGAAATTTCATCATCCAACGCATACGCAATACAGCGATCCGTATTCTTTTTGATGTTCCTGATGTTGCCCCGCATCAATTTTTCAGCTTTGGCTTTCAGGCTAGCATCGACAGGTTGTAGGCCATCTGTCCCCTGACGAATTGCATTGGGATCGCGTTGAAAAGGAGCCACCGTTTTCTTCTTGTTCGCACCTCTTAGATAAAGCAATCCCTTGCCTGCGGTGTGATCGTGATAGAAAGGGAGATCCCATTTGTTAATCCATTCAAACGGCCCCGCTCCACTATCAGCAAATGCACCCGTGAAACCGTACTCTTTACAAAATTTACCCCCTGCCAGCCCGGTCCCTATTCCCCATTGGTATCGCCAGGGCATGTAGTGCCAGCGGTCCCATTTGTTCAACAGAAGTTTTTCATCCTGCTGAACCGATTTGAATTCGGGGGCAGTTTTCACATACCGCAAATAATCCTCTTCTGCTTCTGTTTTATTCGCAAGAAACAACAGAGAGAAACCGCAATGAAAGCAGAGGAGCATCCAGCGCAACTGATTGTTTCTGGCAGCATCTGACATTGAAGAAACCTCACCACAAAATTGTTCCAGGTTCAGAAAAAGCAAAGCCGGTTAGAATTTCCAGCCTGACAAAACAGCTTCGAAATAGCAAACATCTACACCAAATATCGATTCCGTTTCACAGAACCATATTCCCCAGGCAGCCTGCGCTATTTTTTGGGTGAGGATTCTTCATCGAAACCAAGTCGCAGTTTAAGTTCGTCGATTGGTTCTTCATCAAGATGTCGATCCACAATGGCTTCTGTTTTCTCGCACAATTTTCGGACATCTCTGGCAGCCGTTCGGTTTCCTTTTTGAAGGAGCAGATCGGTAGCAGTGACCTGTATCAGCCTGATTTGTTTCATAAAATATTCTCGTGATGGGAGTTTTTTGATCTCCTGAAACAGCAATGCGGGATCGACTTCGCGAGGATTGTTGGCAAGCTGTTTTAAGGCAGCAATAATTGTTGCCCGCTTGGCGGTGACGCGAAGTAGTTCTGTTTCAAGCTGTTTCAGTCGTAAACGGGCATCAAGGCGAGCCGAATCATCCGGGACGGTTATTTCCAATTCAGCCGTACTTCCCGGCAACCAGGGAACACGGGCGACAACGGATTTGTCGCTCATCACTTCAATTTTTATCAAGCCGCTGCCCAATGTTTTCTCTATTTCCTTTTGCGAAAGAAATAATATTCCTTCACGAGTTGTGGTGAGTTCAAGATGAGCAATGGGAGGGGCTTGCGTCTTTTTTTCCCCCTTTGCAGAAGAAGTTTTGTCGGCAGAAGAAGTTTTCCCGGCAGGAGCTTTCGTTGTTTCCCATTTCGAAAGAAAAACTTTGGTTAATCGGAACGGGCGGTTTGATTTGTCTCGAATCATCACGCGCGCTTTGGTTTTTGGGTAGGGCGAGTTAATCCGATAAGCGAGTACTTCGACACGTCTGCGAGATTTGGGGATTGGGTTCCTGAAAGCAGAAATTGTTTGGCAGGTGATGAGGGCACGATTTCGTTCGGTTACTTTCAGGTAGGTCCAGGGGAGAATTTGACGCGCCTTGAGCTTGCGTTCCCGGTCGAAATAAAGCATGACAACTCCCAGGAATTCCCCTTGTTGAAGCAGGCTGATCGATTCATCAGGTGTTAAGAATTCGCCCCCCGCAAGAATCCCGGCAACAGTTTTCTGTTCGACTTCATCGATCTTCATCACAGAGGCAATAAGCCTGGAAACGGTCTGGGTTAAGTAGCGGGCAATCGCCTGCGGATTCTTCAAACTCTGTTGAGGCAATTCGGTCCACTGGTCTGTTAAAGCGAGCCAGGATTTCGTGCGAATTTGCCACTTGCCGTTCGCGCGATCTAAATAAAGGACGATGACCGACTGGTTCAGAGCATCTAATTTATTGGGAGAAGGAGATACTTTTGGAACGCTTACCGGGAGATCGAACTGATTAAAAGAAGTTTCCAGTTTGAGATGGATGCTTTGCCCGAAAGCGTTTTGAAGCCGCCTGGCAACCTCTTCTCGCAATTGCTGACGCATTGCCGAATTGACAACATGGGGATTCACATTCAAAATAACACGAACTGTCGCAGGACTCAGTGCAAAAGGGACCGCGTTTGATCTTTGATTCGTTTTGCTGTTACTATCCTGTGCTGCTTGTTTTTGAGCCAGTAGTTGGTTGGTGGAGGGAATAGATTCTGTAACCAGCAGCAAGCCCAAAGCCAGAAACAAGTGAGAGGTGAATCGATTCAAACTGAAACTCCTGCAGGAATACTTTGTATTGCTAACGGTAAAAGTTTATAAGCGGCTCGCCGAGTGTTTAGCATACAAGATCGCGATCAGAGAATCTATACTCTCATTGTATTACTAAGGGCCGTTCGAATAATAACTGTCGTATCCTTGATGTTCTATTTTCTTGGCTGAAGGCCATAATCAAAAGCATTGAATATGGCTTTCAGCCAATAAAAGCAGTCAAGCAATTTCACCTGGGGCGTTGCCCCAGGCTATGGTGAAAGAGGCCTTTGGCCAAAAAATAAATATGAAATCAGACAGTAATTATTCGAGCGATACTAAGCATCGACCAAACAATTACTGTCAGATCTGTGTTCGTTTTTCGTAGGATGGCGTGCTTGCAACCATCTTCGCGTGCCGAATTGAGTTCCATAACAGAAAAGAGTTAGAACAGTGATGACCCGGCGATGGATTCACCGGTGTTAAATTAATGATATGGAGACCACATTTGATGGGTGCAAGCACACCATCCTACGGCATCAGAGATGCGACAGTAATTGCTTGACCGATACTAACCAAAATGGAATATTAGAAATTTGCGCAAGTCGCAAAGAAAATTATCGTTCATCAGATAAAATCTTTATTGGGAAACGTCAATGAAATTAGGATTGATCAACTCTGCCTGGGCACAGGCGGGACGGGAAACGGCCTGGGGAATTCAAAAAACGAAAGAACTGGGCTTCGACTGCATCGATATTTTTACCGATCCCCTTTCGATTGATATTTGTGAGCGGCAACTGATTAAACGAGAATGCGATCGATTGGATTTGCCCATTATATCGGTTTGCTGCGTCGCAGCCGGCTTGATCGATTTCAACTCCAGTGTGCGAAATTTCCATCTTGATCGCGTGAAGGCTTATCTCGATTTATGTTACGAATACGAAGCCGAAAATTTACTGCTGGTGCTGGGTGAATACATCTGGAACCGCGAAGTCATCCCCCCGGCTGAACAATGGCAACTGGGTGTAGAAGCCTGCAGGGAGTTGGCTGAATATGCGGACCGGCTGAATTTGAAAATTGCGATGGAACTTGAACCGTTTCCGCTTTCGCTTCTTAATAGTGTCGATGCGATGGTGAAGTTCATCGATGAAGTTGACCATCCTGCGCTGCAGGCGAATATCGATATCTCTCACTTACTGCTGGCCAACCTGGAACCAGAGCAGTTACAGAAGCTGAACGGCAAGGCGATTCATGTACATATTTCAGATTGCGATGGAAAAGTACACGGCGATTTGCCCCCCGGAAGAGGCGTTGTCGATTTCCCGGCTTACCTTCAGGAATTGAAAAAACTGAATATCGAGGGAACAATTTCCCTCGAACTCGAATTTCCTCCCAATCCAGGCGCCATCGAAGATTGGGTACGCGAAGCATACGAAGCAACCAGCAAACTGATGGCACAATTTGGCTTGAGGAACCTGTAACTTCTTCACTCGATACAAGTTAAGTTTTTCAGCGTTGAATTGAAATGACGTGGAGCAAATAAAGAAACCTTCTGGAGGGAAATATCGCCATTGTCAATTTTTCATTGAATTGTGAAATAATTCACTGTTTTCCAACTTCCTTTTAGCGGAAAATGATAATATGACGTACCATCTGCAACAGCTTTGTTTTGATAAGCATGCGGTGAAAATTGCACTGAGTAAATGTTGATGGTACAGAGTAACTTTGTCCTTCTGTTCGTAAACCTGGAGTGAAGCGATGACACAGGAAAATGAGATGAATCACGATGGTGATGGTTTCGAAGCTGCCCCGAATATGGTCCCCGGAGAAATCGAAGCGGCGCAGCAGTTTGATCCAGCCAATGGCCCCGCTCGGCAAAGCGGAATGAAGTCAAAACTTTTCTTTGTCTTTGCAGGCTTACTTTTTGCGGGCGGCTGGGGTTATGCCAATAAGAATGACTTCAAGGACGCACTCGGACTTCA
>Ga0316209_1003374_pt1 | contig 10978 bp, 9 predicted proteins | sample 6monopyrite_MG_FD_204945 | JGI IMG/M metagenome (GOLD analysis project Ga0316209, IMG submission 204945) | Microbial mat bacterial communities from mineral coupon in-situ incubated in ocean water Damariscotta River, Maine, United States -... | ecosystem: Environmental > Aquatic > Marine > Coastal...
GGCGTTTCAAGAAAAGCTTTAAAAAAAGCGGAAAATCATAGGGTAAATAAGCATGATTAACACGATCTGAAAACAACAGCCTTACCCTATCTGCACCTGTAGTGGTATTAGTGGTGATGGTGATATGTTGGTTAGGGGTATGAGCTAAAAGCTGTTCAACCAAATTTTGTATTGCCACCACTTCACCCACGGAGGCGCAATGGATCAGTAAAGTATCCATTTGCTTATCTTGACTTAGTGTAAAGCCATAACGAGATAAGCGTGCTTTTGTGTATCCGGGTTTGCGCCTGATGATTTGATAAACAAAGTGACACAGAGCGAAAGGAATAATCAGTAGCCATAATAATGAATAACCGAGTAATACAATTTTTTGCGTGGTACTGGGCTTAAAAGATTTGGTCATGGTTTATGCGTGTAGGTGAGAGTAAAAAAACCAAGGCAACTGTAGCAGACTTTGCCAAATGAAGAACTACCCTTAATGTAAACTAAGCCTGATTCTAGTCAATCTAACAGTTTGAATCCTAATTAATTTTTATTAAGTATGGCTTTTTTTTAAAACTCATTAGACAAACTGTATAAAAATAGTAATTTATCTTAATGTGTACAAAAAGTTTGCCACCTGAGTATAACCTTCTACGCTGAAAATTATCATTCATCATATTGAATATATATGATGCGCTTTTTCCCACCCCCATACATAGGGTTTATTATGAAACATGACTTTTATATCCGCTTGGCTCAGCAAATTGAAGACACCAAAGCGCAAGGACTTTTCAAAAATGAACGTATCATTACGTCAAGCCAGCAAGCTGATATTGAGGTTAATAACGAGCAAGTTCTCAATTTTTGTGCCAATAATTATTTGGGCTTAGCTAATCATCCAGAACTGATAAACGCTGCAAAGTCCGGTTTAGACAGCCACGGTTTTGGTATGGCGTCGGTGCGCTTTATTTGTGGCACTCAAGATATCCACAAACAGTTAGAAGCAACCATAAGTGACTTTTTAGGTACACAAGAAACCATCCTTTATCCTTCTTGTTTTGATGCTAACGGTGGGTTATTTGAAACCATATTGGATGCTGAAGATGCCATCATCTCCGATTCGCTGAACCATGCAAGCATCATAGATGGGGTGAGATTATGCAAAGCAAAACGTTATCGTTATGCCAATAATGATATGCAAGGCTTAGAAGCACAGCTTATTCAAGCCGACGCCGATGGTGCGCGCACTAAACTCATTGCTACTGATGGGGTGTTCTCTATGGATGGTGTAATTGCAGACTTAGCTGCAATTTGTGATTTGGCAGACAAGTATCAGGCGTTGGTCATGGTAGATGATTGTCATGCCACTGGCTTTGTTGGTGAAACTGGTCGGGGTAGTCACGAATATTGTGATGTAATGGGGCGAGTTGATATTTTAACGGGCACTTTGGGCAAAGCTTTAGGCGGTGCGTCTGGTGGATATACGTCGGGTAAAAAAGAAGTGGTTAGCTGGCTACGTCAACGCTCTCGTCCTTACTTATTTTCAAACTCTGTGGCACCGCCAATTGTTGCAGCGTCAATCAAAGTGTTTGAAATGATGCAACATGGTGATGCTCTGCGTAAACAATTAACCAGCAACGCTGCACATTTTCGGCAACGAATGTCAGACGCTGGTTTTACACTTTCTGGGAAGGATCATGCGATCATACCTGTGATGTTAGGTGACGCCCAGTTAGCTAACGATATGGCAGATAAAATGCTGCAAAAAGGGGTGTATGTAGTTGGGTTTTCTTTCCCTGTTGTGCCCAAAGGGAAAGCGCGCATTCGTACCCAGATGTCTGCAGCCCATAGTCTCGAACAAATTGATTTGGCAGTCGACGCATTTATTGAAGTCGGCAAAGAGTTGGGAGTTATCTGATGAAAGCATTAGCCAAGTTATATTCAGAAAAAGGCATTTGGATGACCGAGTGTGAAAAGCCCACTGTTGGTCACAATGACTTAATGATTAAAATTCATAAAACCGCAATCTGTGGTACCGACATGCATATCTACCAATGGGATGAATGGGCACAAAAAACTATTCCTGTGCCTATGGTTGTAGGCCATGAATATGTCGGTGAAGTAGTTGATATGGGGCAGGAAGTACTAGGGTTTGCCTTAGGTGATAGGGTTTCTGGGGAAGGGCATATTACCTGCGGTCACTGCCGAAATTGCCGTGCAGGTCGTCGCCATTTATGCAGAAATACCACTGGAGTAGGAGTCAACAGGCAAGGCGCCTTTGCCGAATATTTAGTGATACCTGCATTTAATGCCTTTAAAATTCCCCATAATATATCCAGTGACTTAGCGGCCATTTTTGACCCTTTTGGTAACGCAGTTCACACCGCTTTATCTTTTGATTTGGTCGGCGAAGATGTTTTGATCACTGGTGCTGGCCCTATTGGTATAATGGCTGCAGCTGTCGCGCGTCATGTTGGCGCAAGATATGTAGTGATCACTGATATCAATGAGTATCGACTAGATTTAGCACTAAAAATGGGTGCGGATCGCGCCATTAACGTCTCTAAGACTGGATTAAAAGAAGTGATGCAAGACCTTGGTATGACAGAAGGTTTTGATGTTGGCCTTGAGATGTCAGGCGTGCCAGCTGCGTTGCGTGATATGCTCGACAAAATGAATAATGGTGGCAAAATTGCGATGTTAGGCATACCACCGAATGATGTTGCAATAGACTGGGATCAGGTAATTTTTAAAGGTTTGATGATAAAAGGCATTTATGGTCGCGAAATGTTTGAAACATGGTATAAAATGGCCAGCCTGATCCAGAGTGGATTAGATTTAAAGCCTATGGTAACCCATCAATTTGGTATTGATGATTTTCAACAAGGTTTTGATATTATGGGGTCCGGTCAATCTGGCAAGGTGATCCTAAATTGGCAGTAGTGGTTAACTATAAATTTTTGAGGGGAGTCACTTAGATGGAGCAATTTGCCCATATATCCGTGCAAGAGACGCAACAAAAACAGTCTGAAGGTGTGGTGCGAATAGTTGATATCCGCGACGAAGTTGCTTTTGCAGCTGGACATATTAAAGGTTCCACCCACTTAACCAATGGTTCGCTGCATAGTTTTATGTCTGGCGTAGAATTCGAAACGCCTGTTATCGTCTGTTGTTATCATGGTATCAGTAGCCAACAAGCAGCACAGTTTTTAATTCACCAAGGTTTTGAAGAAGTATATAGCTTAGACGGAGGGTTTGAGGCGTGGCGTCAAGAGCAATCCTTTGAAGCTTCACAGCCCGATGTTTAAAAATTATAGGAAGTATAATTCATTTGTCTACCCCGCTTAAGTTAGTCGCTTTCTCTAAAGAACAACCGGCAAGATTACTCACTATTTACCTTATAGAGCAAGGTATTCAGGCAGAGTATCAATATTTAGCTAATGAGTATGCACATGCTGTGATGTTGTTGCAGTCATCGGATCAAATCAAAGCCAAAAAACTGGCAGAAGAATTTGTGCTTAACCCGAATAACGTAAAATATCAAACGGCAGCGTGGCACTCCGGCGAAACGGTTAATTTAATTCCTGAAAAATCATTTTCTGCAGCGAAAACCCTGTATGACTTAAAGCAGGCGCCTTTTACGTCAAGTATATTAGCTATTTGTCTGCTTATTTACCTATTGGCAATGATAGGCGTTTCAGCGCCCTATTTGTGGCTAAAGATCCAGCCTCTAGCGATGCTTGTAGATACCGGACAGTGGTGGCGATTATTGGGGCCCGCACTGATCCACTTCTCACTTCTACATATTGCATTTAATCTTCTGTGGTGGTGGAGTTTAGGTAAACAGATTGAAATCACCTTCGGACTCAGTAGTTTGCTAATGCTATTTGTGTTTTCTGCTGTGGTGTCTAATGTTGCGCAATTGTTGGTAAGTGGCCCCAACTTTGGTGGTCTTTCAGGTGTGGTGTATGCATTAGTCGGTTGTGTTTGGTGGTTGGGCTGGTTAAAACCCAACTGGGGAATATCACTGCCTAAGCCCATAGTTATGTTTTTATTAGTTTGGCTAGTAGTAGGTTATTTGGATATTTTACCTGTGCATATGGCCAATACTGCGCACACGGTAGGGCTAATTTGTGGCTGCCTGTTTGCCTGGTTTTTGGTTACCAGAGCTAAAAACGCTAACACTCAATAGACTTTATTTTAACTCTGGAAATAGAGGTACTTAGTAAAAATAACATCCTTTATCATTTCAGAGCCAGTTTCTCTGAGCATGAGTTCTTTTAGCTTTTCTAAACAGGTACGCCTAATATCCTCGCGCCCAGTCAGGGATTTAACTTTTTCTGCTGGTTGGCTACCGAATACTTCAATAGTTGCTGCTCTCATCAGGGGTGAGTGATGTTCTGCGGCTTCAAGAAAGTCAGAATCTTCTAACATTAATTCTATTGATACTCTAACAAAGCCTAATTTTCTTGCGCTAGAGCCTAAGTAATTGGTCACTATTTCTGGCTCAAGACTGAAATAAGCGTAGTTTTTTCTGACTACCTCCTGTCCGTTTACCACACTGTGATAACTTAAAAGAGTCAGTAAACTAGCAAGTAGCCATATAGTTTTTTTCATCGTAGTTTCATTTATTAGTTATCATTATGGTTGACCTAAGCTTAGCAATTTTTTTAGTCACAACGGTATTTAACTTTAGTCTAAGTCCTGCACTTGTTATTATGCATTTTTGTTAATTAATTACGTTGTAAAATTGAACTCATCTTATGCTTTTCCAGTCGGTATCCCATCGTTATGGGCCGAGCCTAACCGGTTTACTATCCCCAACCCATGTTTAAAAAACTGGTTATTAGACACTGGTTCCTTAACTGAAAGGCTACAGTCTCGATGTGTTTCCTTCCATCTAACCCTGATAGGTCAACGGCAGGCAGAGATAACTCTTGAGGAATTTAATCGAGTATGTGCCCCCCAGCAACAGTTAAATCCGCAAGAATGGCAGGTTAGGGAGGTGTTGTTGTGGGGTGATAATCAACCTTGGGTCTTTGCTCGCTCGATTATCCCACAAAGATTATGCGAAAGTGATTTTGTTAATCTCAACACTAAACCTTTGGGTCAATTGATTTTTAATGATAAGCGATTCAAGCGAATGCCATTTGAAGTGACTAATATGTGCCCAAGTAAAGCGTTTCTAGAGCAACTGCAAATATCATCTGAGATGGACTTATGGGGACGCCGATCTGCATTTAGTTTCGAAGACATAAAAATGACGGTCAGTGAAGTGTTTCTGCCCAGCTCACCCGCTTACAAAGAGATGATATAAATTAACATGGACAACTCAGGTCAATTTTCAACTGCGAAGTTAAATGCTTATTGGCGTTTAATGCGAGCCGACAAACCTATAGGTATCTATTTATTACTTTGGCCCTGTGTATGGGCATTGTGGATAGCTTCAGCAGGGTTTCCAGACCTACATATATTTGTAGTGTTCGTATTGGGGGTAGTGGTGATGCGATCGGCTGGTTGTGTGATCAATGATTATGCGGATCGCCATGTAGATGGCCTAGTCGAGCGTTCATCAACTCGGCCTCTGGTGACCGGGGAAGTCACTGAAAAAGAGGCATTGTATTTATTTTTTTTACTTCTTTTTTTCGCTCTAATTCTAGTTTTGACCTTGACTTGGCAGACGGTACTCATGTCAGTTGGTGGCTTGATGTTGGCATGCATTTATCCTTTTATGAAACGTTATACCCATTTGCCTCAGGTCATACTTGGCGCTGCTTTCAGCTGGTCTATCCCCATGGTTTTTGTGGCCACAGGACAGCCCCTAAACTGGGTGGTGTGGGTTTTGTATTTTGCTAACTTAGCTTGGACCGTAGCCTACGATACGCAATACGCTATGGTCGATAAAAACGATGATATTAAAATTGCAGTGAAATCAACCGCTATCTTATTTGGTCAATACGATAAGTTGATCATCATGTTGTTACAAATACTCAGCCTGTTATTACTCACAACAGTAGCAATATGGTTAAAACTAAGTTGGCCGTTTTATATAGCGTTAGCTATAAGTATAGGGTTGTTTTTGTATCAGCATAGATTGATTAAAGACCGAGATAGGAGTCTATGTTTCAAGGCTTTTTTGCTCAATCACTATGTAGGTTTAGTGTTTGCCATAGGGATCATTTGGCATTACATCATGTATCCCGCTTAAGGAAGTATAATGGGCGAATTTATTCGCCTTGTTGTTTTTCTAAGTCAGTGAGGCGAGCTTCCAAAGCTTCTAGTTTTTCGCGAGTGCGGATCAACACTTGGCATTGAATATCAAATTCTTCTCGACTAACAAAATCTAAACGGCTGATCTGGGATTGCAATACTTGCTTAACTTTGGCCTCTGCCCCCTCAGCCAATGTTTTCATTCCCGGAGGCACAGCATCACTGATTTGTTTGGCGATTTCTTCTAGTTTTTTAGGATCGAGCATAAGGGTCTTTTTACCTTCGAGTTCAAATTGATTTTTTAAAACGAAATATGGGTTCAAGATTTCAAGTCATACACTGCTAATCTACTTGGACTCACTAGCGTATTCTCTTACAATCACTGCCCCAACATCATTGGCTGTATAATTTAGCATGAAACTCAATCCTGGTCAGAACGAAGCTGTAAATTTTATTTCTGGCCCTTGCTTAGTTTTAGCCGGTGCAGGTAGTGGCAAAACCCGGGTTATCACCAATAAAATTGCCTATTTGGTCAGAGAGTGTGAGATCCCTGCACGTTATATAGCCGCTGTAACCTTTACCAATAAAGCCGCTCGGGAGATGAAAGAGCGGGTGGCACAAACTTTGGGTAAAAAAGAAGCACGCGGTCTAAAAGTATCGACTTTTCATACTCTTGGTTTAAATATTATTAAATCTGAAGTCAAACCATTGGGTTTAAAATCCGGCTTTTCTTTATTTGATGACAAAGACAGCATGTCGCTACTGAAAGATTTAACTGAGGTAGAGTTTGATGGTGACAAAGAGCTGTTATCTGCACTGCAAAGTTGTATTTCTAACTGGAAAAACGACCTTATTTTACCAGAAGATTTAAAACAAAAAACACTGTCTCCCAGCGACCTTGAGCATGCGGAATTCTATCAGCGTTACTACAACCATTTGCGGGCTTACAATGCCCTCGATTTTGATGATCTTATCTTACTGCCTACTGTGTTGCTCAAAAATAACGAGAGCGTCAGGCAGAAATGGCAGAACAAGATACGTTATTTGCTGGTGGATGAATATCAAGATACCAATACCAGCCAATATGAATTGGTTAGATTGTTGGTTGGCGAAAGAGCTAGGTTCACTGTTGTAGGTGATGACGACCAGTCTATTTATTCTTGGCGTGGCGCAAGACCACAAAATTTAGCGTTGCTACAGACTGACTTTCCTAAGCTAAGAGTGATTAAACTAGAACAAAACTATCGGTCATCTGAGCGAATTTTGCATTGTGCCAATATTCTTATTCAGAACAACCCTCATGTGTTTGAAAAAAAATTATTTTCTGAGTTGGGCTACGGCGAACCTCTGCAAGTGATTACCGCCAAAAATGAAGAGCATGAAGCAGAACGTGTAGTCGCCGAATTGATGGCCCATAAGTTTATGAATGCCACCCACTTCAAAGATTATGCGATTTTATATCGAGGCAACTTTCAATCTCGTATGTTTGAAAAAGTACTGATGAGTAACCGTATCCCCTATAAAATTAGTGGTGGTATGTCGTTTTTTGGCCGAACTGAAGTCAAAGACATCATGGCTTACCTGCGGCTATTGGTCAATCAAGACGATGACAATGCGCTATTGAGAGTGATTAATACTCCTACACGCGGCATTGGTCGAGTGAGTTTAGAAAAGCTCGGTAATTTAGCCAATCACAATCATACATCTATGTTTGAAGCTGCCTTCGATCCCAATCTGCAGGATGTTTTAAGCGGCAAGGCGTTGCTATCGGTAGAGCAATTTAGCCGCTGGATAGTAGAGCTTTCGGATAGAGCGCTCAGAGGTGATGGCATTGCAACCATACGCGAAATGATTAAGACCATGGGGTATGAAGAATGGTTGTATGAGTCAAGTACTAGCCCAAAAGCGGCAGAAATGGGCATGGCTAATATCAGCACCCTGTTTGGCTGGATCAGCGATATGCTTGAAGGTAGCGAATTAGACCCACCAATGACATTACAAGAGGTAGTCAATCGACTGATATTGCGCGATATGATGGAGCGTGGCGAAGATAAAGAAGAGAACGACCAAGTACAACTTATGACCTTACACTCATCAAAAGGCCTAGAGTTTCCCTATGTATTTATGGTGGGTATGGAAGAGGGATTATTGCCCCATCAAAGTAGCATCGATGAAGACAATATAGACGAAGAAAGACGCTTAGCTTATGTGGGTATCACCCGGGCGCAAAAAGTTTTGTTTATGACATTGGTCAAAGAACGCCGGCAATATGGAGAAGTGATCAATCCTGAACCTAGTCGATTTTTACACGAACTACCGCAAGATGATTTGGTGTGGGAGCACAAAAAGCCAAAAGTGTCAGCACAAGAACGCCAGCAAAAATCTCAAGTAGGGATCGCCAACCTACGTAATATGATGAATAAGGGTTAATTAACCAGAGTTCAGGTTAATTACAATTTTTCATTTAAGAAAACTCAATTTTTGCGCTTTTTGTAAATATTTACCTTGTCCAAACTCGCAGCCTGCCTCTAGCAATGCTTGGTGTTGTTCTTGTGTATCTATACCTTCGGCAATCAACTTAAATTTTAATTGCCCAGAAATGGATAACACCGACTGTATTAACTTTAAGTTTCGTTCAGAACGAGGCAGTGTTTTAACAAAATAGTGGTCCACCTTTACGTAATCAAAAGGATAAGAATACAAGTAGCTTAAGGAAGCTAAGCCACTGCCGAAGTTATCCAACACTAAGGTGATCCCGGCGCGTTTCAGGATTTTAATGGTAGGCAAGAAAAACTGAGAACGGCGATTTAATGCATTTTCATCGAACTCAATAACTAATTTTTCAGGGTCTACGCCGGCGTCTTTTACTTGTTCAATGAGTTGTTTAGCTAAAGAAGTTTGGGTGAGGTGGTGGATGGATAAGTTGATCGCGATCCGTTTATTGTCATCAACGCCATTTAATTGCCAGTCTTGCAGTATTTCACATGCTTTAGTCAGCATGAACTTATCCATTTCTACAGTGAGGCCAAACTGTTCGGCAATTTGCCAATACTGCTCTCGTTTGATTTTACCTATACTGGAATGCTCCCAACGCACGTAACATTCTTGGTATATTGTTTCTTGAGTGGTTAAATTAAGTACTGGTTGTGTATAACTTTCAAAGGCCTTCGCTTTGAGTGTTTTTCTAAATTCGCTTTCGATTTCCAACTCTTCAAGTAGCTTTTTTCGCATGGTCTTGTCAAAAACTATATAACGTCCGCGGCCTAAAGACTTCGCTTGATACATAGCGGCATCGGCATCTCGTAGCACTTCGTCCGCCGTTTGGTATCCACTTTCAATAAAGGCGATGCCTATACTGGCTCCTGAATACATATCTTTATTTTCGATGTTAAAAGGTTGGGCAACGGAGTTGATAATACGCGCAGATATTTCTTCGACATCGTTTGGAGAGTCATAATTATCAAACAGTACAACAAACTCATCGCCACCTAAGCGCGCAAGCAGATCATGCCCTCGGATACACGAAGCAATTCTAATCGCCACCTCTTTTAAAAAAAGGTCGCCAGCCATATGACCTAAAGAATCATTAATTTGTTTGAATCTGTCCAAATCAATAAATATTACTGCAAAATTACTTGCTGTATAACGCTGCTTGCTGGCAAGCGCTAATTCGAGTCTGCTATTAAATAAAGCGCGATTTGCCAAGCCTGTTAACGAATCATGTTGAGCGTCATGTTCCAGCTGTTGTTGAGCTTGTAAGCGTTCTTCAATTTGTTTTTGTAAAAATAAATTAGTGCTGTTGAGCTCTTCTGTTCGCTCTTTCACTTCTTCTGCAAGTCTTTGGTTATAAGCTTTAATTGCGTCTGAAGATTGTTTGCGGCCTAATGCCACAGCAATGTGGTGCGATACAAAACGTAAGAATTCTAAATCTTTTAGGTTGTATTGTTTTTCCTTGCCGTAACTTTGCACCGCTATGACACCACAAATCTCACCGTCTATAATCAGTGGTGATCCTATCCATGAATTCATTTTTTGATAGATGCTTGCAACCACTTGTTCAGATAGCTCATTCGCTTCTAATAATTTTTGTACTCTAGTGACGTCTATCAACTCCGCGCTGCCGCGTCTGATAACGTACTCAGTCAAACCTAAGCCCATAGGGCGGATTTCAATTTGTGATTGCACTTCGTCTTTGTAATAGGGGAACTGTAGTGTTTGTTTGTGACTGTCTATAGTGGCGACATAACAGTTAGGCGCACCAATTAGGCGAGATAAAGTGTCATGGATGGCGGAATAAAAATCATCCATATTTCCTTCAACTGAAGCTGAAAGTTCGGATATTTCAAACAAAGCCTGTTGTAACGATTCTACTTTTTGTCTTTCGCTAATTTCTTCTTGTAATTCTTCATTGATTTGTCTTAACTGCTTGGTGCTTTGGCGAATGGATTTTTCAGTTAACTCTCGACTTTTGACCCTGTCAACGCAATTAACTATATGCTGAGAAACAAAAAGTAATATTTCTAAATCTTCCTGGCTATAACGAATCGACTCATCGTAACTCTGTACGACCATTGCACCTATTATTTGTGAGCCACGTTTTAAGGGTACACCTATCCAATCAACTGGATTAGCGCCTATATCCTTAACTGATATTTCTTCAAGTTGTTGTTGATAGGTTTCTTGGGTTAAAAATAGATGATTACCGGTGCGCAGTATATAGCCTGTAATACTATTTTTAAGATCTTCAGCTGAGATTTGTGACACGATTTGTTCATCAAATTCATCG
>Ga0316209_1003376_pt1 | contig 10975 bp, 10 predicted proteins | sample 6monopyrite_MG_FD_204945 | JGI IMG/M metagenome (GOLD analysis project Ga0316209, IMG submission 204945) | Microbial mat bacterial communities from mineral coupon in-situ incubated in ocean water Damariscotta River, Maine, United States -... | ecosystem: Environmental > Aquatic > Marine >...
AGCGCACTCTTGGTCCGTCGAACACTTCTTTTGCGCGTTGTTCGGCTTGCAGTGCAACCTTGTAAATTGTTTGTAATGAAGGCCCTGAAATATCCAGATTCACACTACGTGTGCCGCCATTATTGCTAGTGATAATCGAGCCACGAGAAACGAAGGAGCGCATACCTACGTAGCTTTGATAGTGGCGGTCAATGGCATCCATCAGTGGCTTGATCTGTTGGGGGTCCTTCGGTTGGGCGATGATTCTGATCCGCGATGCCTGAATGCTTAGATTGAAATAATCCATGGCAGGCACATCGGTTTCACCGCGTTCAAATTGCTCAGGTGAATGGGTTAAAAACGGCATGAAATATTGCTGCACCTCATGCCCGATCTCAGTCATCGTCTGTAGATTATAACCAGTGGGCGGGCTCATCGAGGCAAATACTTTAGGTTCTTCCCCTTCCGGCAGATATTCCGCTGCGGGTGTGAGAAATATGATAATTGCTGCGCAGACCGAGGTAACACCGGCGATGGTTATAAATTGTCGTAATCGGGTTTTTATTAGCGAGTCCACACCATTAACAATGCGTTTTTTCCAGCGCATGGGTCGAGTTGTTTCCCGATCAGCATCGTCATCGAAGGCGAAGTGAGCTGCAGCAGCGGGTAGTACCGCAATGGCAACCAGCATGGAACCGATGATTGAGGCGGAGATGGCGATGGCGATATCGGAATAAAGCTGCCCAGCTTCTTCCTCAATAAAAATAATTGGCACAAACACTAATATCGTGGTCAAGGTGGAAGCTAAAACAGCGGGCCATACTTTTCGCACACCTTCGATGGCCGCCTGCCAGCGATTCAGTCCGCGACGCCACGCTTGTTCAATACTTTCGAGTACGACGATGCTGTTATCCAGCGTCATACCGATGGCGAAGGCGACACCGGCGAGTGAGATCACGTTAATGGTTCGCCCGGCGAGCATCAGGCCAAGGAATGCGGCGATGGTACAGATTGGAATACCGATGATGCCGATTAATGTGGCTTTGCCTGAGCGTAAAAACAGAAACATCACCAGGCTGGCCAGCACCGCACCGATGAGCAGATTGGTCCACACATTAGATAACGAGGCCTCTACATAGCTGACATCATCAGCCACTAATCGCATGCTCATACCCGCCGGCGCTAACAGCTCCTGATTGATTGCAGCGACTTCCTGCATCATCGCGTTTTTAATGTCGATGACATTTGAACCCGCCTGGCGCCGCACTGACATGCCAATGACCGGGTTACCATCGGTGTAGGAATAGCGGGAAATTTCAAAGTGACTGAGTTTGACTTCGGCGATTTCCCCAAGGCGCACCAAAGCATCGCCGTTGCGAGCGATGATAATGTTATTCAATGCATCCACATCACGCACGCGCCCAATGGTACGCAACATATAACTGCGTTTACCCGATTCAATTTCGCCACCGGAAACATCACGATTGCGCTCAAGAATGGCTTGTCGCACCTGATTGATCGTGAGCTTGCGTTCAGCTAAGCGGGCAGGGTCGATCAGGATTTGAATCTGTCGCTCTGCACCGCCATAAACAGAGATTTCTGAAACACCGGGCACGGTTTCCATGCGTGAAGCGACGTTGTCTCGGATGTAATCTTCCATCGGAACCATATCAAGATTACGCGGATTTCCCGGCAGCGGCATGACGCGGAAGAACATAAAAGAGTTGGCGGAAAACGAAGTCGCGTAGATGCGCGGCTCATCAACATTATTCGGGTAAGACGACACTCGACTCAGCGCATTGACCACTTGAATCATCGCGTCGTTAAGATCGACCCCAAAGGGAAATTCCAGCTCAATCTCGGCTCGACCAAAAGAAGCGGAAGAGACGATACGTTGCAAGCCCGGCACGTTACGCAAATGCTCTTCCTGCTCAATGATAATTTCTTTCTCTACGTCAGGAGGTGTGGCACCAGGCCATATGGTACGAACCGAGATGGTGCGCACTTCCAGGTCGGGGATCATTTGAACAGGGATATTTAACGCCGCAACGAGACCGAGTACCGTGACGATCAGTGCAATCACCGCCATTAATATACCGCGCTTGACCATAGCTTCTAGCATGAAAACTCCTCGGGCCTATTTGACGGGTTGCACGTTTACAGGCTGGCCGTTGCGCAGGGCTTCATTCCCCTGAACTACCACTTGTTCACCACCTTGCAAGCCACCAGTAATGGTGATCTTGCTATCGAAGCTCAAACCGGTTTGAACTTGTTGCTCTTCAACCGTTGTTTCATTATTTTGCTGTTTAAGCACCCAAACTGTCACTCGGCCATCGGGATAACGCAGTAGCGCATCACGCGGCACGACGATGCCCTGAGTTCCATGTTGCAAACGCAGTACTGCGCTAGCAGACATTCCCGGCGCCATACTCACCTGAGTATTGTTAAGTGCCACACGAACCATGAACGAACGGCTGTCTGGATTGCTCACCGGAACCACGGCCGAAATTTTGCCACGATAATTTTGTAGCGGTAGCGAATCCAGCGTGACGCTAACCTCCGTCACTTGATCGAGTTTACTGAATACTGACTGAGGCACCTGAAAATCAAGGCGCAGATTGTTGGTGTCCACCAGCCTGAACAGGGCTTTTCCCGGCTGTACCCATCCGCCTTTTTCGACATACTTGTGGCTGATTACACCGGCGAACGGTGCCGCCAATGTGTGGCGGCGTAGCAATGCTTGCTGGCGTTTTTGTTCGGCGATAACCCCCTCCAGCGCTGCGCTATCTATACGGACTTGTGCCGCAATCGATTGTAATTCGTTCTCGGAAACAGAGTGTTTTTTGGCGAGTGATTGTAAATCACTCAATCGTCGTTTGGAGTCCGCCATCTGCTCGCGCGCCTGTTCACTGGCAGCGCGAGATACAGCGAGGGATAGCTTGTGGAGCTCGGCGTCAAGGTGTAATAGTTCATCACCAGACTGGATGTTGTCGCCAACGTCGACCGCTACCGAGCTGATAATACCGCTCACTTCCAGCGCCAGTTCAGAGACACGCGGCGAGATCACCGAACCTGAAACGGGAATCTCCTCAATTAACGCAACCTGCTCCGCACTGCTCACCAGTACTTTTGGGACCGGTTGCTGTGGCTTGGCATTGGCGTGGTTAAACAGCGCAGTAAGAAAGAGAATAATAAAAAGTTTTCTGCGGGTGAAGTGATATAGCGATGTATTTATATTGACTATCATAATAGACTTACCGTTTAAGTAGGAGCGTTTTTGCCGTTATCCAGATGCCCATCACCAGCGCTTATTTGGCCTGATCAAGCGGTAGGCGAATGCGCACATTGAGCCCGCCATCAGGTTCATTTGCCGCGGAGATTTCACCACCGTGCAAGTGTATGGCGCGTTCCGCGATCGCTAATCCCAGGCCGTATCCGCCGCTCTCTCTGTCGCGGGCATCACCGACGCGCACGAAAGGTTCAAATAATTTCGTCAACATATTATCTGGCACACCGGGACCATGGTCGCGCACTTGAACGAGCAGCCAACCGGGGTGTTCAGGATCGTGCTGGAGGGCGATGTCGACCGAGGTATTCTCGTCCGTGTATCGGGCTGCGTTACGCACCACATTTTCCAGTGCGCTTCTTAGCAGGGTCTCGTTGGCCTCAATGCTTACCGGCAGACTATTGATGATGCGCACCTGGCGATTCGCAACACGCGCCTCAAAATCTGCACTCTCAGCGACTTCTGCCAGAAGGATCTCAACATCAACCGGTTCTGAATGGGCGAGCTGGGTACCGGGTTCCAGGCGCGTCAGTGATAAGAGTTGTCCGATCAATTCATTTAGACGGTCGGCTTCGCGTTCGATGCGATCCAGTTCGGCATTGGTCTGATTTTGTTCTCGTTGACGCGCCAGCCCCAATGCCACCTGCAGGCGTGCCAATGGTGAGCGCAGTTCATGTGAAACATCGCTGAGCAACTGCTTTTGTGAGCCAATGAGTGCTTGCAGACGTTCCGCCATATGGTCGAAATCACGGGCGAGATCGGCGACTTCATCCCGGCGCCTACCCATGGTTGACGCGACCCGCAAACTGAGATTACCGGCAGCGAATTGATGGGTCGCATTGCTGAGTCGCCGTATAGGTCTGGTGAGATAGCCAGCCAGCAGAAAGCAGACCAGTCCGCTGACAATCGCCGCCACAATCACAGGAAGCGCGATGACTCGCGGCCTGCTGAGTACTCTATTCAGGGTTACCGCCTGAAAGTCGGGCATCAGCAGGTATTGCCCAGCGCCGGGCACCTGAATCAGGTCATGGTGTCGCGGCGACCGTTTCCGATCCGTCGGACGCCGAGGTTTCCATTTACGATCTAAGCGTTCCGCGAGATGAGATGATATGGGTCGATCAAGTAAATCTTTGCCTGAGGTATCGACCATTAAAAAGGGGATTGCCTCGGTTTGGTCCAGTTTTATCAGCCATGATTTCAGGCCTTCAATCCCCTGGTTTTTCGCGACTAATTGAGCCTCGTTGATATAGATTAAATGCCGGTCGCGTGGACTTTCAATCTCATCCTGCGCGCGCGTTCGCTCCAGAAAGAGCGACGCCGCCAGCAGACCAGCGCCGGCGAACAGGATGAGCGAAACCCAGAAGGAGAGAAATATTTTTCCGAAGAGATGGTTCATCATCGTGTGTACTGGTAGCCGACGCCACGAACGGTTTTGATTCTTTCCTCGCCGTTGGCAAGTGATCCAAGCTTTCTGCGCAGACTGCTAAGGTGCATGTCAATACTGCGGTCATAGCGCGCCAGCTCCCTGCCCAGGGCGCGTTTAGATAATTCAGCCTTTGATACCACATGGCCGGCTTCTCGAAGTAGCACTTCAAGCACACTGTACTCTGTGCTCGTCATGATGATAGGCCGCCCATTCAGAGTAACCTTGCGCGACCCGGTTTGAACCTCCAGATCATCGAGGTTCAATATTTCCGGTGGCGTTGATTCTTCACCGTGTTGTGTTTGTGGTTGTAAACGCCGGAGTATGGCGCGGATGCGGGCGACCAGTACGCGTGGGTTGCAAGGTTTTGGTAGGTAGTCGTCAGCGCCCAGTTCCAGTCCGATAATGCTGTCCACATCTTCGCCGCGGGCCGTTAGCATCAGCACTGGTAGCAAAGAGTCATTCCGCAATTCGCGTAATACATCAAAGCCATTGAGCCGTGGCATCATCACATCGAGCACGACCAGGTCGTAGTCGCCTGTGCGGGCCTGATTCAGCGCGGCCTCGCCGTCATGAGCCATGCCCACCTGGAAACCTTCGACTTCCAGGTATTGTTTTAGCATTCCGCATAACTCAACGTCATCATCCGCTAGCAGTATTTGGTTCATGGGCGCGTTCCAATCTTAATCAAACTATCTATACTGATTTTGCCACAATGGAGGTGTCAGTTATGCCCCTTTGTTCAATCTTTACCTATCTTTACACAAGCTTACTCAGTCGCGACACACATTGACGCAGGCCTTCACTAAGCTGTCAGCATGCTTTGATTCACAGAGCATATCACTAACAGAGGTAGGAAATTAATTATGAAAAAGCCATCAAAAAGATTATTGGCCGGTGTGTTAATCGTGAGTTCATTGGGACTTGTTGCGGCAGCGTCCGCCAAACCGCATGGCGATGGAGCAGACTGTAAGCGTGGTGGTCATCATATGGGCGCGGATTATAAGCATGGCGACAAGGGGTTCAACGTGGACCGTATGGCTAAAAAGCTGGACCTCAGCGATGATCAACGTACGAAGATTGAAGCTATTATAAAGGCATCGAAACAGCAGAAGAGCGATCAACGTGACAAGATAAAGGCGAATCGCGAACAGCTGAAAGAGCTGACGATGCAAAGTCCGCTCAATGAAGCAGCGGTGCGTACGGTTGCGGATGCACAGGGCGATCTAAAGGCGGATATGATTGTGCTGCGAGTGCAGCAACGCGCGAAGATCAATGCTGTTCTTACCGATGAGCAGCGCGCTGAGTTGCAAGCCATGGGTGACAAAAAACGCGGGCATCGCTGATTTTTACAAATATGACTACGCGGCGGTCTGTACAGGGCCCTCGCCACAGGGAGATGAAATCAAAAGGTCAAAACATTTGAAGCTATTTGTTAAGCTTGCATCATGCGATTCATGCTGTATTGCTTCAGGTGTTCTGACTTCATGATTTTCGAGACGATTGAGTGGGAGTAGGGTTACAACACCCCACCCAACGGACTAATCACCGCATTACCACCGCGCTGAATCACATGCGTATAGATCTGCGTGGTACGCACATCCTTGTGCCCGAGCTGTTCCTGTACGGTGCGGATGTCCGCGCCACGCTCTAGCAAGTGAGTGGTAAATGAATACCGCAGTGTGTGGCAGCTGGCGGGTTTTTGGATGTTAGCCTTGTGGATGGCATTTTTAACTTCCCTTTGCAGCGTTCGTTCATCGATATGGTGTCGACGTGTGATATCGGTGCGAGGGTCTGTGCTGCGGCTGGCTGCAGGGAACAGATATTGCCAGCCCCAGCTTTTGCCTGCATTTGGGTATTTCTTTGCGAGGGCGTGGGGGAGGTACACATCACCAAAACCATCGCTAAGGTCTTTTTCATGCGCGCTTTTTACAAATTCAAGATGGCGCGTGAGTGGTTCAATTAAATCATCGGGAAATGTTACGATCCGATCCTTAGCCCCCTTGCCATTGATGATGTAGATCGCACGGTGATCAAAATCCAGATGCATCACCCGCAGACGCACACACTCCATCAGGCGCAGCCCCGATCCGTAATCAGGCAAGCGGCAAGCCAATAAACGCCATCGAGTTGTTTGAGGAGTTGCCTGACCTCGTCGCCAGTCAAAACAACCGGCAGTTTCTTTTGCCTGGTCGAACGAACAGCCTGTATATTCTTAAGCGGTTTATCAAGCACGACTTTGTATAAAAAGTTCAGCGCATTGAGCGCCTGGTTCTGGGTGCTAGAGCCACCTTTCCGCGCACGGCAAGGTCAGTCAGAAAGGCAGTCACTTCTTTTTCGCTCATCTCTTGTGGATGACGTTTGTTATTGAACAGAATGTAGCGCCTGATCCAGTCCACGTACGCCTGCTCTGTGCGAATACTATAATGCCGAACGCGAATCGCATCCTTTACCCGGTTAAGAAACGGCGATGACTTTTTTTGAGTATCCATGCTCTATCCTCCCTGATATAGTAAATAGCATGTGTTTGTTTAAAGGCCTTCATCCTGAATGCCTGGCTGCATAATATGCGACAAAGTGTCGTATTTTTCCAGTGCTGAAAGACAGTGTTACATTGTTGAGTCATAATGTTTAATGAGTTATGTTCGCTAATATATTATTAATTAACGAATATTAGTTCGATCGCTGTGAAGGAATGGCAATGAAAATGAATATGACAATAAATCGACGTGCGGGCTATACGACAAAGTGTCGTGTTATAACACGACACTTTGTCGTCTACTTATAGTTAGCACCACAATCGGAAGGCATATGGAAGAGTTTGTGCAGGTTTCACTAGATTTATCTTCGTTTAAGGATATGGAAGATAGGATTAATAGTTTCAAAAGGAAAGCAACTGATCTCTGTGAATATGTCTCGACCCAAAAATGGGGGCAGCATACTATTCATGTTGACCGCAGCGATGAAAATATTCCAAGCATCAAAGGGAGCTTGCCTGACGATCTCATGCTTGAGTCTTTATACAGGCGGTTCAGATTCTTCATATTGAATGATGAAAAAGCAAATTATTTTAGGTTGCTTAATTTGTTGTCACAAGCATCAGACTCAGCTCTAATTCATAATTATGCAAGAATATCTAAGAAAGAGTTCTTTGAAGAAAGGAGTCTTCAATTTGCGTTTATTACGGCAAAATCTAAGTATCAACCCAAAGAAGTTATTAACTTCTGGTTTAATTCGTATTACTTTCATGATCAGGATGAAGATAGGGGTAAATTAGACATATTTAAAAGCATTGTTAGTGATAATGGAGCAAAAGTAGTGCTCTTTCACGCGGTTTGGAATGCAGTCCTTAAAGTGAGAAACTTAAATTACCTTCTTAGGGATACTTCAATTGATAATCAAAAGATTCATGTTCCAGTTCTATGCAAAATATAGTGCTAATCGGGTAACCGGGGGTCTCTAACCCCCAGTCCCCACAACACCCTGCATGCGGCTCCGCACAGGGCGTTTCACTTAGAATGGTGAAGCTTAATCCAACCATCACGTAGCGCATAAAGCCCCTGAGATTTGAGAAACGTATTGGATAACGCTTGCTGTATACCCGGAGTTTTAGAACTTCGCCATGGGCCTTTGCTGGTGATGCCACACGCAACTGCTGATCTGACGTGAACACCGAGTCTCATCAGACTTCTTACTTTGGTGCGTGGTTTCCGCCACTGTCGCCAATAGGCCATTCGTACTCTACGCCGAATCCAGTGATCCAGATCGACGCAGAGTTGATAGCAGTTAGCGATGCCAAAGTAATTGATCCAGCCGCGTATAAATTGGCTGATCTTGAAGAGCTGATATTTCATCGACACGCCCCAGTTGCGGTTCGTTAATCGCCGTACTTGTTGCTTAAACTTCAGCAACGTTTTCGGGTGCCATTGAATGCGTCCTGCCCGGAAGGTAAATCCCAGGAATTTGCTTTCGTTGGTTTTAACTACGTGGCTTTTGGTTGTATTGACAACCAGTTTTAAACGGTCTTGCAGGTATCTGCTGATGCTACGAAGCACACGCTCACCCGCACGTTGACTCTTTACTAGAATCGTAAAGTCGTCTGCGTATCTGGCGAATTTATGTTCTCGCTTTTCAAGTTCTTTGTCCAAAGGATCGAGCATGATGTTAGCCAGCAGTGGCGAGAGTGGCCCGCCCTGTGGAACACCTTCTCGACTCTCAATGTAGAACTGGTTATCGATAACCCCAGCTCGAAGATAAATCTTAATCAATTTGAGAAGACGTTTATCCTTAACCTTACGGCCAAGGTGCGTCATCAACAAATCATGATTAACCCGGTCAAAGAACTTTGACAGATCGACATCCACCGCAAAGCGGCGTCCTTCCTTGATGATGCCTTGAACCTGCTTAACCGCTTGCTGCCCATTACGACGTGGCCGAAATCCAAAACTATTGTTCGAGAATCCGGGATCGAAGATGGGTGTTAGCACCTGAGCGATGGCTTGCTGGATCACGCGATCTACCACGGTTGGAATCCCCAGCTGGCGGGTTCCGCCATCCGGTTTATCGATTTCAACGCGCCTGACCGGTGAGGGTTGATACCGACCAGTGTTTAGGTCGGTAACAGTGGTTTTCCAGTGTTGCTTTGCCCAAGCAGGGAACTCATTGATGGTCATCCCATCAATGCCAGCAGCTCCCTTGTTGGCTCGAACGCGTTGCCATGCGTTGAGGATGTTATCTCGCTGCAATACACGTTCGAATAGATCGTCACTAAAGGCTGGCTTCAGGTCACGACGCTGAGTCACATCACCGCCGGTCGGCGTTTGTGTATTCAAGTGTGGCAAGGCTCCTCCTTTATCTAAATGTTCAGGCCTTCACCATATCCCGTCCATTACGATGGGCGTTGGGCTACTATGCCTTCTGCTGACTTCTGCTTAATCACCCACAGAGTTGCCCCTGCTGGCGCTATCGGTTTTCATCTCATTCGCTCATGCAGGACGATGATTCCTGCATGCCAAGGCTTGGTCGACCAGTGGCCTCACTGGTTATCTACCGATCGCTTGTTAAGCAGATCTCCCCAGATAAGAGCATGAACTGTCCCTGCGCAACTGCATCATTTACGGTGGCCGTTAGATCACATGGCTTCGAAGTCTTGTGCCTTCTCGCCTCCAGCCTACGCCTCATATGATGTTTTTGTTCATCAGCTCGCAGTTTTGCGTCCGGCTTCCTTCAGACTGCCCCTCGCGGGTTAGCCCTTGCCATTCGCTAGTAGTTAGCATCTAATAACAATATATATTATTAAGGATGGTGACCTTCCTACAGAGGACTTTCACCTCATTAGTTCATGCCCATGCTGGGCGTACACAATTGGCTTGAGAGGGACATTATTCCGCGGCGCATATTTTGTGCATTGAATAGCACAAAATATACACCACTACATAATGCCCCTCAGCCTAAGCGTTATATTTCAGGATAGTTATGAGAGTCTTTGATAGCGAAGAAAAAGTCATAATCAGCAAAATCATTGAAGGTGATGGTTATGCCAGAAACTTGATAAATATCATCGACAGCCTGAATAATCTTCAAGGCGTTCGTATAAGGCTAAACAGGGAGAGTCAAACTGGAGAATTCCTTTTTGAAATCCAAAATGAGGAACCAACAGAGAATGAGATCAGTGCAAGCATTGAAAGAGAAAAGGCTCTGGTAGAGTTAATCATCACGCATATCACTTTGCTAAGATATCTTGATAAAGAGGAATTGGCGTTTTTCTTTGAGCCAGCAGGAAATGCTGATAACGAAATAACATTTGGCATGGGAGCGGTTAATAGGCCGTTCCTATCAATGACCATTAATGACAAATCAATAGTTGAGTTGTTGTTGAAATATGTCCATAAAGAAATCAGACCATCCCCATTATTAAGGCAACTGAAAAACAATAATTATTTGTCTGATGAAGAGATAAAGTTTAATAAACAATATCTTGCCACATGGTTCACCATTGTTGTGTCAGTCGTTCTAGGGCTTTACGGAATTTATAACAACCATCAAAACAGTAAAGAACAGGAAAGGCAGTTTCAAACACAACTCAAGGAAAATGAAAAACTTTCCAACAGAATAGCTGATAGCATCGAGAGCAATAAAACTAATCCAATAGAACAAACAGGACAGCCATAATTAAATATTGACAACATCTCAAACTAAGAATAATGTTCGCGTTAGGAGCTAAAATGAATCATTGAGTCAAGGAGTGACCGATGCCTAAATCCCGCGAGTCCCAGATATCTCTGGCA
>Ga0316209_1003381_pt1 | contig 10944 bp, 9 predicted proteins | sample 6monopyrite_MG_FD_204945 | JGI IMG/M metagenome (GOLD analysis project Ga0316209, IMG submission 204945) | Microbial mat bacterial communities from mineral coupon in-situ incubated in ocean water Damariscotta River, Maine, United States -... | ecosystem: Environmental > Aquatic > Marine > Coastal...
CGTAACGAGGCCGAATCACAGTTTTCTCTATTAAAAGGGGCACGCATACGCATTACGGCTGACAACTTCGTCGTCAGGGGCTTCACCAAAGCAGATTACTCCACCCGATGCCCTGTTGACTTTATGGTTCACAAGCATTTACCATATTCAGTACCTTTCAACTAAAAAGAACAAACAAACTTACCTGGCACACCGGCGATGCTAAGAAAAGGAAAAAAGAACAGAGACGGTGACTCAAAATTAATTCGCGAAAATTCACGTTTATTCGCGGTTCGCCACCTTCCCATCAAGCAAACCTGTTGACGCAGTCGCCTTCGGCTTGCCGTTAAACGAATGTTTGTTTCTTCTTTCGTTTCTTTCGTGGTTCCCTGGGTAAAACTTATTTGGTTCCGGCTACGCCGGGTTAGGAATAGTCCTGAAATAACTTCCCTACTTCATTGAATTTATATTGCAGGGTGAGTCGTGACGTACCTTTTTCATTACACGAACAGGCTGCTGCGTCACGACACACCCTACGAAAAACCGGGAACTTTTTCGAGACTATTCCTATGTCAGTGGCGAGGAGATTTCCAGCAGATCGACAGCGGGGCGGTTATTGCAAAAAATAGTCGCTAGTCGTCCGTAAGTGATAGTCTTTTCCGGGCAGGCAAAATATTCAGAAAGTGTCGGCCCCGTTTCAACTTTTAGGATCGCGCCCAGATCGATATGCCGCAGAACATTATGCTGGATAAGAACGCGACCTAAAGGAGTTTCTTCGTCAATAATTTCCTGCATCACTTCATCGGTGACGTACTCGAAATTGAAGCGGACGATGCCGAACTGCACGACTTGGTCTGTTCCTTGTTTAAGGAGCAGTATTTCCCGTGTGTAATTTTTCTCATCCTGCTGCCTGTCCAGAACCTGCACTTCGACAGAACAGCGATGGTGATTTTCCATCGTGATAGTCATGTGATGATCATGCACGAGCATGCTTTGGTAAGGTTCCGGAACCGTCGAAGCAGGAACATGCTCTGCGGCTGCGAGCAATAGTTCGCTTTTCGGAAACAGTTCCAATAACGAATTAAGTTCAACAAGTGGATTCACGGTGAGTCTTCACGGGGCTGAGGGGGTGATTTTATGGGCATCGTATGACAAGAGCTGCGATTCTAACTTCAGTGGTGACAAATCTCCAGTAGATTTCATTCCCTTTGTGTTTTTTTATCAACTGGAATCAGTGGTAACACAACGTAAGACGCTCGAACGTTATCGTGGAAGATAGTTTGTTTTGCTGTTTGAAATTTAGTTGCCAGGCCGATATTGTCTGCCTCTGTATTGGGATTGCGCAAGTAGTAGGGATAGTAACTGCTGGATATCTCGATACGAATACGATGCCCGCGAGCGAAGACGTTGCCGGTTGGTCGCCAGAAATCGATGTGGTATTCATACGGTTGATCTGGTTCGATTCGGCTCAGTTTATTCGGGTTGAAGCGACCGCCATTATCGGGATCGCGGTGACGCGCACGCATCACACCCTCCCCTAAAAACAAAGCTTTACCATCCGGATGCACGTCGCTCAGTCGGATCATCCAGTCGGTATCTTTGCAACTGGTGGCTGCAAAGATTCGAGAGGTAATCGGGCCGACGACTTCAACATCTTCTTTCAAGATTGGTGTCTGGTAAACCAGTACATCGTTTCGAGCGGCAGATTTACTAATGTCTTGCGGTCCGTCGATATGTGCGTTACCAAAAGGAGCGGAAGGAGTTGGCTTTTCCGGATTGTAAACATACCGATCCGGTTGCTCTTTTCCGGGAGGTTGAGTGCTGAGAGTTTTGCTGCCGTGGAGATAAAACTTTGTGAATTCAGTTTGAGGCAGGGGCCAATCCGCGGCGGCTCGCCATTTATTACACCCCATCACAAAAACATGGACTGGAGGATCATCAAGAACGCCGTTATCGATGCCCTTCAAGTGGTAATCGAACCAGCGCAACACATAGCCATCCCAATCGATGATTGCCTGCGGTCCAAAATCAACACCGGCTGCAACACGATGCCTGTTAATAATATGCTGCCACGGTCCGATCACTATTCGCGGGCGACGGGCAGCGGGCGAACCGCCATATTTTTTCATCCCCAGATAGTTCATCGGAGTTCCCGGAAAGTTGGCATCAAACCATCCGGAAATCGCCAGTGAAGGGACTTTTATTTTTGCATAGCTTTGCGGTGTTTGGTACGAAATCCCTTTCCAGTATTCACCTTGTGCAGTGTTCTGATTGATCCATTTTTTCCACCAGGGGTTCGGTTTGTAGTTTCGTGTTTTATCAAAATCGATATAAGGGAGATTGCTGTAAGCCTTTTCTCGATCAACAGCAAACCCGCCATAAGCACCAGGACCGGCTGAGTGTGGCAGTCGCGCAGACATCGTGCCAGCCCAGTCCATCATCCAGCAAACGAAGATCCCATTCTGATACGGGCAGTTATAAAAATGATCCGGCGGGGCCACTTCGGGGACAATCGCTTTTAATGCGGGAGGTGCCTGCGAAGCGGTCCACCACGAAGCCCAGCCCATGTATGAAAGGCCGTATGTTCCGACATTTCCGTTACACCAGGGTTGTTTGGCAACCCATTGCACCAAATCGTAGCCATCGGTTTTATGTTTTGCAGAAAACGGATCCCACTCGCCTCCCGATTCAAACCGACCTCGTGAATCGACATTGATAACCGCATAACCGCGAGCAGCAAATTTCTTCGCGCGAGCCACTTGCCCGCTTTTATTGTAAGGTGTCTGCAGCAGAACAGCAGGATATTTTCCGTCTTGCTTCGGGCGAAAAATATCGATCTTCAACGTGATACCATCCCGCATCGGGGCATCGCGGTTCAGTTCGGCGGCCACTTCATATTTCGCTTCTGAGTAATTCCCCGGCTGCGGCGGTTGAGAATACGCGTGAAGACAAACCAACTGCATCGCCAGAAAGACAACCGATGCAAAACATAGCCTCCAGAACGAGCCAGGTAATACCATTATGTGATATCGAAGCATCAAAGTTCCTCTTTGCTAAGGCTGCCAGACAAAAACGTCTCGTGCAAAATGAAAGCGATTCTATTTGTGTGGATAACAAACGCGTGCCTAAACAAATTACAACAGAACCGGAAACAGGCTTCAAGGTACAAGACGACAGACTTATTGCCTGCCTGATAAATTATTCGTGGCGAAGCGCTTCGATGGGATCGAGTTTTGCGGCTGATTGGGCTGGGTAAACGCCGAAGATAACGCCGATGGCAACAGAAATCCCAAAAGCGGTCGGCAAACTCCACCACGCAATTTTTGGTTCCATTTCCATGAAGAGATTTCCGAAGTCTGAACCTCCCGAGCCTCCCAGGTCTAAACTGTTCACGGCGATAAATTTTATCAACCCGAAGGCAACCGGGGTTAATAATCCTAAGATGACACCAATCACTCCCCCGGTGCCGGAAAGTACGATTGTTTCGGTCAGAAATTGCTGAATGATATCTTTACGCCTTGCCCCCAGTGCGCGGCGAATTCCGATTTCTCGTGTTCGTTCGGTAACCGTTGCCAGCATGATATTCATAATGCCGATTCCGCCAACAATTAAACTGATCGCAGCAATTGAACCGAGTACCATGTTGAATATCGTTCGTAGCTGATCGGCTTGCTTGAGCAATTCCAACGGAACAACAACGACATAGTCGTCATCAGTAACATGATTTTGCTTGAGCGATTCCTTGACCACTTCGGCTGTGACCAAAACATCTTTTCGGTCAGCGACCTTCAAAGTAATCTGGCTTAGCTGGACTTCTTCAGCCGAGAACGATCCCGATGAAGCACGAATAATTAAATCCGTAAATCGGCTGCGGAAAGTTCTTAACGGTATATAAACATCATTATTATAATCCTGAGCTGCGAGGCTGCCACCAATTCCGGCTGAACCGGAGCGATGCTTCATGTACCCCACCACCTGATACGGCTGGTTATTCACCAAAATCGTCTTCCCCAGCGGGTTTTCGAAAGGGAAAAGGGCATTAACAGTATCGCCACCAAGCACAGCGACATTTTCTATGCGAGCTTCATCCTGATCAGTAATGAATCGCCCCTGACCAACTTCAAGGTGATTCAAATCTTGATAATTCGTTGAACACCCGACAACTCGCACGCCGGTTTTTTTCGCATGGTAACGAGCTTCGTGACTTGTTTCTCGAATCGGGACTACATCGGAAACAGTCGTCAGTGTCCCTTTGAGCAAATTATAATCTTTCCACAACAAGCCGTACCGCAGCACACGGCTGTTACGCGTGTTGTTCGAACTACTCGCGCCTTCGGGAGGCTTGATACTGCGAATAATAATATTACTCGCGCCCAGTTTGAGTACCTGTTCCTGCGCCTGTTGAGACGCCCCTTCGCCAATCGCCAGCATCGCGATCACCGAAAAAACACCGAACACAATCCCCAACATCGTCAAGCCGGAACGCAGACGCTGTAGCAACAGGCTCTTCAAAGCCAGATGGATCGTGCGGATGAACTGGTACGATTTCATAAAGTATTCAAGCCGAATAAGTGGGCGAGCCGGGTCAGTGATGACCCCGGTTACTTACCGAGGGCATCACGGAAGATAATATTAACGGGGATTAAACCTGGACGAACAAAAAATGTTCTGGACATTATTAAGGCAGGACAGAAATTTCAGCAGTCACACAACCCTATCCTACGCTGAGTCAGAACTGATAGAAAGCCCTCACCCTGGCTCAGACCGAATTTATTCACGATCTGTCAGGCATAAAGCCGTCTCTTCTCACATAAACGATACATGTAGACACTATCCGGAAGGTGCGCTGCATTCCTGGTATATAGGACATTTTGACGCGTTTCCCTTCCGGTTCCCTCACGCATACAATGTCACAGGTGGACAGGGCGGCCCGTGGGAAGCCGAAAAACAAAGTTTAGCAAGAAGGAGTTCTAAAATGTCCGTTAAAACAGATATTGTTTCTGTCATAACAAGTTCCGAGAGCAATGTTATTGAAATCAGAGTCTCTGGAAAGTTGAGCAAGGAAGATTATGACGTTTTTGTTCCTGAAATCGAAGCATTGATTGCCCAGCACGGAACGGTTCGGATTCTATTCGACATGCACGATTTTCACGGCTGGGAAACGGCTGCGATCTGGGAGGATATCAAATTCGGATGGAGGCACTTCCACGATGTCGAGCGAATTGCAATGATTGGCGAAGCAGCTTGGGAAAAAGGGATGACAGCGTTTTGTCTTCCTTTCACCAAGGCAGATGTCCGCTACTTTGACCGCAAAGAAGAAGCTGCGGCTCGTGAGTGGATTGTGGAGGATAAATGAGTGACTTGCTTCCAGGCGTGGGTGTACATTGGGGTTTGCGAAGTGATGTGAAAGAAGTGTTCGATTCGTTTTTAATCTTAGTGATAGCTATCAGAGTGAACCAGTTGCTCCGAACCAAAGGCCCAGCCTTTCCAGTCATTTCAACAGAATAACTCGATTGATAAGATGCCGGTAATTGGACGCCGCGTGGCTGCAATTTGCACAACTTCACAAATCCCAATGCACACCCTACAAACGTTATCCCAGGTGTCGTTTGAAGAAATCTTTGGTTCGCTTCCACATTTCGTCACTTAAAACATGAGCAGTATCAGGTTCGATCCAGTAGGTGAAGTTTTTTTCTGCATGGATCGCCTGATACGCTTTTTCAATACTTTTGACACCTTGGCGAACTTCTTCAATCGGGCTGCCTCCGTCGTTTTCGCCGAAGTTGAGGTGCAGGACTCGCGGCGCGATCAGGGCTGCGATATCTGGTGTGTCTCCGTATTGATACAGACCCGGAATGAAATTCGGAAAACAGTGTAAGAGTTCATGTCTGTGGATCCCCGCGTACGATGGCAAACAGCAATTCCCCACCAACGCTTTGAGACGAGGCTCCCAGGGTCCGACCAGCCAGGTATGCGTTGATCCCATTGAATGACCGTAACAGCCGATGCTATCTGCTTTCACTTCGGGGCGGCTCACCACGAAATCGACCGCCCGTTTCATATCGAGAATGTTTTTCCAAGCCATGCACTGACCGGCGACAACATATTTCAGAAACAGAAACCGTTCCAGATTTCTTGCTTTTTGTTTGTATCCTTTTTCGCGATCTTCAAAACCAATCGCATCGGGACAAAACACAACATAACCTTCTCTGGCAAGAGCAGCCCCGGTGTGGTGCATTTTATTTCCGGCTAGTCCCGCTGGTTCACTTTTTCCCAGATCCCATTGCCCCGCATGTTGATGCCAGACACAAACCGCAGCCGCAGGGGAAGACGCATTCACGTCTTCAGGAATCAGAAAATAACCAGCTACCCGTTCCCCCGGTTCCAGATCATACAGAATTTTCTCAATCCGATACCCATTTTTGGGAATCGTCTCCACAACTTCCGCATTCAACGGACAAGGCTTGGGCCATTCACCCCCCAGGCATTCCAGTAATTTTTCACGAAACATCGGATTCGCCATAAATCTACTTTATTGGTGTAACACGGTTTAACCAGCTTAATCAGCCTGTAACAATCCCTTTATACTAGCTTATCGCCACTAAATCTCCCTTAAATCGGGATGAACAGTTGAAACTCGGTGTTTAGTATGTAAGGATTACGATGACTGAACTGGTGTTTCAAGAGGGAAAAGTCGATGATATCATCATAACAGACTGATACATGGGAGTTTGTGTCAAGCACAGAACACAGTGCAAATTCTCGTGTCATTCCCGTACGAGTATTCAATAGACAGAGCGGAGGTGTCACCATAATGAAATTCAGAAAAATGCCACGAAGAATAGGAGTAAAGCCAGCCGCTTTTGCCTTTATGAAGGGTGTTGGTAGTATTGTGGACTTTACTGGAACCAGCTTTATTTTGGCTTCTGAGCATCAACTTGGGACGACTGATGATGATGCGACTAAGATTCGACAAGACTTTCTTGCTGCTGAGGGAAAGCTGATCGAACGAATAGATTCCGAGTGATATTTGAAGGACTGACCTCTTGTCTGAATCGTCAGAAAGCCCAGAAACTGATAATGAGACTGCGGCAGGAACTAATCTTCCTGCTGAGGGTAGTGATGTTCCTCATACTTCTCATGTAATACCTGCAAGCGATGAAAGAATTGTTGAGCATCAAACGGTTCGTGTTTCTCAAACTTCATTTACCGGACCTATTCCTGATCCCCAGTCGCTCAAAGAGTATGAGCAGGTTTTTCCGGGTGCAATTTCTTATATCATGGAGACTGCCACAAAAGAGCAAGATCATCGCCATTATTCAGAGAAGTTCAAATTGGAGACTGAAGCAAAGATAGCACTGCGGGGGCAGATATTTGCCGTAATCTCATTACTTTTGATTATTGCAGGAAGCATCTGGCTGGCGGTACTGGGAAAAACGGTGGAAGGGATCTATTTGCTCTTAATTACGATGGGGATACTTGTGCTGGCGCTTATGGGCAGCAAGTTTATCCCAATTCTCCCGGACATCATTAAGGCGTGGAAGGGCAACCATGATGATGGTTAGGTTGCCTGATCTGCCCTATGAGTATTGTCTGTAAGTTTGCTATTAAACACTACGAAAATCAGTTCTTTGAGTTTATGCAGAGATTGTTAAAAGTTATGAAACATTCTTATACACGAATGGTATCGATCGATTTTACTTCTCGGTCTTGGGGGCCGAGTTTTTCTTTGGCTCCCATTGCTTGCAGCATGGTGTTGTAAACGTCGATACCTTCTTCGCCGACATTCATTATCTGCCCGGTTTTGAAGCGGTTGTTGGCTCCGGTGATTGCGTGGAAGATTCCGGAGAGTTCACGTTTGACATCGTTATGCCGACCGTCTCCCGATTCGGTGGAAATCGTGATCAGTGAGTTTTCGAGGATCGATTTTCCGTTGATGTCTTTAGATTGATCAAGACGTGTTAAGAAGTAGGCGACTTCGCGCATTTTCATGTGAATGTGTGCGCGAAGTTGTTCGTTCTTTTTCTTTTCGTTAAAGCGATGCCACCATTCATGAGAGCAACCGCCCGAACCAGATCGATTCAATTGTTTTTCATCATCAAAGACAAATACTTTTTTTCCGTTATAGATGTAGTCACCTTTTATTCGCAATCGTTCCCCGGCTGCCAGGAATGTCAGCGAACCGAAACGGACGCGATCCAATTCAATCGCAAGAGCATACAAGTCGGCCATCAGTCGCCACTCGTTGGTTAAATCATCCAGTTGCATATCGATCCCTTCACCACCTGGATCAGCCGAGCCGCCATGTGCCAGATTCGATCTTTGTGGAAGTGGCGGTGCCCCCTTGGCACGATGTTTCATTTCGTAGGCTCGTTGTTCAAATTCGCGAACGCGATCTAAATGGTCTGCGATACGCCCTTTGGAAGCCGCCCCGAGTGGCGAATTTGCTCCCTTGTAATATCGATATTGATCAACCACCGAATCAAGCACACTGCGTTTGAGCCGTTCGCGACGCAGGTCGGTATTGTCACCCGCCATTTTAATCGAGCCGAACACACGATCAAACAGATCGCGTGGCTTTTCCTGAATCGAAGCCGCGACCGTGCCATCAGAATTATAACTGTGGACATATCGCCCGACCCGACTTCTGCGAAAATACGTTCCCCCAATTAACGTCGGCACCATCCCGGCTGGCAATCCTTTGGGGTGATGAGCGTTACGAATGACCTGATCAATCGACGGTCCCCCTGCTTTCGCTTCGCCATTGGGCGGTTCAGCCGTGAACGAAGCCGATGCTCCATCGTAATGGGCATTGATACCGCTTTGGTCAGCTCGCACCTGATCAACATCCCGCATGATCAGCAACTTCTTCTGCAGCGGCTTGAGCGGTTCGAGTACGCCGTCATAACCTTCTTTTTGAAGTGGTGCGGGAATTCCCAGGCCAAAAAAAACATTGAACGCTCTGACTGGAACTGCTGCCTTCGGGGCTGCCAGGACAGGGGAAACAAGCATTTCTTCCAGAAGGGGCAAACCAATCGTGATGCCACCAATCCCTTTCAGAACCGTCCGTCGATCTAATAAAGTTTTCTTCATCGTTATTTCTCCGTTCGTGTTTTTTGAACCAGATCGCTGAGGATGATGGCTGTAATAAGAGCTTCGTAAGTTCCGCCGTTTTTTTGTGATTTCTGATGAATTTTTTCAAGAATCCGTGCATCTATTGCCGTCAGTGGCCTGCCGATGGAAAACTGTGTCAGCTTCCACGTGAGACTTTTTTTGACACGCTCACTGCTTGCCAATCGATTCATTAAATCTGCCGAAGTTTGGTAAGCGACCAGGCGTGCTTCTCCCGGAAAGAGAATTTCGCCATCGTCGCGCAGTTTGTTTTTATATTGATCAACTTCGTGGAAAGAGCCGAGTCCATCGAACTTTTCCAGTCCGAACGCAAGAGGTTCAAATTTGATATGACACCCGCCGCAACTTGGATTGGCGATTCTTGTTAATGAAATATCTCGCTGTGTACGCCCCGGCGTTGAGGGTGGTTTTGTGGTATCAACACCGGGAGGCGGATCTTTCACGACACCTCGCAGTAATTCGTGCATGACAAATAATCCGCGTGTAACCATCGAGGCATCGTCGCCGCCCACGGTCAGTACCGATCCTTGTGTCAACAAACCGCCTCGGCTCGGGATGTTTTTCAAATCGTATTTCTGCTGACCGCGACCTTGCGGTTTGAGACCGTAATGTTTCGCAAGTTCTGGAGTGATGAAAGTTACCTGGGCGTTAAACAGATCGGAAAGTGGTCGTTTTTGTTTCCAGACAACTTCTTCGTAGAACGCCAATGTTTCCTGACGCATATCAACAGCCAGTTTTGGATTCCAATTCGGAAAGTGTTTTTTGCTGGGGCGTAAATTATCCAATCGCGAAAGATTCAGCCAATCGTAAATGAATGCCAGCGATCGATCTTTCGCCTGTGGGGCAGCCAACATTCGCTTGATCTGTTTATTCAGATCACTCCCAGATAATTTGCCCTGCTCTGCCGCTTTCAATAGTTGTTGATCAGCAGGTCCACCCAGAAGAATGTAACTGATGCGGTTTGCCAATTCGTAATGATCAACCGGAGACAACGTCCCGTCCCCCTGTTGATGTTCGATACGATACAGGAACCGGGGCGATTGCAACATCGCTTCCAGAATTAGCCCGACCGCTTCATGAAAATTTCCTCCCGAACTGGCAACGGTTGTTGAGATACCACGCAGCGTCGCGATTTCCTGCTCGTTCAGTGGGGCGCGGTAGATTGATTTTCCCATCTGCGAAATCAGCGGGCGCATGTTCCGGTCGGTTAACCGTTTGCTTTGGGTATATTTTTTCGCAAAAGCATCGACATCAACACGCGAAACGATTAATTCCGCCAGCCGGGCGTACGCTTCGACATGCTTCAAATCGACATTCAAATTATAAGCCGTATTACTGAAACCATCTGCCCGCATATCCGGTGGAAGAATTTGCCGAGCTTGTTTTGAAACATCAACCCCCAGTGCAGATTTCACCGTTGTGATGTATTCCTGCACAGTCAGGCGGCGGACCCAGTTCTTCCCATCATCTTCGCCATGCACATACACGGCTGGATCAATTTGATCAAGTGACCAGACTGCCCCGGCGTCGATCCACTTTTTCAGCAGTTGTTTTTCCTGTGAAGAAAGTGGCGGGTGATCCTGAGGCATTTCGTCGCTCTTCACCAATTCCCAAAAGGGGCTTTTTGCCGAGTTGCCCGGTATGATGACTGGACCGTTTTCGCCTCCTTTGAATGCGTCTTTCTTTCGCGATAAATCAAGCTGTCCTTCCTTGCTTGCAGAGTCGTGACAATCGAGACAATGGTCGGAAATGATCGCTGCAATTTTCGTTTCAAAATGCTCAGGCGTTGCTTCTTTTTTCACAATCACTTTTGGCTTTGTCAGCACTGCGTGT
>Ga0316209_1003383_pt1 | contig 10940 bp, 8 predicted proteins | sample 6monopyrite_MG_FD_204945 | JGI IMG/M metagenome (GOLD analysis project Ga0316209, IMG submission 204945) | Microbial mat bacterial communities from mineral coupon in-situ incubated in ocean water Damariscotta River, Maine, United States -... | ecosystem: Environmental > Aquatic > Marine > Coastal...
GAATTAAAAAAAATATCGCTAAATTTGACTTAAATCCCGAAGAACTCAGAATTGTAACTAATTGATAATCAGTAATAAAATTTGACGTTAGTCAGAATATAGAAGAACATCCTCAAATATGATAGAAATCCTGAATAACCACTGTAACAAAGAAAACGGATTATTATTATTTAACCCACCTACTGGTTCTGGAAAAACTCATACAGTCTTAACTTGGATTTTTGAAAATTATAAAACCTATTGTAAAGAAAATAGAAAAATATTTTTCGTAACAAACCTCAAAAAAAATCTTCCTTTTGATGAATTGAGAGATGACTTTTTTATACCAAAAAAGAAGCTTCAAGAATTTGAAAAGGATATTACTTTTTTAGACTCAAACTCTGACTGTTTAGTTAAGCATTTTCAAGATATAGAAAACTCTATAAATGACTATTTTAAAAACCATAAAGTTTTTTACTCTATCAAAAGCAATGTTGCTGAAATCAAAAACAATGAAAAAAATAATTCATTAAAAACGTATGTTTCAAAACTTAAAGATGAGCTTAGAACCGATTTTGAACCAAAATTTAGAAGAATAATTGAAAAATATCTAAAAGACAATTTCAATAATAGACAAGACCGAATCAAAGCAATTCAAACTAATGATGACCTAAAATGGATTGGAGAGCTTTATCCTGCTGTATTCACATCCAAAAGAAAAGTGTTCTTCCTAAGTATTGATAAATTCTACCATAAAAACAGTACGTTAGTAGAACCATCTTATTCATTCTTAGAAAATGATTTAACAAAAGATGCAATTATATTCATAGATGAATTTGATGCTACAAAAGACAACATTCTAAAAAACATCATTGAAAATGGAAAAAAACAACGTATTGATTTCATTCATCTTTTTACCGAAATCTATTGGGCGTTATCAAAAAATGTTTTCCCTCAAAAGTTTATAACACATTCAGAAAAAAGGCAAGAGCTGATTGATAATAATTATGGTTTACCGCTTCACGACATTCAAAAAGTCTTATTAAAAAAATCAGAAGAAATTGTAACCAAATATCAACTCGATTACAGCTTTAAAACTCAAAATCACGATAACGAAAATATAAATCAAAGAAATTTATTATTTCACGATTTTCAATATCATTCTGTTTATAGAAACGATAAAAGGTTTATTCGTCTGAATAAAAATAAATCATCCAAAACAAATGAAATAATTTTTGAAGACACTAAACCTAAGAGTGAAAGTATGGTTCATTTACTGAACCAAATAAAAGGGTTTGTAAATTATTTTAGTGGAGTTCTAAAAAGTATTGCAGAAAACTATCAGCAACTTGAAACACAAGAAAGAGAAAATAACCCAAGAAGGGCTGAATTTACGTTTGATTTAGCATTAAGTACTGTCATTGAAGAGTTTGGTTTAGATACTAAATATAAAAACTTTTTAATTGATAACATTTTAAGTGCCAGAGAAAAACCAACCAAAAACAAAAGCGGAAAAGCCGAACTTAATTATGATTTAAGTGTTTATGAAAATGGTTTTAGATATTATGATTTTGTAGATGATGATTCTCATCAATCAAAAACAAAAACATTTATATACAGTTTTCAAAATACCCCAGAGAAATTTCTATTAAAACTTGCTGAAAAATCAAAAGTTATAGGAATTTCAGCAACGGCATTAGTAAAAACAGTTACAGGTAATTATGACATCACTTATTTTAAAAGACAACTTGGGTCAAAATTTTTAGAATTAAGCATTGAAGAAAATAAAATATTGACTGATTTATTTACTGAGCAAAATAAATACTATGTTAAAACAAACATTCATACAGAATGGTTAGGATTTAGCAATTTTGAAACAGATTTCGAAAACTTATTTGGGAGCAAAGAACTTTCAAGGGATATTGTTTCTAAAATAAAATCTAAAAACCAAAAAATAACTGATTACCTTTTTAATCGTTATTTAAAAATATCCTATGCTTTTAAGCAGTTTCTAATTCAAGATGATATTAAAGGGTTTCTTTGCTTGTTAAATAAAGAACCTAAATGGAACGACAAAGCACTTGATTTAGAAATTTTAGAAGATATATTTGAAATTCTTATTGAAGAAAATAATCTTGTTGACGAATTCATAATTAATGACAAATTCAAGGTTAAAAATGCCTATACAGTTATAAATAGTAACGACTTTGATAATAAAAAACAAGACTTTATAAAACGACTTGAAGAAGGGAAAAAAGTCTTTATTATTTCTATGTATCAAACTATGGGAGCTGGTCAAAATCTACAGTTTATAGCACCTAATCAAATAGAATTAATCAATGTAAGGAGTAAAAAACTATTTAACTGGAATACTAAAGGTAAGACTGATATTAATGCTCTTTATTTAGACAAGCCAACGCATATTATACAACAAATAAGTAAAGATTTAAACGAAGAAGGCTTTATTAAATACCTTTTTCAATTAGAATTTTTAACACAAGTAGGAATTATTTCGATACACCAATTAAACACAGAAGTAACTAGAGCATTTAAACACTTGTTAGCTTCTTTTAATACCAAAGAAGATTTAGGTAAACCAAAAGTCAATCTTTATCAAGACGACAACATAAAACAGCACTACGCTAAATATATCATTCAAGCTATTGGAAGAATTTGTAGAACCAATTTAAAAGCACCAAATATTTACATTTATGCAGATAAAGAATTAGATAAGTTGATTTGCGATTTTGATACAGAAAACAACTTAATATTGAATGAATTTAAAGCTTTGGTTAATTCTAGTAAACAACAAATCAAAATTCAACACCAAACAGATTTCAAATTTAAAAACCTAGCAACTGCAACGAACAAAAAAGTTCATTCAATAATCCAAAAATTTATATCGAATGAAGAATGGGGATGGAATGAAAAAAGAGTAAAGGAATGGGAAAAGCTTAGAGAAATGTGTTTGCGTTTTCCAACGATATCAGAAGAAGAAATAAATACTTTAAATTTGAATCGAATTTTGGATTTATATATTGAATTGCCAAAACCATCAAATAAATATCATTTCGAACTAAAAAAATCTGAATTTTTCAATGATTTCAAGAATGTTATTGTTGATTTCAAATCTAAGATTGGAAGTGAAATTTCTTCTGAAACTGCTAGGCTAAATGAACTTTTAGAAATTGACGGAGTAAAAGACCTTTTTGATGAAAAGAAATGGGCAAAATCGTTTAAAGCCAATAAGTATATTATTCCACCTGTTATGTTCAACAATATTTACAAAGGAACTTTAGGAGAGCAAATAGGTAAATTCATTTTCGAAAATCATTTCGGTATTCAACTTGAAGAATTGCCAACAGAGGAATATGAAATTTTTGATTATAAGATAAAAGACACTAACACTTATGTGGATTTCAAACATTGGAAGGAAACAACAGAAATTGGTTTTGTAAATCAAGAGTCTAAAATCAGAAAGAAATTAGAAAATGTACAAGCCGATAAAGTGTTTATAATAAATATTCTCTCTACTAATGAATGGCAAACAGTTAAATTTTCAGATAGAAAGATAATTGAAGTTCCGTATTTATGGAATTCACAGACAAAGGAATTAAATCATTCAATTTTAAAAGAGATTAACACCTATGCAACCTTGTAAAACAAATCAATTAAACATACAATTTAACTTTCAGAAATTATTGCAAGACTATTCAATTGTTAAGTTTTCTACTTCTGAGAATTTTATAAAATATGGTGCTTTAGTACTTGATGAAATTGAGCTTAAATTAAATACAAAAAGTATCATTTTTGAAAGAGGTAAATCTTTTTATGCTTTGTTTGACAAAAATTATATCTCTGATGTTGATTTATCAAAACAACTTGAAAAAATTCAAGATGGCGACAAGCTATCTTTTAAGATTTTAAATAAAATCGAACTTGAGCAGTTAGAAACACATACACTTGCTCAATTATTAATAAACTCAATAGCAACTCCAAATCATAAAAGACTAACATTTAACAATTTAACTGGAAAACTTTACTTGTTCAATCCAAGTCATTTAAAAATTAGCAAGTCAAAAGACAAAGAACAAATTTTCAAAATTGTAGGTTTAGAGTTTCATATTGACCCTAATTGTTGTTTACAACTAAATGTAAAAACATTTTCAAGCGTTTTATTAAGTAAGCAAATGGAGTTTACAAAAAAGAAACTCAAAGAATACCCAAAATATACTTTTGTACATTCAACTAATACACTTAGACGTGTTTTACCTACGGAAAATGTTAAAGGAGAAAATCTATACATTCTAAAACAGACTTCAAAAAAAGGTTCATTAGAAAAAAACAATATTCCCTTTTTAGATTTTAGTAATTTAAACGAGTTTAAAAACAGTAAAATAGGAATGTTATCATTTGTTTTTGACAGCATTAACGAGAAACTTTTCAATTATTTAAGTTTTGAATTTAAAGGTGCGGAATCGAACAATGTAATTCGCCATTCAAATACTTTTGATTATTCTAAACTAAATGAAAGTATTTTTCTAATTGATGGTATCAAAGATGAAAACTCTAGCGAGCATCTTGAAAATATAAAAGAAGAAATTGAGAATCTTATTCCAAATTACAGAATTAAAACACCTAAAAACGAAAACCAAACGAGTTATAATGTTAAGCTAATACATAATAAGAGTTTTTATCAAAAATACGAACAGAAAGACCCATATAAACCATCAAATAATATTCAACATATAACTTTTGAAGACTTTAAACTGAACTCAAAAGCGAGTATTAAAGCAATTATTAAAGAATTGGTAATCAAAAATGATATTAACAACAATAAAATATCAATAATTGATTGGTCCAAGTATAACTACAAAAACAAATGGATTTTTGGAATAAAGTATAATGTTGATTTCTACTTTTTAACCATTGAACCAAATGGAGAATCATATTTTGAGAAATTTGAATCAGACTTATTTAATCAAAATGAATATGATGAATTATGTGATGTTTTCGGAAACGATAACAATATTGAATTTATAGTAAAAGATGATATTGGTAACATTAATATAGTAAAGCGAACTAATAACTTCACAATTCCAGAGTTTGAATTAATAAATGATACTTTGAAGAGAGAAAATGCTAAAATTAATATCACAAAGGATTTAGCATTGTCCTTAATAAATAAAGTATTTGAACCTCAAAAATTTCAAGAATTCGAGAACAGGATAAAACAAATTGAGAACTGGGATAAGGAAAATTTACTGAATTGTTTCAAAAACAGAAATGATAAAAAAATCTTTGTCGAAAAAGTTAAAGAGGAAACAGGAGAAGTATTAAAATCATATTTTAGAGATAAGTCAAGATATGAAATTTTAGATAGTCAATTAGACATCCATTCTTTCAAAGAATACGAAAAAAACTATTATTATGTTGGTATAAAAGGGAAAGGAATCCAGCAAACTATGTCAAGAGCATCAGTAATTAGAGAAATTGAAACTTATGGAGAATCAGAATATATCTTTGATAAGTTACTTCCTCTTATGAATGTTGACTTTGTTAAGAATGGCGATTTAACAGTCTTACCATTTCCTATAAAATATCTAAGAGAATGGAAAAAAAGTCGAGTAGGTAAAGGGGAGTCTCACCCCTAAACCTCTCACAGAACCGTACGTGATACTCTCGCATCATACGGCTCTTCTTAACAAGTCAAGGCATAAAACCGTGTTTCCAGTGCTCAAACATATTGGGATACTGCTTGGCAGTTTCCTGTAACCATTTGTATGCATAGAACCAATGTTTACGTCTAAATCGCCGATATTTGTTGCGCACCCATTTAGCCAATCGCATATTGAGGAAACGGAACACGTAATGCAGTTCACTCTTTCTTACCCTGCCGTAGTAATAAATCCACCCTCGTACTTTATCGGCTACGATGCCTGCCAAATCGGGCAGGCGTAAGTGAACCATACGGTGCAGTTTCATCTTGAACAAAGTTTGATTGATGCGTTTCTGGTTTGTGCGACTGATTGCAGGGGTAAAGCCCAAATGAAAGTTCCCATAGTAACCCTTTACCATTCTTGGCCTGAACGTAAATCCTAGAAAATCAAAAGTTACATAGTTTACCGTAAATGGTGGGTGCTTCTTTTGGTTGCGTTTGCAATACACGATATTGCTCTTGCCCTCTTTAATCTGCAATTTGCATTGCTTTAATCGGGCTTTTACCGCTTCCAATGTCCGCAGGGCTTGTTTGAAGTTTTCGCAATGGATGATGATATCATCGGCATAGCGTTCAAACCTTACTTCGGGGTGGTGTTTCTCTATCCATTTGTCAAAAACAATATCAAGGAAAATGTTTGCCAGTAATGGGCTTATAACACCACCTTGTGGTGTGCCTTTGGTTCGGGGATGGATACTGCCATCTTTCTTTTCAACTGGAGCTTCCAACCAACGTTTTACGTACAAGTGAATGTGCTTCGCATTGGTGAAATGGGATAATGCTTGTAGCATTAAACTATGGTCTATCTCATCAAAGAAACTCTTGATGTCCAAATCGATTGCCCAGTCCATTTTCATACAGTTTTCCCTGCATTGCTTAATGGCTTGGTGTGCCGATCTGTTTGGGCGATAGCCAAAGGAACTTTTGCTGAATTGTTTATCTACAGTCTGTTCCAGTTCCTCCCGTATTACCATTTGAGCCGTTCGGTCCTGTACCGTGGGGATACCCAGTTTACGCTCTTTACCTCCTGTCTTGGGTATTGCTACTTCGCGAACCGCTTGGGGGTAGTAACTGCCAATTGCCAACCTGTTCCATACTGGATAAAGGTACTTTCTGGGTTGTGAGGATATTGCTGAAATAGACAACTTATCTACCCCATACGTTCCTTGGTTACTGCGCACCTTTTTAAAGGCGTTCCAAACCTGTTCGCTTTTAATCGGTTGCGACTTTTGTTTCTCTTTAAAAATCATCCTAAATTTTCATCTAGTTGTAATACAAATTAAAACTGTTAAGTCAGTTCCTTCGCTCCTGTCCCATTACAGAACTATCATCACTACTACGAACTAATCCGCCACTAATGAACAGCATAGCTACTTTCTACCTTGCCCTTCGGGGTTATGGTATTTTTGCACTATCCATTAGCTTCTCCTGTTCCGTAATTGAGCAGTCTAGTAAAGCTCCTGCCCTCTTTATGCCGATTGCCACTTGACCAATAAATAGGTAACCGTCAAGCTCCCTGCCTGCCGCAGGCAAGGTGTCCCGCAAGACCGCACATCCCTCGGTTTTGACAATACTAAAGTTGTTTACGACACTTCTACAAGGGTTCACTCGCTTCTCGTTCAGCTTCTTTACTCCCACCATAGCAAACTACTCATAATACAGAAATGGTAGCGCCTTTAACCTTATCGCTCAAGACCGACCCGTGAAAGGCAAGCCCCATAAGGCGGTTTGACCGGTATGCCTATACATCCCAGCCGAGAGACCAATCCTCATTTCGTTTCTTTACATGAGACCATCTTGACTATCTTTGTCAAACTCGTTTCCAGTCACGTAAATGAGCCTCTCATCTCAATTACAGTTTGTTGCTCCTAATCTATTTTACTAAATTGTATCCCGAAGCAACACAGGACACACAGCCAATGCACAACAACGTGTATAATTCATTGCTAGTACTCGCCTACTTACGAAAATCCTCGCGGATTTTCTATCTGGTTTTTATTTGCTAAATTCCGTGCTTAACCACGCAACTAATCTTATACAAAACCGTTGTAAGCTATTATGACCCGTCCTGAATAAAGGCTACATAATTTTAAACATTATGTACAAAAATGACAAAGTAATCAGACGGTATTCAGAACCTTTTAAACTGAAAATTTTAGCTGAACTTACAACCGGAAAACACACAAAGAGCGAACTATGCAAACTCTACTCCATTGCACCTACAACGGTTAATGAGTGGATTAAAAAGTACAATCGTAAAGACTTAATGAACACCAGAGTAAAAGTGGAAACAAAAGACGAAATATCTAGAATTAAAGCGCTTCAAAAAGAAATTGAACAGCTGAAAAAACTGTTGCTTAAAAAAGATCTGGATGCTATGGTATTGGATTCTTATCTGGAAGTAGCTGCTGAAGACTTAGGCTATAAATCTGTTGCTGAACTAAAAAAAAAATTAAGTATAAAGCCTTATTAAAAACGAAGGGAAATCTAAGGGATTTGCTTCTTTAACTACCATAACCCATTGTTTTGGACTTAAACGTGATGCGTATTATAAATACAAATCTAGAGCTGATAAGCGTTTAAAAATCGAGTTCTATCTCGACCCCCCGATAGCTATCGGGATTGATAGCCTACAACACGCAAAACGAGCCACAAAAAATGCAATTAATCTATACAACGAAATAAGATTACATTTAACTTTAGAATATAAAACACCTAATATGGTATATTTAAAAACAGCGTAAATCTCCCGACGCTTCGAGATTAAACTGTAGCCATATTTTAGGATAAGACAATTATAACCAACCCTTGAAATAAATGAAAAACTAAAGATTAATGAAAGATACAAAGGCTTTTTTGTCGAAACTGAGAGTTAGTTTGATACAATTCGGTGTGATTGTAATAATAACAAAAATTATTGCGTGGATTATAGGTAAATATTTCCAAAAGAAAATGGCCGATATACCAGAACATCAAAACGAGGTATTAACAGTTTCTTATTTTTAAAACAAGCAAAAGCTCGCTTCGGTTATTTTGAAATCTCTCCTTTTTAAATTAAATTCGTTCCCAACCGAAGAACCAGAACCCACGTTTGTGATCTCAATGTCTAATTTTGTAATGCGACATTAAAAATCAATTGAAAAATTAAATTAAGAAACTTTTTATTATGAACATTAAACTTATCACAATTTTAGCTTTTTTAAGCATCTCATTGACGTCCGTCTCTCAAACCTATAAAATAGGATATGTAAAGGTTGAAAGAGTATTTTCTGAATGGCCTGAAACAAAAAAAGCTAATAAAGAACTACAGGAATATGAAGCCAAGTTATCGTCGAGACTTAATGCAAACGTGGAAAATTTTAAGATGAAAGTAGCAGCCTTCACTCAAAACACATCAAACATGGATGATGCAACCAAAAAGGACAGAGAAGCAGAGTTGAAAAATCTACAAACCCAAATTAATCAATTTGAGGCTAATACAGTACAATCCATCAAAGATAAAAGCTTAGAACTTCTTCTGCCTTTGCAGCAAATGTTGAAAAAGGCTATTGAAGCTGTGAGTAGAGAAAATGGTTATACCCACATTTTCGATAATGTATCCTTTGTTTTTACTACCGATAGTTCGGGAGATATTTCGAATAAAGTAGCCACAAAATTGGGGTTTACATTAAGTGATTGAGGGATGGTAATATAAGCTGTATTCGATTACTACCATTGGCTTTCCCACAACCCTTTGTTAATTTCGCTTCTTTAACAAACTGCTGTGTTGTTTCAAATTGAACAAGAGAAGAAATACTTGAAATATACAAGAATAGCAAGACAAAATCAGAGCCATGATCGAATTGATTGACATTGAACGCAAAGAATAACGAAAGCACAACATTGGCTATCAGTAATTACTTGTTCTCACCTACTTACGAAAATCCTTGCGGATTTTCTATTAGGTTTGTATTTACTAAATTAGTTGCTTAAACACGCAACGAAATCATATACGTAAGTATAATGGAGCTTTAATCTAAAGACCGTTTAGTTTTCCTCTTTTCTTCTGTTAATGTAATAAATCAAAGTAAAGAAGACTGTTGCCATTCATTGCGTAAAAAAAGTTAAGGAAGCATGAGCAAAAGTAGAATTCTTGGATTAATCTTATTAATAATAGGAACTATCGCTAAATTTACACTAGAAAATAATATGATTGATTTTATTTCAGGTGGATTAGTTGGTGGTGGAATTGCATTACTTTTAAATGGACAATTAAAAGCGAGATAAAATTGTCGAAATTTATTAGCTTGTTGACAGATTCCAAAACTATCCCAAAGAGTTAGAAAAAGTAAAAGCTATGTTGCCGTATTTCTAATATTAAACAGGTATTCACTTAAATATTTACAAAAATTACGTCTGCCTCTTTAGCATGTTTGCGGTATCTAAATTGAGCGAAAACTGAACTGAATGCTGAATTTAACAATCCCGATAGCTATTAGGAGCGGAATTGAAAATATTGCGGAATAAAAAAACCTCTGAACTCACTCAAAATCGAAATTTGATTAATAATTTGAACTAAAAAAACAACGAAATGTCAACTAAGAATTGAGCTAAAAACAAGCAATTTTAAGCTAATCCCGATAGTTAGCGGGATAGAACAAAGTTTTCATCAAAAGGTCATCCCGCTTTTTGCAATTGCAAATGCTTTTTTTGTAACTTAGTGTATGTAAGATTTATTTTTTTAAAGCTATTTTATGTACCTAGTTGTTTATGAGTTTTTTGAATCAAATTAACAACAATAAAAGTAACTAATGCTGGAAGTACCCAACCTAAGTTCTGTTTTGCGAAAGGTATTATTTCCTTTATGTTTTGCAACCAATCGGCTTCAATTAAAAACCCTAAAAAATCAGGAATACTAAATACAAATGTTACCAATACCACAGCTTTAAATATTAATTTAGTAGCATACTCTTGCGGAATGACGTTTAATAAAATAAGTACAATGGTTATAGGGTAGATAAACATTAAAGCTGGTAACGCAACATCAATAATGTATTTTACATTCATTTGCCCAATAAAAATACCCATGATGCAAGATACAATAGCTGTAATGGTATAAGCTAATTGTGATTCTTTAAATAAGCCTTTAAAAAAATCGGCTGTACCAACAATAACACTTACTGCTGTAGTAAAACATGCCAATGAAATAAGCACACTTAAAAATAAGTTACCAATATTTCCTAAGGTTTTTAAGCTTAAGCCT
>Ga0316209_1003386_pt1 | contig 10937 bp, 10 predicted proteins | sample 6monopyrite_MG_FD_204945 | JGI IMG/M metagenome (GOLD analysis project Ga0316209, IMG submission 204945) | Microbial mat bacterial communities from mineral coupon in-situ incubated in ocean water Damariscotta River, Maine, United States -... | ecosystem: Environmental > Aquatic > Marine >...
AGGTCATCAGTGCATTGTAGTCGCACCTTCGCTTATCCCTAAAAAAGCAGGTGATAAAATTAAAACCGATAAGCGCGATGCAGATAACCTCGTTCGATTATTACGCTCAGGTGACTTAACCTCTGTCTTTGTACCCAATGAAGAAGATGAAGCGATGCGCGACCTGAGTCGGCGCGTGAGGACGTTGTACTTGCATTGAAGTCAGCCAAGCAACGCTTAAAATCATTTCTGCTGCGTCACAACAAACGTTTTGATGGTTCAGCGAATTGGTCTGAAAAACACCTTCGGTGGTTAACCGAAGATATCAACATGCCCTACCCAGAACAAAAAATTGTTTCCCAGGAATATTTAAGTTCGGTTACAGAAGCGAATGAACGCGTTAAACGAATGGATAAAGAGATTTTGTTTTATGCACAGCAGTGGCGTTTGTTTCCGGTAGTTAAATCACTCATGGCCATGCGCGGTGTCAGAATGGTAGTGGCCGTAACCATCATGGCGGAACTCGGCGATTTAACCCGGTTTAAAAATGCAAAACAATTAATGTGTTTTTTAGGACTCACACCTTCGGAATATTCCTCAGGGGATAAACAGAGAAAAGGTGCGATAACTAAAACAGGTAATCAACATACACGGCGTGTGTTAGTCGAAGCCGGTTGGTCTTATCGTTTTCCAGCAAAGGTCAGTAAAGAAATGCAGAAGCGTCATGAGGATGTGCCGCTTAATGTTCGAGATATTGCCTGGAAAGCACAGCTGCGTTTAACCAAACGATTTAGAGTGATGGCGAATAAAGGAAAGCCAAATAATTTAATTGTGGTTGCCATGGCGCGAGAGATCGCAGCATTTATGTGGTCAATTGCAAACGAAGTGCCGATACTTCCACGCGATTAAAATCATTACATAAAAACAATTAAGATTAAAACAGGAGGTGGTCAAAGAAAAAATAAGACATAACTTTTTATGTCATTTAATGTGAGCATGCGGCCACGGTGAGAAGAACCCTCGACGGCGTTATTAGACAGATGTAAACATCTGATTCTCGTTCCTAGATAGAGGCAGCTTCGCGACGTACACAAGTAATGTAGGTAACCAATCCACGTATATCAGCACGATCAACCGTCGTTTTACTGGCTCCGTGTTCACATCAAATTATATAAAAATAACGCAATCAAATATTTTTGGTTTAGGTGGCTATTGTCTGTTGACAGGGGAAATCATATCAACGCTTTAATAACATGTCGAAAACCAATGCCCCTCTGGAAGCCGCATCAGGGCTGACCTGTAGAGCCCAGTGCGACATTTGGCGGGGATGTCCCTAGTACCCCAAATTGTTTAATTTGTCTGCCAACTTCCATTGAGCATTCCTCTTTATTGGCAATATAGGTAGTTGAGTCAGGCCTAAGTTGTTTCAAACACGATGAATCAATCTTCGCATTTAATGCCCCTTCAATAGCGGACACAGTGAATTGTGTTCCATATTTATTCAACAATTCTTCACCTGTAATTGTCTCTTCAGATAATGCCTGGAAAGATACAATAAGGTAGATTAAAAATATTAATAATTTACTCATTTGTTACTCCATTCTTGTCCTATATAAATTCTTTCTTATCAGACACTTCATATCTACACCCAGCATTGCTAAACTCTCACGGCGACTAGACGCATCTTCATCAGCAAGAACCTCTGTCTCATGCTCATAGAAACCGGAATAACAACCTCACACCCAAACATGCACATACCACATTATCTTTTCCTATTAGTTCACAAGCAAAATAGGTGTTATTGCCTTTACCATTTGTGACCCAGCACTAGATGAGGTGAGCACCCATGTCCACGCAACAGCCAACGAAAATCTAAAAATAATGTCATACCTCTTACTGTGTTGTCGATCATACTTATGAAACAGAAGCGCACCAACAAATGATGATAGACATATTGACAACACACCCATTCCCAACGCTGCGGCAACAAGACCAAGAACATAGATAGAAAATATTGTTCTCCAGTATATGACACCTCCTGACGCCACTTCTTTCATGGCTTGTCCAAAAGATATAGGTTTATTGTTATATTTAATGCTCATCGTCAAATCCTATAAATTCATTATCTTTAGGTATTTCTAATAAAATATCCATTCATCGCTTTTATTTTTTAGTGACAGATAACCACACTTATAGTTTGATAGATTGCAGAAAATCTACAGACATTAATCTTCAGAGTTACGGCCCTCGATTTAAATATACCTCAACTGGGTACAAAATAATTCATCAAAATGGTGAGTCTATTTCTCCCGGACATTGGCGATGGATACGAAGAAAAGGGTTGCTTGATGAGGTTAAGCAGTTGATAGAAGAGAGCATTAAAGAACACCTGACGGTGTGTTGTAAAGAAGGACATAATGAATAAAAACTACATTATACTTAAGAATGGATAATTAATAATAGAGTCATGGAAAGGCATGATAGATCATCAATACATGATTGATCAGCAAAAAGAATAACTTGTAGACCCATTGTTGGCGAATGAAAATGTGATAGTGCTTGCAGATTTTCTGTGACGCTGATGTGCCACAATTAACTATTTAAATAGAATAAATAACACTTAAGCCTATATATCTAGCAAATAAATTGCTTCATTAATCTAGTTCTTAAAAATTAACCTTCAGTATTAAAGTTAGTCCATCTATAATACAGATATCTCATTATTAAATATTCTTGACATGGGATCGGATATACCCAAATGAAAAAAGCATAGGGAATCATCATATGAAAAAAGAATTACTCGTTTTATCTCTAACATTAACACCCGTTCATTCAGTAGTAGCATCCAACGTTTTTAGTTTTTCTGGCATAGAAAATATTCAATGGCTTGAGCTAACCGAAACCGCAAATATGAGTCGAATTTCAGTTGAGGCTGAATTGGGATCAGGTGGATTATTTGACGGCTGGCGTTATGCAACACGTACCGAAACAGAAACACTGTATGACAACCTGTGGGGCGGCACAACAGAAGGCTGGTCTACTGATAATTATAATGGTGCGCAATTATTCTTTGACACATTTGGTATTAGCGACACTTATGCATACAGTGGCAACAGTGGTTATTCACCAGGTGGTAATGCACAGTGGCAAGCATATTTTGGTGAATCATCTGAATGCGGTGGAAGCAGTACTTTTACGTGTACTGCTAACATCATTATTGAAGATGTCGCTTTTGGGGGATCTCAGAACTTAGGTTATTTCCTCGACGAGAACGGCTTAAGCACAGGCATTGATGCTATTAACTCACAATCATATATTAGTAAGCGCGGGAGCGGTGAAGGGTTAGGCTCACATTTAGTTAGGGATGTTTCAGCTGTTCCAATTCCTGCATCAATATGGCTGTTAGGCTCTGGTTTTATTGGCTTAACGGGCTTCGCTAAAAGAAAAACTAAAACATCAAATACAAATGTGTAAAGGGGCTAATATGAAAACACTAAAATATACATTATTAAGTAGCGCTATTATGCTATCGATCAGTCAACCAGCACAGGCTGCATTGGTCGCATTTGATTTCACAGGGCTTGGCGGTGTGGCGGCAGCAAGCTCAGGAGTAAGATGGGGCAGTTTCATTAGCGGTAGAATTTCTTATGATACCAGTACGGCCGTGAACACAGTGAACGGTGTTTATGAATTCACCCCTTCATATGTGAACGAATTTACCGTTAATGTGCATACAACGCAGAACAGTATTAATTATTCTCTTACAGCTGGCGCAGCACCTGAATCAACACAGGAAGGGGTTGTTTCGGGCTCAACGCCTGACATGGAAATATGGATTAGCAACACACCAGGATCAAGCGATGCTCTCCGTTATAATGCATACAATGCTCAGGCGATTAATGATTACGGCGAGCCCCGTTATACACGATTTAGTTTGATTTTAGGCGGAGTTGATGTTCTAAACTATTACGATTTACCCGACTATGTACCGAACCTTTCAGATTTTCAAAACGTGGAACTCATCGCGTGGTCAGAAAATCCGACTACAGGCTATCGCTCACATTTATTTACGGTGCAAGAGCTCGCATTTACAGAAGTGAGCGCAGTACCAGTACCTGCTGCAATTTGGTTATTTGGTTCAGGCTTGCTAGGTTTAGCCGGAGTTGCTCGACGCAAGTAAATAGTTAAGATTATTTCAACGAGAGATGGGCGGCTTTATAGTCGCCTTTTTTGCGTTCTCAGTAAAGTGAACTTCATGATCCTTCAGTCGATGACGAGCTGAACTTTGTCGATATCGATGTTAAGTAGAGCATCGTTAAAATAGCCCCATCCAACATAGACAATAGAGAGACAATAGACATCTCGATGGCTGGAAGCACAGACATACCGTAAAACAGACTGGCGATGGACGTGATGATAAGGAAGACGGCCTTAAGAGTGATGCTATTGAGCTAAAAGCAGCCACAGTTCACTGGTTGAGACATACCGGCATAGCTGAAGATGTTAAATTTCGTCCTCGTGAGCACGTACGCGATGATGCAGGTCATGCCAGTATGGCTACTACTGATCGGTATATAGATTCAGATTTACGAGAAAGACATGAATCTGGCCGAAAAAAACGCATTAATGAGATTTATTGAGTTTCTTAAAAAATGAGCAAATTAATCTTTAACAAAATCATATAGATGCGTAGCAAAGTGTGGCATTTACGACTCTATATTGTTGGAGACCCTATACTTTCAATAAATTCATATATTGCTTTTGCATTAAAAATAAAAGCTAAAATCAATGCAGATAAAATAATCCATCCATCTCCAAGCTGAATAAATTTCATTATTGAATCATACATAGATAATCATCCTTCATTGTGAATTAACCAAACATTAACAACTAAATTTATTAATCATATCAATATTAATTTTTTCTAAGGCTTTTTTAATTCAAAATGGTTCTTTTTTTAGAAGGAGGGTAGTAAGCTACTGAATCAATTAACACATCAAGAAATACGTCATAGTTTTCTCCGTATTCTCCTCTCCAATTAGATAATGTACCATCTAAGTGACGATATACAGTCAGCCAATCACCGTAGCTTTTTATAGTTAAAATGGTTTTATATTGATTATTAGCACTAGCATCTGTTTTTTTTCTAAAAACTGAACCTAGTGAAGAAAAATTATCTCTCCTTAGCGAAACAAGATGGTCGCCTTGTTTTATTTTTAACATAATCGGATAAAGCATACTGTCCGTATCACAAGTTAAATGTTTTACCAGTTCTATACGCTTATTACCACTTGGTAAATAAATATCATGTAATTCATGAGCGTAACTCCTATCAGCGGCCTTAATACTAATTTTACCATCTATCTTGACGCCACCCGCTATCCACCACGAATCCGCTTTAGCCTCAGCATATGGCGTTACATCTAGAGGTATCTTGCATATTTCTAGCTCCATATTTTGTGTGTATTCCTTAAGGCTTTTTTCTAATTCCAAATAAACCTTATTTCCTAATAGAGCCTTTAGAACTTGTTTTATGTCTTTACCTGTATTAGTCGTTTTCCTTGATGCGAAACGAGTGTTGATTGCATCGACCACCGTCGCCTTGCCATAATCTACATCATCAGCAAATACATATCCTTTAACACCATCACCGAGAAACTTCCCCTTAACAATATAAAAATCTTGGTCACTACCCATTCCTATTATCTGGAGTTTTTCTTTATTTTTTGGATAAGTGGAAGACATGAATATTTCTTTCTTACTTAGAGTTCCAGACCTATAAGCATTAACCTTATCAAGATCTGGCCTTTTATAGATTTCTATATTTGTTCTTGGAAATAGGTATTCACCAGGATATTTTGAGAAGTCCTCAGCAGTGTCCTCCAATACAAATCCGTGTTTTCCAAGATTGGTTTCAATGCTTATGTAGCACTGCGGTATTGGTGGTTTACCCTTTCTTTTGTAGTAATTTATAGTTCGATGGCCATTTACTTTGACTACAGTTCCAGATGGTAGGTATGAAGATACATATGCATCTCCATTATCTGAAGACAGTAGAAAAGTTCCTTGTGAAATCACTCGAAGATTTTTCGTATCGATAGGAAGAGTACATTCTTTTGCAAATACTGAATGACTAAATAGAAGCCAAATTGCCGCACCTAAAACACTAAATATTGCTTTCATATATCTTCCAAGTAAATTTAAAAACCGATCAGGATCTACAACCTTAACAGTTAATATATAAAATATAAGTTATTGTTTCTGCTCCACATTACTTCATTGCTGCCTCATTATCAATTATGCAGCACGTACTGACCGGTTTGCATCTCATATCACCTATAATATTCTTATGTTTTTTACTTGGGATACCACTTATTTTAACTTCAACCAATGAAATAATTCTTTTTGTGTAATGCCCATACCTTGTATCTGGGCAGGATTCATTGAAATTAAATCATCATGAAGTGATATTTTAAAAGATTCGACGTCTTCAGCAGGTATAGAGCTTACGGCCTTGTTATTAATAAATTGAGTCAATTCATCACCAATTAATTGTTTTTGAATGATGGCACGAATCATTTCTCTACGTTGCGAACGATAACGTACTCGAATTTCATCAAAGCCTACAACCTCTGATGTTATTTTATAGTGTTCACAACTACGGCGGTAAGAAAAACAATAAATATCTGTTAATGCATGAATGTCATTCAATTCGTAAATTGAAATCATTGCACTAGCATAATAATCTTTATCAACATCATTAAAAGACAATGGTATGTGGTTGTGTTTTATGAGAGGGATGTTTGCGCTTAATCGTGATGTGCGCTTATTAACATCGATGAATGCTTGCAAGTATGCAATATGTGCTAACAAAAAAATACTTTGCTCAAATGGATCATGAATAGCTGCCGCTTTTTCACAAATAGTACCTAATCGTCTTGTCAAATGTTCTGGGTTTTCTAATGGCTGATACGTAGAGGATGAAATACGTACACCTTCTTTTCTTACATGCCCAGCATAGTTTGGATTCACTAAACCATCGGCTAACAAGTAGTGTAACGTACATATTTCTGTTGGATTAATCGCTATTGATTCTGCCCTATCAACAAGATATCGAATGGCCTCTTTGTGATTTAAAATCATCACACGTTCTTCATCGAGCTTCCCATCCTGAGAAATTCCTTCAATGATTAATTTTTCAGTATCCACTAAAGAATATGTATTCCCCTCCAAGCGAGCTGAGTTGTACGATAGATCTATTAGTAATCGATTAAATATTTTTTTTGCATATGTCCCGGCCCGTTCATTGGACATGTTACTTATACCAATAACTGATAACTCCTCTCGAGTATCCGGTGGCAAATAAAAGGTTTGATTGGGAATATAACTTTCAATCCAATCATCGTTGTAGGTAACTGGTGATCGTGTAAATAAAGGCCGTCGTATATCATCAATCGCTTTTCGTGCAGATACACCGAGATAACGGCTAAAGTCATTATGGATAGATTCCAGATTCGACTGTTGGTTATTAAGAAAATTATCTTCACGTGTAATAATCTGGTAGCGAGTCCCTTTTTTTTGGCCTGTTTTAATGATGAGATTTTTATCAGCTAATTCACTTAACCAGCGTCTTAAACTTCTGTCTTTATACTGGTGCTTCAGTGAGGCGTTGATTTTATTGAAATCAACGGGCTCATCAAATGCTGATAGCACTCTAATAAGGTGTTCTTGTATCTCAATTTTCACAATTTAACGGCCAGTTCAGTCTTCAATATGGCCATTATAGTCTTATTACGGCCATATTGTATATATTATGGCCATTAACATGGCCGTAATATACTTAGTGCGGGGTATCATTGGGCTCTGGCTGCATCTCCACCAAAAAACATATTACTTTTGATAATGTATATTATCATAAGTGATAATGGTTAATAAGAGGAGCCGAAACTCATTATATACATGTACTCATTGAGCCTAAATCCCATCCAAATCGAGATTGAGCCTAGAACAATGGCAAAAAATATCCCGAGTGCTAGGGCATTTTGGATTTCCGACCTTGCGAGGAACCTTTTTATTCGCCACATTAGCGGACTTGGCATGTAAAACCTCCCCATTTTAGATCCAGGTTAAATTAGAGTTTTCCATCGGTTGACTAAACAATAAAACTCTCTCGGCATCACTAAGTGCCTGGTCAAGGCAGGATTCACGTATTAAGATTTTGCGAAACAAACCCAATTTCTGCTATTTCTGATGTATTACATGGCAAAAAAGAAATTCAAATCGCACTAGGAAGGGATGACTGCTTTCAATGGCAGATCTTCGATATTTAAGGTGGCAAACTTAAACTATCGAAAACCGATTTCAGAACAGCCAATATTCTTATAAATAGAATTTCATTGCTACAGTATATTAATTAGTTCGGTCCTGGAATAACTTGGGTAGAATATTCTGCAACAGGCGGTCCTGGCACAATGTTACCATTGATATCGAAATATCTTATCGATGTTATATTTTGTTGCACATTATCTATACCTATAATAGGTGATATGGCTACAACTGAAAACCGAGGCTCAAAATACTTCAATCGACCATTGGAACTCAAAAATGAAACTATTAATTCATTATTTCTATAGCTTGATATAACTGACTTTTTGGATTTTGTTCTATAACTAACATCTTGAGGGATAATATTAAAATTATTCTCGGTAATGTTTGTGATGTTATAAGGGTTGTATAATTGAGGTAATATTTTTATTTCTATAACAGCATATGATGGCCATCCACCTGTATCGGACTCAGGAGGTTTCACAATTAGTTGGTTACCAGGTTCTAGTTGTTCAAGACCTCCACCTCCTGACACAATACCTGTTGTTAAATAATAGTTAAAGGAGTTACTATTTCCAATTCCTTCCACTATTTCCAACTTTACTAAAATGGCATTTACATCTGCCAGCCCTTGCGTCTGGGCCGCAGTTGTCGTGATACTTAATACACCAGTGCCTACAGGCAAACTAGGCGGTAAATCTAAAACCATAATTGTTAACCATTGTTCATGATTTTGATAATTAAATAAATTTTGCATTATTTGACTATTATGGTTATAAATATCGCTTGTTTTATCCGCATATAGTTTAAAAATACTACGAATATTAGTTACAGGGACTTGTTGACTGTCTGGAGAATCGGATAGAAAAAATACTTGAGTGTTTTCTTTTGTCATTCCATCTTGGCTGCCTAACGCAAGAGTTACGGTATCATTTGCCCTGGCAATAGTTGGAAATGTTTGCACGGCCACACAGCCCTGTAAAACCAATAATACTACAGATAAAATAATAAGACAGCCACGCGCTATCATACAATAACTCTCTTTTAAATATTAAAAAAAATTTAAGTCCATACTACCTCTTTTTGCAAGAACAGATTAAAAACTAATAATACCCAGCGCCTTACGGTAGATCATCACTGGCCTGCCCAGGTATTATAGTAACATTCAAGACTGTGATTGTAACCGTACCGATACCGACATTGCCCCCAAGGCCAAGATTATTATCCGTTATTGAATAAGAGAATGTATCAATGCCGCAGTAACCGGTGTTAGGTATATATAAGTAAGCGTATTATCTGAATTCTGGGGTACTGGGTACATCCCCGATATACTCACTACAGGATCACATTTTAATGCCAGTAATAATTATATTATGCTTAATTTAAGGCGCAGAAATATAATCAGTAAAAATACTGTAATCCATAGCTATTGGGGTTGCGGAATTCGTAACGACATTTCCATTTTCATCATAAAAAATTGCTGAAACAACACTTGGACTAGGGCTAGTAATAAATTGATTTTTATTATTGGCTCTAAGCACAATTGAGAATCGAACTTGATGATGTCTGAACCCAATCGGGCTTATAAAATTAACCGTAAAATAATCACCTTCACGTAACCAATTCATATGGGTTTGAGAGTCTACATTATGTATGGTGTTATCATCCATAACTACTCTTATAACGCCATCTCCCACTAACAAACTAGGATCAGACACCTTTCTTATGGGTGCATATACTTTAATTTCTGCCGCGCCATAATACTCACTCGCAACAACATGGGCTGGTGACTTGATAACAATTTGTCGCTTAGGCTCTAAGGAAGATAAATCTCCAGGCTTGTTATTACCCAAGAAATCATAATTGAATGGATTAGCAGAGCCTGTACCTTCCAGTATTTCTATTGCTATCGGTATGTCATTCGCACCGGGACCAAAATAGGACGCCGAAGTCGTGATATTAATTACACCATTACCTGGAGGTATCCCAAGAGGCAAATCCACAACAACAATTGACAACCAAGCTGAATGACGCGAATTACCCGTTAAACTATTTATATTTGAATCAAAAAGAGCCACATTACTCGTATTATCTGGCCTTAGACGCACAATAGCTCTAATGGGTAAATCAATAGGCGGAATTAAACCGTCTGCATGTACAAATTGAGCAGTTGTATTAACTTTTGTCATACCATCAGGGGAACCCACAGCAAGTGCTACCGTATCCCCTGACCGAGCAACTGTAGGGAAAGTCTGAACGGCGACACAACCCTGCAAATAAACTAAAGACACTAGCAATAGAACACTAAATTTTATCATCGTTTTTAACCTTAATTATTTTGAGTCACACCTGTGTTTAATCTTCTTATACGCATAGCTTTACTTATCGTTTACATAGTGTTTTTTAAATTCTGCATCTAACCATTCAATATTTTTATCTGCATGACACCCACCATTACCACAGCTATTCGGCACACCAATATCTTTAGTATCAGATGGTGGAATGATGCCTGCACGATGACTATGCAAAGTATAATCACCACCATTCATAACTGTTTTTGGCATATGACAGTTAACACAGCTGACATTAGCTGGCTCAGTGCAAGCAACATGGTTTAGGTTTTTATTGGGCTG
>Ga0316209_1003388_pt1 | contig 10932 bp, 10 predicted proteins | sample 6monopyrite_MG_FD_204945 | JGI IMG/M metagenome (GOLD analysis project Ga0316209, IMG submission 204945) | Microbial mat bacterial communities from mineral coupon in-situ incubated in ocean water Damariscotta River, Maine, United States -... | ecosystem: Environmental > Aquatic > Marine >...
GCTGCCGATGAATTTTTGCTGATGAAAAACGATGCTATTTTAATTAATACTGCGCGCGGCGGACTGGTCGATGAGTTTGCGCTTTTAACCGCGTTGAAAGAAAAGCAGATTGGTGCGGCAGGGCTGGATGTGCTCGAACAAGAGCCGCCTTCAATTAACCATCCACTGATTAAATACCATGCAGATAATTTAATTATCACGCCACATATTGCCTGGGCGAGCAAGCAGGCCAGGCAGCGCCTGATCGTTGAGCTGGAGAAAAATATTCTTGCTTACCTGCAGGGACAGTCGCGAAATATTGTCTAGTAACAAGTTTGACCTGTCTCTACACTAACCGTTAGAAGTTAATTATTCACCCATTATGGTGACGGAAACGTTGCGTTTGTGGTAATTGGTTCGGTGTTCCCATAAGAAAATACCCTGCCAGATTCCCAGGTCGCATTTACCTTTGTATATGGGAATGGATAAAGAGCCTTGTGTCAGTATGGTTCGCATATGTGCTGCCATATCATCAGGCCCCTCGTCTTTGTGTTTAAACATGCTGTCACCATCTTTGACCAGCTTTGCCATGTAGGTTTCTATATCTTCGCGCACTGTTTTGTCAGCATTTTCACACATAATGATTGATGCACTAGTGTGTTGAATAAAAAGCGTGCAGATACCGGACTTCACTTCTGATTTATTGACGCAATCTTGTATCTGGTCGCTGATGTTATATGTACCTCTCCCTTTTGTTGAAAAGCGCAATTTTTGCTGATAGATCATGTCCCTCTCCGGGGTGGTCGTTTTCTTTTTATTATCTAGGGGTACTCTGACCAAGTCCAATTATTTCAGACTTGTTAAAATTGTCTGTATCTTCCCCGAAGATCGTTACAATAGAATGACTATTGCGCCTCACTTCGTGAAAGATACAGACAATTTTTCCTACGTCTGAAATTAATTAACTTAATCAGAGTATCCCTAGAACAGATAGTAGTTTATATGGTTGTCATAGCCATTAAAGGTTGGGAATTGGGTGCTAAATAATACTGTATCAATGTAGGAGGTTGTTCTGACAAGTTAATATTGCGTCAGATTTTGTCGGAATAATATACACAATTAGTCTTCATAAGTTATTGAAACTAATATTCGAGCTGACAAAATGGCGTGAAATTGAGTAGTTTGATGGTGGAAGACGGGTGATAATCGTCTAATATTATCAATTATGTTGGAGTGATTTACAGTTTTTGATTATTTGTGGGTTATTTTTGATTTGATTGCCTGATTTTAAAATGTAAATCGCAAGCTATCAGTCTTCAGAAGTCACTGGCATATATATTGCAAATAGTTCACAAGGCGCCTGACTCTGTACTTTTCTGGTTGGCGCTATCAATCCCTAAATGTGAAAAAAATAACTAAATGTTATCGGATAACTAAAGAGTTGCAGGATTCGTGCGGCTATAAATAATTGAAAAAATAGTTATACAAAGGAAAAGGGTGAGTAGGTATGAAAAAGCTGGATAAGAAAAGAACGGCTGTATTTGTAGCGGGTCTGCTGTCATGTTTGATGTCGGCCTCTGCTAGTTCTGATACGGTGAAACTGTTTAATGAAACATTTGATAGTGTAAAAGGATTCAAGTGTGACTGGAGTTATGGTTTCTGCGACAAGCGCAAATATGGTGTGCCGACAACAGCCAAAGGTGCAGATAATGACTGGACTGGTGTCCGTTTCGAGCGCCCGGATAGCGGCAGGATTCAAAATGATGTTGGCGTACAGAAGTACGGTGGCGGCACTAACTGGACGCGCACTGGTGCTGTAAAAGATGATGCCGGTTTGATGTTTACCCTGGATACCACGGGTTTTGAAAATATCAGCTTGAGTTTTGACTGGCGCACATTTTACGATGGTAGCTATTATGAGCCTGATGAGTTGGTGGTCGGTTATTTTGTTGGTGATGTTACTGCGAGTCTCCCTGCAACACAGATAAATGCCAAGAGGAATACTTTGGATTTACGTAACGCAGCACATGGTGGTGTTGATGGTGGCTGGAACTGGGGCAATACCACGGGTGGTAACAATGGTGACTGGGTAGAAGTTTTCCGTGGCGGACCGAATAATAACTGGTCAACAGAAAATATATTATTGGGTATCGATACAGCGGATGCGGCAACGATTTCTATTGCCTTCTGGGCGGATGCTGATAACTGGGCAACCGGTAAATTTGATAATGTGATGGTACTTGGCGATAGGATTTCAGCTGTACCTGTCCCAGCTGCAATCTGGCTATTTAGTAGTGGATTGCTAGGTTTAGTTGGCTTCATGAGACGTCGTTAAATCTAAAAAGCAGTAAACGTTTAAATTAGTTAAAAGCACATGCTTATTCAAAGCATGTGCTTTTTTTATGGCTGTAAGCACCCCGCCATTTGTTGACCCAGGTTATCTAATAAATCAAACCATAAGTCTGCTCCTGCATTTAGGTTAACGCCGATGGCATCAAGTGCAACTGCTTGTGCGTGAGAGTCCTTCAATAAGGTCTTGATAATAGGCGGTTGAATCGGGGCTTCGAAAAAGATGCAGTTAACTTTATATTGTGAGATCAGTCTTTTCACCGATTGAATTTGTTTGACACCTGGTGTTGATTCTTCGCTGAGCGTGATAGACGTAATTCGATTGAGATGAAATTCCTTTTCGAAGTACTGGTATGCATCATGATAGGTGATGAATGGTACAGTATTCTTTTCTAGTTGTCTGGTTAGTCGCTCTGTCAGTGTATTTATGCGTACGAGAGTTTGTTCCTTATTGCGTAGATAAAGTGATGTGTTGCCAGTGTCTGCATCAATAAGTATTTGCGTAATGGCGCTTACAATCTTTTTTGTATTGTTGGTGGATAACCAGAAGTGCGGGTCGGTGTGATTGCCTCCGTGATTTTCATGATTACTGTGTTCGTGTTTACCGCGAACGGGTAGTAATGCTAATCCGTCGGTTTTTATCAGTGAGATATATTGCGTGTGACCCTGATGCTTTTTTTCTATCGTTGGAATGAAGCTCTCTAATGAAGCGCCTGCCCAAAATACAATATCGGCAGCCGCCAGTTTGCGATAGTCAGAAGGGCGAAGATTGGTGTGGTGGGCTGATTGTGAAGAAGTGAGGAGTAACTGTGGTTGTTTGACACCCTTCATTAGTGACGCAACAAGTGAATGCAGTGGTTTTATGGTGACTACAACGTTAAGAGGTGGCGTGTCATCTGCTGCCACACTTTGTGGTGACAGCAGTAGTGATAAAAATAAGAAACTTAGAGAGTGAATGAAAGTGTGCATTTATGTGGGGTGAGCATATCTCCGTTAATGTTATGTTATAATATAACATTATTGATAGAAACTAAAGACGCTTACACTGCTATGCCATCACATCAATGCGAACATGCCGGAAAACCCAGTTGTATGAAGCCTTCCTCATCGCAGGTGAAATCGCTTGTCACTCAGGCCGAGCAGTTGTGTGAGCAGAGGCAGCAACGTTTTACCGCACTGCGTAAACGTGTATTAACCCTGGTCTGCCAGGCAAAGCAGCCACTGGGGGCTTATCAGTTGCTCGGTCTGTTACAGGATGATGGGCGTTCAGCTGCGCCGCCAACCATATATCGAGCGTTGGATTTTTTAATGGCGCAAGGCTTGATTCATCGTTTAGCAAGCAATAATACCTATTTAGCCTGCGCGCATCCGCAGCAGGATCATGAGGCCGTTTTTCTGGTCTGCAGGCACTGTGGTAATACGCAGGAAATCCATACCAGTGGAATTACTCAGGCTATCCAGGAAAAGTCAGATACTTATAATTTTAAAGTCATGCATACCTCGGTTGAAGTGACGGGTTTATGTCAAAAATGCTCTTCTAAATGTGGCGATCAGTATGCGGTGGATGAGCCATGAGCGTTTGTTTACTTAGTGCAGAAAATATTCGTCTGGTTAAAGATTCAAAAACTATCTTGCAGGACGTGAGTCTAAATATTCAGCAACAGGAAATAATTACGCTCATCGGTCCAAATGGTGCAGGCAAAACGAGTTTGATTCGAATCTTACTGGGTCTGCAAAAAGCGGATGCGGGTAAGATAAATAAAATTGAAAAGTTACGTATTGGTTACGTTCCTCAAACCATTAGTATCCCGCAGGTTATGCCACTACGTGTTCGAGATTTTCTAATCCTGTCAGCAAAGGTGTTATTTAACAGCGATAAAATCAGTGATGAGCAAGTGCATACGGTGCTTGATGAACTCGAGATTAAATATTTATTTGAATCGGCTATGCAAGGTCTGTCCGGTGGTGAGTTGCAACGTGTGTTGTTGGCGCGGGCGCTGTTAAAAAATCCGCAATTATTAATTCTGGATGAGCCCGCGGCCGGAATGGATGTGATAGGTCAGCAGAAGTTGTATGACACGATAAAAAACATTCGTGACAATCATGCGTGTGGAATATTAATGGTGTCTCATGACCTGCATCTGGTTATGGCGGCTACTGATCGAGTTGTATGTCTGAATACACATGTGTGTTGTACCGGGCATCCCGATGATGTGAGCGAGCATCCGGAATATTTGAAATTATTTGGTTCGGCCTTAAGTGGTCTGGCATTGTACTCGCACCACCATGATCATGAGCATGATATGCGTGGCAATGTGATCGAATCAGAGCATTGTTTGAACTGTGAGCACGTTCATCACGATCACGAAAATCATAGCCATGAAAATGTTGTATTGAAGAAGGAAGTTTTGAAACAGGATAGTGATGATGGATAGCTTTATTCTTTTTGCCTTGTTGGCGGGTATTGCGCTGGCATTGGTCGCAGCACCATTGGGTTGTATCGTAGTGTGGCGACGTATGGCTTATTTCGGTGATACGCTGGCACATGCCGCTTTATTGGGTGTGGCTTTATCCATCGCATTACAGGTTTTGCCGGTAGTGGGCGTGACAGTGATTGGTGTCCTGTTAGCGAGTTTATTGTACTGGTTAGAACGGCAGCGCGATTTATCGACAGATACACTATTAGGTATTCTTTCACATAGTGCGCTAGCTGCGGGTCTAATCATGGTTTCATTATTACAGGCTCAGGGACAGTCTATTAATCTGATGGCATATTTGTTTGGTGATATTCTTGCAATAAATCAACAAGAGCTGATCTGGATGTATGTTGGTGTGGTTGTCATATTGTTGGTGTTTGTGAGAATGTGGCCAGCCCTGGTATCGATTGCAGTCAATGAAGAGTTGGCGAGAATCGATGGCATCAAAGTTAATCGTGATAAATTTATTTTTATGTTATTGCTTGCGATGGTGATTGCGGTTGCGATTAAAGTCGTGGGTATATTGTTGATTACAGCGTTATTGATTATACCGGCAGCAAGTGCTCGGTTATTTTCAAAGTCTCCGGTGCAGATGGTGTACCTTGCAATTGGTTTTGCTGTCGCCGCTGTGGTAGCAGGTTTGTATGGTTCAATGCAATGGGATTTGCCAGCAGGGCCGGCAATAGTGGTAATGGCAGCAAGTGGATTTTTACTCGCAAGAATAATCAAGTCGCCATCTATTTGAGTTTGGTGGCAAGGTGTTTGGTTTCTTGCAACCTTGATGGATTATAAAAAATAAAAGCTTGAACCGCAGAGACGCAGAGGCGCAGAGAAAAACAGTTAGTGGTTTTATGTTTTACAAAGTAGGTCTGAATGTATTTACATCTATTTTCTTTGCGTACACCAACAATGATCAGCTTTCCTCTGCGCCTCTGCGGTTCAAGCTTTTAATTTTTTTAAAATGTTAATGACTATCAGCGTGTTTTTATAGACTTAATCGCATCAACCACTTCTTCGTAAGCGTGCTGTGCAATTTCATTTCGGGTTTTACCTGTGCTATTTATGGGTTCTAGAAAGTGAACCTCGGCATCAATTTTTCTGGATCGTGTTATCAGGTTAAATGATTCGCCCATTGTTGCGTTATCCAGAAATAAAGTAACAGGATTTATTTCGACTTTATTGGTTTCAGGGTTTGTAACAGGATAGAAAATAGCGACTGGTTGAACCATGGCGTCAGCATCAATCGCGCTCTGCATGGTGCGACTGTGAAATTTTTTGATATGGCCATCCGTCGTTGTGCCTTCGGCGAAAACCAGGCTGTTATGTTGTTTTTGTAAAGCGGCAGTGATTTCACTGCAGGCTTCGGAGGCAGAGTTTTTATGACCACGTTTGATATATAAGGTGCCGGCACGTGTTGCTAACCAGCCAACAACAGGCATAGTTTTTACTTCATATTTTGATAAAAAATGTATTGGAATTAGATTGCCCAGAATAAGAATATCGAGCCAGGAAATATGATTGGAAACAAACAGTGTGTTTTGTGGCAGGGCGTTACCGTAAGTTTTAATTTTTACACCGAATATACGTGAAATCACACCAAGCCAGTTGCCGACTATATTGCTTGCTATGCCATGTGGTGGTCGAGCGTTACGTAAAAAGAGGGCGGTTAGGATGATGCCGATTATCAGCCAAAGAATAAGCAGCAATGTTCGGATGAGTTTTCTGGTGCCAGACATTAGGTGTTAATCAAATCGCATCGATAAGTCAATGGCTTTGATGTCTTTGGTTAATGCGCCCGTTGAAATAAAGTCGACACCTGTTTTAGCAACATCGTGAATAGTGTCGATTGTGATATTACCGGAAGCTTCAGTTATGATTTTACCTTTGCAGGTATCTACTGCTTGCTTCAAGGCGGCAATCTCAAAATTATCCAGCAGGACTCGGTCAGCGCCTGCATCTATTGCCTGTTGTAATTCGTCCATGTTTTCAACTTCAACTTCTACCTTTAAATCTGGATTGTGGAAGCGGGCTTCCTGAATGGCGTTATTAATACCGTCGCAAGCCTTTATGTGATTTTCTTTTATCAGAAAAGCGTCAAATAAACCGATGCGATGATTGCTGCAGCCGCCACATGAAACAGCGTACTTTTGTGCCATGCGAAGGCCTGGAATGGTTTTTCTTGTATCTAAAACTTTTGTGTCTGTATCAGCAACGGCTTTTGCGTAATGGTTTGACAGTGTTGCAGTGGCAGATAGTGTCTGAACAAAATTAAGTGCAGTGCGTTCACCACTAACAATATTTTGCGATGAACCGCTGATAGTGCAGATGATTTCATCGGCTTTAATCTCATCTCCATCATCGACGCACCAGTCAATTAATATTTCAGTATCAATTTGACGAAAAGTTTCTTCAAACCAGTCCAGTCCACAGAATATACAATCTTCACGACTGATCACGGTGGCGAGAGAAATGTTTTCATGAGGAATAATTTCGGCTGTGATGTCACCTTCACCGATGTCTTCTTTAAGTGCATTGAAAACATTTTCTTCAATGATACTTTGTGGTACCTGTAAGAAATTCATAAGCTAAGTGTTACCTGAAGGCTCTATGCCCCCTCTCCCTCTGGGAGAGGGTTGGGGTGAGGGTGTAATTGAAAACACCCTCATCCTAACCTTCTCCCAGAGGGAGAAGGGACTGCTTGAATAAAGTGTTGCGTCAATTCAGCCTGTCCTTTTATGTGAATTATTTAATATTAATTTAGTTGTTTACAGAAAACTTTTGAATTGCGCTGATAGTTGTATAACGATTTTTTTTCAATCGGTAGGTCATCGGCGTTACATTCAACAAAACCACGTTCGATAAACCAGTGCATGGTTTGCGTGGTCAGGGTGAATATTTTTTTCATGTGTTTTTTTCTAGCCTGCCATTCTATGTGTTGCATCAGATCATCGCCACGACCTTGCGTTTGGTAGTCCTGATGAACAGCCAGGCAGGCGAGTTCTGCTGCTTCTTCTTTTGGAAAAGCGAAAATAGCTGCGCAGGCGATAATCATGCCGTCACGTTCGATAACGGTAAAGTTGTTTATGTCCAGTTCTAATTGTTCACGTGAACGCTTAACCAGAACGCCACTATTTTCCAGGGGCGAAATTAATTCCAGAATACCGCCAATGTCATCAATGGATGCGGTTCGTAAACCTTCATAGTTATCTGCGGTCACTAAGGTGCCGACGCCATCACGAGTATAGAGTTCCAGCAGTAATGCACCGTCGATTTGTCGGCTGAGTAGATGAACCCGTTGCACGCCACCGCGGCAAGCATGCGCAGCATTATTCAAGTGAGTTTGTGTGTGGATGTCTGTGTCTTTATTGGTGCCGTGATTCTTAAGCCAGTTCTCTGCACGAGGTAGATCCAGTTGTTGCAGTAGTCCACCGTTTTTATCGGTAACACCGTTATTTTCCATCACGAAGATAAGTTTGTCTGCATTCAGGGCAATAGCGGTTTCAGTCGCGACGTCTTCAGCGCGCAGGTTGAACACTTCCCCTGTTGGAGAGTAACCGATGGGGGAAATCAGTGTGACATTGTTATTAGCCAGCTGTTGTTTAATGGTATCTGTATCAACATTTCTAACATTACCCGTCTGGCAAAAGTCGGTACCGTTGTGAATGCCATGAGGTTGAGCGGTAATAAAGTTGCCCGATATCACACGAATTGATGCATCGGCCATGGGGGTGTTGGGTAAACCCATGGATAGCTGTGCTTCAATGCGCATACGAACCTGGCCCACCGCCTGTTCGATAGCAGGCATGTTTTCGTTCAGTGTGATGCGTAATCCGTTGGCAAATTTTGAACTGACACCCAGGGTATGGAGTTGTTTTTCAATTTGTGAACGCGCGCCGTGCACCAGTACAATACGTACGCCCAGGCTACCTAGTAGGGCTATATCGTGAATGAGGTGAGCAAACCCATCGTGCTCGACGGCTTCGCCACCGAACAGGATGACAAAGGTTTTACCTCTGTGCGAGTGGATATACGGAGCTGATTGCCTGAACCAGTCCACATGCTCTGTGTTTGAATTATCGAGTCTTCCGCCCATTTTTTTGGTTTTATCGTCCACCAATTTGATCTCAGTACTATGTAAGTTTTTATTTAGCTAGTAATATACGCGATTCTGTTTTCTCTTCAATCTGTATTTCATCGTTTCGTCATGCAGATGTAAGGGTTTTGTAAGTATTATAGAAGGTTAGCTCGATGGCAAATGATAAAACACGTAAATTCTCTTCAATTATAGTCGATGGCATCGCCCAGGCGCCCAGTCGTGCCATGTTGCACGCAGTCGGTTTTGGCGATGATGACTTTAAAAAACCGCAAATTGGTATTGCTTCAACCTGGAGCATGGTGACACCCTGCAATATGCACATTAATAAGCTGGCTGAAAACGCGGCGCAAGGTGCTGATGAAGCGGGTGCAAAAAGTATTATCTTTAATACTATTACTGTATCCGACGGTATATCAATGGGTACGCCGGGAATGCGTTACTCACTGGTTTCGCGAGAAGTCATTGCTGATTCTATCGAAACAGTTACCGCTGCGCAGGGTTTTGACGGCGTGGTTGCCATCGGCGGTTGTGATAAAAATATGCCGGGTTGTATGATTGCGTTAGCCCGACTCAATCGACCTTCTGTTTTCGTCTATGGCGGTACGATTAAACCGGGTGCGGGACACACAGATATCGTTTCAGTATTTGAAGCGGTCGGTGGTGTTGCAGCTGGAACCGTATCAGAAGAAGAATTAAAAGTAGTCGAAGATACCGCGATACCGGGTCCAGGTTCTTGCGGTGGTATGTACACGGCTAATACTATGGCTTCGGCAATCGAAGCTCTGGGTATGAGTTTGCCAAACAGTTCTGCACAGGAAGCGATTTCTGAAGATAAGAAAAATGATTGTCATCGTGCCGGTGCCACTGTTTTGGCGCTAATTGAGAAAAATATCAAACCTCGCGACATCATGACACGTAAAGCATTTGAAAATGCGATTACGGTCGTTATTGCTTTAGGTGGTTCAACCAATGCGGTATTGCATCTATTGGCTATGGCGCATGCAGCTGGTGTAGAGCTGGAACTGGATGATTTTACTCGTATCGGCAAACACGTTCCTTTATTGGCAGATCTTCGCCCGAGTGGTAAATATCTGATGTCAGAACTGATAGCCATTGGCGGCATTCAGCCGATTATGAAAATGTTGCTCGATGCGAATTTGTTGCACGGTGACTGTTTGACAGTTACCGGTAAAACTATGGCGGAAAATCTGGCTGATGTGCCGCCTTATCCGGCTGGGCAAGATGTTATTCGTGCCTTGAATAACCCGATCAAAAAAGACAGTCATCTCGTCGTGTTGTACGGCAATATTGCCACTACGGGTTCGGTAGCAAAAATTACCGGTAAAGAAGGTCTGAGTTTTACCGGTAATGCGCGTGTCTTTGAATCAGAAGAGGCGGCACTCGCGGCCATTCTGGATGATACTGTGGTGAAAGATGATGTAATCGTCATCCGTCATGAAGGCCCGGTTGGTGGTCCAGGAATGCGTGAGATGTTAAGTCCTACCGGTGCGATTATGGGTAAAGGCCTGGGTAAAGATGTTGCGCTAATCACAGATGGGCGATTCTCTGGTGGTAGCCATGGTTTCGTTGTAGGTCACGTGACACCAGAAGCGGCTGTCGGTGGACCGATAGCGATAATTGAAGACGGTGACGGTATTACCATTGATGCTGAGAATAGGACCTTGAACTTAAATATTCCACAAGACGAAATCGATGCGCGTCTTGCGAAATGGCAGGCACCAGCAGCAAAAGAAACCCGCGGTACATTGGCAAAATATGCACGACTGGTTTCTTCAGCATCGGAAGGTGCGGTTACGGATAAGTTTTAAGGTCGCGCTGTCATCTCGAGAGTTTTGTCTGAGGGGTTCTCTTCTTAATCAAATTTGTTCGAGATGACGGTATTGTTTTAAAAGAATTTTCGTTCTTGGTCTGTGAGCGAATATTTTTTGTTTCATCCGTTATACTCACCGGTATTAAACATAATACAATGAGTAACACGCATGAAATATGATGTTGTTGATTCCGTCATTT
>Ga0316209_1003389_pt1 | contig 10926 bp, 12 predicted proteins | sample 6monopyrite_MG_FD_204945 | JGI IMG/M metagenome (GOLD analysis project Ga0316209, IMG submission 204945) | Microbial mat bacterial communities from mineral coupon in-situ incubated in ocean water Damariscotta River, Maine, United States -... | ecosystem: Environmental > Aquatic > Marine >...
CCTCCGATGTACCTGCCCTGGCACCTCTTGGTGAGATTGGACTGCAAGCCGTAACCCTCAATGGTCCATTCGCTGGGCACTCAGTGAAGACCAATGCTCTGCGTCGGGAAGTACTTCCTTAAGCAGGCCTTCGCGCCACCGGACTCAACAGAAACGCCTTCACCTGTCAGGGTGAAGGCGTATTCTTTTCGTTCGCTTTACATCAAGTTTCCCTAAATCACAGCTGCAGGTTTTTCCCAAGCAAAGCTTTGCCAAGCATCGTCCAGGGGAATTTCTGCCAGGTGATTGACGTAGTTACTAATCGTTTTCATGGCCACTCCTACAATCACTTCCATAGCTTGACCTGGCTCAAAACCGGCCTGTTGGAAAGCTTCCAATTGTTGGTTTTGCACCCTGCCGCGCTGTTCCACGACTTGCAAAGTAAAACGACGTAAAGCTTCTAAACGGGAGTCGGGGATTTCTTTTCCCTCACGAAGTGCCAAAAGAAACTCTTCTGGCATGCCAACGCTTTGCGCGAAGGCACTATGTGCTGGAACTCAGTAACCGCAGTCGTTCCAGGTACTGGTTGCAATGAGCACCACCTGTTCTTCGATGGCGGTCATACTCGAGGCCCCCATGAAGTTCGCGCTTAGTCCCATGTAGGATTTCAATGCGGTAGGAGATGCTGCAAGTGTGCCGAGAATATTTGGCACCATGCCAAACTTCTTTTGCGCCATGTCCATCAGCGGACGCGAAGCTTCAGGAGCATTCTCGGAGTTAAGGATTGGGAATGATTTGTTTGTCATCGTTTGAGATGTTTAAGAATGTGCGGGGGAATCGATCAAGATTCCCTGGAGAGCTACCTGCATAGTGCGGCGCAGCGTGGTCAAGCTTTGACCGGAACGCGCCTTCACCACCACTCCCTGCATCACGCTTTGCACTAAAGCGGCAGCATCGTGGGCAGTGAGATTCGGACGCAGCCCGCCGGTACCTTCGACCCGGGTGCAGGCTTGGAGAAGCGCGAGGAAGAATCGCTCCTGCTGTTGATTGCCAAAGTCACGAAGCTCTTGATCGTGTGGTCCTTGTTCGATCAGCATGTTGATCAACATGCAGCCGCGGAAGCTGTGATTCCCAAAGACATTATTGGGCACTCGCTTCAGGAGAACGTCTTCTAGTGCGGCCTGACCATCCGGGTTCATGCGCAGAGGCTCCACGATGTTTTCCTCCGTCTCTTGCTCATAAAGGGCTAAAGCCGACAAAAACAGAGACCGTTTATCTCCAAAGGTGCTGTAAAGGCTGAAGCGCTCAATGCCCATGGCATCGAGCAGCATCTGAATGCTGGTGGATTCATAACCATGCAGCCAAAACACCTTCAGTGCTTGCTGCAGGGCTATTTCTGGGTCAAAGGATTTTGGGCGGCTCATTTCTGAATGCTCGTTCAGGTATTAAGGTCAAGAATACCCCATCTCAAGGATTTATGTTCCAAAACATAGAAAAACCCACACGCCCAAAAGGCATGCGGGTTTCGATTTGGAGCCAGAGACGAGAATTGAACTCGTGACCGCCGCTTTACGAAAGCGGTGCTCTACCCCTGAGCTACTCTGGCGTGTTTTTGAAAGAAGAGCCGGCCTACCGCAGTAGACCGGCTCCAATGGGCGCAAAGTTTAGCGTTGGCCGAGGCCGACGCAAACCAAACCTTTTGCTTACTGAACCGAGACGCCAGCGGACAGGTGCCCACCACCCATCACGCCGATGGCGCGTGCGCAAGCTGCAGACAGTGCTGCATCGCCTTCGGTCATGGCAGACTGAAGTGCTGCGGTGTCGACAGCGACGCCGCTACGTGCGAAGAGGTTGCCCAATGCGGAGGCGGCTGCGGAACGAACTTCCGAGCTGCGCGACGTGTTGGAAACCACTGCAAGGAGAGCTGGAGCGGCAGAACCGTCACCGGAGAAACCGAGACCGTGTGCTGCGTACTTAGCAATGCTGTCGTCACGACCAAGAGCACCAATCATGGCGCCGGTTGCGGAGCCGACTTGACCGTCATGAGCTGCGTGAGCCAAAGCCTTTGCGGCAGCGGCAGCCATGGCGATGTAACGTTCGCGCTGTGCATCGAGGTCAGCAAAGCTTCCCATGATGGTGGCAGCATCGACGGAGTCGACTACGTTTGCATCCATGTCACCGGTGCCATCGTTACCAAGAACGAAGACTGGGGTGCTACCGAAACGGCTGTCCATACGCAGACTCTTGACTACGCGACCTGCGTAAAGGTCAGAGAGTGGATCTGCGATGACGAATGCGTCTACGTTGAGACCAAGGTGCATGTTGACCAAGCCGGAGGCTCCGTCGGATGCAATGGTGACGTCTACGCCAGCCATCATCAGAGCGTCTGCCAATGCGCCTGCGCGATCAGCATTGCCATCGATGATGTGCACCATACGTTGTGCGTCGAGACCGAGTGCAGCAGCAAGATTGCTGGTGACGTCGGCGCCGTACTCACCTTGGTGCGCCAAAGCAATCGCAGCACTGTGGCTGATGCTTGGGATTGGGCTCTGCAGAGCTTCGTGCAAACTGTTCCAAGCTTTGCCGCCGGCACCATCGAGAGCAGCAATCAAGACCTCAGAGGCAGCCGCACGGTCGCCTTGGACCGCGTGGGTCAGGGCTTCGTTTAGCGCGCTGTGGCTGAGAGTCAGAAGAGCGTTGTTCTGCGCGGTCATTTGCTCGGCGAGAGACTCACCGAGACCATTTAGGACAGCCACTTCGCTGGCGTAAACCATGCCTAGGCGCCATTCGGCACCCATTGCGCCCAAATCCATGGCGCGCAGAAGGCTGTGCTTAGCAAGCTCCATTTCAACCACGTTTTGTGGCACGTCGTACGGGCTAAGAGTGCGACCATCAATGGTCCACAACACGCCGTAGTTCTCGGTTGGAGCTAAACCACGCACCATGTCGTGGTGGAAGTAGTGGGAGCCTTGCTCGAGCAACATTTGTGCTGGGTCACCATCCATGCCTGCGACCACGGAGCTAGCCAGAGCTTGCACCGAGCCATCGGCATCGTTCATAGCCATGTCGGCAACGCGAGCCATGGTGCGCGGGTCACCAAGAGCATTCAACACGTGGAGGGAGCTCAAACGCACCTCGGTGTTGGTGGAGTGGGTTGCGGCCAACACTGGAAGAACCATGTTGGAGCCCATGCGCGACAAAGCGTAAATCGCAGCCAAGCGGCGACTCTCGTTTGCGTCGCCCAATGCAGAAACCAGTGGGACAGCTCCGAATGGACCGAAGTTCTGGCTAAGTGCAAAGATGGCGTTGGCGCGATCCGAGTAGGAATCCGAGAAGCAACCTTCGGCTGCAGTTGCAGCAGCGTCGAGGTCACGCATGGTTTCGCGGCCTTCGCTGCGCGCAGCAGAAAGAATTTCACGTGCGAAAGCTTCGAACTCACCACCTTCGATCAGAAGCTCAAGAAGAGCGTCTTCACTTTGGTGAAGCATCTGCAACGCGTCGGCGTTGGATGGGTTCGAGGCGATGATCTCGCGGAACTTGGCCGTTGCAGCCTCATAGTTGCCTTGATGATAGGCAGCCATGCCCTGATCGAGCAGCTGTTGCGAGGATTGGGCGTTCGCGGAAGTCGCGGAAACAGTAAAGAGGGTCGCACCTACGAGGAGGCGCAGCACCGATGTCCGAATGAGGCTCATTTTCTACCCTGGTTCTTGAGTGGGCTCGGGTAAAGCAAGGGAAACACGTTAGACGTCCCGTTAGTGACGACGTTTACGTAGGCAACATCATAAGAACGACCTAAGTCCGGTCAAGCAAAGGTCCGGGAGACCACTGCCCTAAAACACATTGTTGACGACATCCTGTGGTACTCGGCCAAGTACTGACCTCTTGGAGCAGGAATGCATCGCCCAAAAGGGCGAAGGCGACGGCCTCTCTGGAGTCCGGGTCGAAACCCAGTTCGGCATAAGAATGGACGCGTGTCGCGCCCAGGTGCCTGTGTAGGGCCGTTTGAAGGGCCAAATTGTGTAATCCACCGCCGGCAATGTACACCGCCCCCCCCTGCCAGCCGGCCTTTTTCAGACTCTCGCCGATCGACCAGGCGATCAACTCAGCCAATGTGGCTAGGATGTCGCAAAGGTCCATTTCGGGTTCCAAATTCCTCGCTTTCTGAGCCAAAGCGGACCCGAATCTCTCCAGTCCGGTGCTCTTCGGCGCGGGTAGGTCGAAATACTCGTCCTGCTTGAGCGCCTGAAGCAAATCTTCCTGCACCGTGCCGGAAGCGGCGAGCGCTCCACCAAGGTCCATTTCTTGATTCGCCTCGGCGCGCATGAGTGCATCGAGTGGACCATTGGCGGGGCCGGAATCCCAGGCGACGGGTGGTCCAATTTTTGGCAGCAAGGTGATATTGCAGATACCACCTAGATTCAAAATCACCCGCTCGACCCCACTTCCACCATGCAACACCCAGTCAGCAAAAGGAGAAACCGGAGCACCTTGACCGCCGGCAGCGAGATCGGCCATACGAAAGTTGCCGACGACATCGGCGCCGACGGTTTGCGCGAGCATGGAGAGATCGCCGAGCTGGAGGGAGCCATCTAAGGGTTGGCCGTCATGGTGAAAAACGGTTTGCCCATGACTCGCCACGCAAGTCAGATGATCGATGGGAAAATCTAAGCGATCGAGAAAGGTGTGCGCGCAACGTCCGAAGAAGGCACCAAGGGCGACATCGAAACGGGCGATGTCCGCTAACTCCCAAGCAGGTGCCATATGGATGGCTTGTTGCAGCTTAATTGGGAATTGGGCCTCAGCGGCGGACATTTGCTCCACTTGCCGATTCTGCCCTTCGCCGGTCACGCGCACCAAAGCTAGGTCCACGGCGTCGGCCGAAGTTCCTGAGTTTAAGCCCAGGATGTAGCGCGGCTCACTGCTCGGAATGCCGCGCATTTGCTCCACTCAGGCTTACTCAGGAATGACCAACACCCAGCCGATATTCAGCACGGTGTTTTTGTCTGGAAGACGCTTCGGGTTCGCTGCAACAATGCGGTCGACCTTGTAACCCTTGCCGTAATACTTTTCGGCCAAGCCCCACAAGCTGTCGCCTGCGGAAACCGTGTGGGTGCGCTTACCGGAGACAGCTTCCGCTGCACGACCGATTCCAGGCTTAGCTTTAGCTGCCACGGCACCAGAATCGCGGCCGGGTAGTACCAGCTTTTCGCCTGGCACTAAGTGGTTGATGTCGAGGCCTGGGTTGGCATCGAGGATTTCCTGCATGCGCCGCTGGCTACCCAGCTGATCCTGCGCGATTTCCGACAGGGTGTCGTTCGGACGAATGGTGTAAAGCTGCGGTTGCCCGATTTTGGGCTCCGGCTTCACGACTGGAGGCTGCACCCGTGGCTTTACCGGGGCTTTGACTAACTCTTTACCTGGCTGCTTCGTCGACTGGTTGGAGAAATCAGGGAATACACTCTTTCCCGGCTCCGTTTTCTCCGGGACATCGTCCACTGGATCTAAAGAGATGAAGAGCGGCTCGCGCACATCCTCCGCGTCACGAGGCTCAAGCCCCTTGACGACGACAACTCCGAGTAACACGCCGACTAATGCGAGCGCGCCAATGATGATCTGTTTTTCGAGCCTTCCCATGGTGTCCCCTCCTGGTGGCCTCAATATATGGTTCTAAATTGAAAATCCAAGCAAAATCTTGTGGTACCACATCTTGTGGCGGATTTCGTTAAAGCCACAAGCATTTAGTGGGTCCGATTATGGGCGTTTTTCGAGGCGTTTTTGCACCGCCTCTTCGACGCCGCGTGAGTGATAGGGCGAAAGAATCCACATCTTGCGCCGACGGATACCACGCAACACTTCTTCAGCCTCCTCCACCGTCAAATCATCGGGACTGAAGCGCGCCAAATATTTTAAGGCTGCCGAACGATCAATCTCGCCCAGCAACTGGCCAAATAGTTTCCGCGCGACAGAGTTGGGCGCCCATCCAGCTCCAAAATCCAGGATCAAAACCTCAAGCCCCTTGCCGAGCAAGATGTTTTGCCGCTGGCGTAAATCCAAATGATAAACCCCACGCTCGTGCATCTTTTCGACCAAGCGCAATAGGTCATCAGCAATCCGACGCGGCGCCAAACGGAAGTTGTCGGGGCTCAAAACAGCACCTTCCAGAACGTCCATCGAAAAGGCATTGCGATCGATGCGTTCACGCACCACAGGGAAGCCATCAATCCCCTCCAATTTGCGCATTAGGCGTCGTTCGCGCCCCATGAGGAAACGTGCCAAACCTCGGCTGAACCACGGCAAAGCCGAACAATCTTTTACCACCCGGCGGCGTCCATCGGAACTCGTGGTGCAGTACACCGCCGGCTTCCACTTGGAACCACGGCTCAACACTTCCTGCTCCAACGCTGCAACATCTGCCCGAGGCCAATCAGGAAGCGGTGGCAATTTCAAAACGAACCCGACTTAGATGTTGGCGAAAGGCGACCACATGGGTGCCGTCCAAATGCCGAGCATGACCAATCCAAGGGCTGGGCCCCAAGAAAGTTCATGGTTATGCAACACCATTTCCCAAGAGAAACTACGTTCCTGCCCACTACGCCAAGGCTTCAGTTGCGGCCAGAAATCTGGCACGTTGGCGGCATGCGTGTCGACTTCTTCGCCAAACAACTTTTGCAAACGCGGGTATTCCCGTTTCATTTTGCGCGGCATGTAAAAGACTAAAAACACGATGACCAAAACTGCCGAAAATCCCCACACCAACTGGCCGCGCAAGGCATCGCCATTGCCTGCGGCGAGGGTGACGCCAAGCAAAGCTAAGAAGCTGCCGAAGTAAGCCGGGTTACGCAGGTAGGCATAAGGACCGGAGGTCACCAACAACATGTTCTTGTCGAGGTAGCCGAAGGCCCAGATCCGCAGTAGCCAGGCCAGCAAAACCAGCACGCAACCCACCGAAAAGGTTGGGAGACGTGGGTCTGCTAGGGAAACCAACAGGATTCCACAGCTATACACAGCGGTCTTGCGCCAGGTCAGTCGTTTGGATGCTCTTTTCTCGCCACTCATGGTCTTGCGGGGATTGCTCCCGTAGACGATGATTGTCCTGTCCCGCGCTCATCAATCAACCTTTCTGATGCGAAACCTACTCCTGTGCTCCCTCGGCCTGCTTTTTGCCTGTGCCGGCCCCGCCTCCAACCCAAATTCCAGCACCAAGCTGGCTCCGGCCGTGGAATCTGGCTCCCAAGATTTGGGCGGCCCCACCGAAATGTCCGCTGCGTCGGCATCTTCGGTACAGAGTCCAAACGAAATTCAGCTGAACAGCGAGGCTGAAATGGCCGCCGCGCGTCGGCAAGAGGAAATGCTCGCCGACCTAGCCAAGCGTGGTATCTACCCGGAGAACCGGCCCACCCAAGTCACGGTCAAGTATCACCGCGCCGGCACCACCATCGGACTTTACAACGACGCCAACGTGTCGCAGACCGATTACTACACCACCGCCCGCACCAGCGCGACTTACAAAGTGATCCCCAACATTGAAATGGGAGCTTTACTGAAGGCGCTCGACGATCTTGGTTTTTACGACGAAGCGGTCGATGGCATCAAGAGCGTCGGCGGAGCCAGCGTCACCGTAGTGGTGCGTCGCGGCACCGAAAGCCATTCCCTGAGCTGGGGCGCCGTTTTGGGCAAGAAGAACAATGAGCTCACGCAAACCTGCGCCGATGCCGTGCGTGTGATTTTCGACACCACCCTTGCCGTGCAAGTCCTCGACAACCCGGAAGGCAACGACTTCTTCCAGAGCGAACGCCAACGCATTCAGAATGAGAATGCACGCAACGCCATCAAGCACTAAGTGATGGCAGGTCGGACCCTGGTCGTCGTACCCGCGCGACGCGCCTCGAGCCGTTTGCCGGAGAAGCTATTGCTCGCCGAGTCGGGCAAGCCGCTTTTGGCCTACACCTTAGATGCCTGCTTGCGCGCCAAGTTGGCGGACAGAGTGGTGGCCGCGGTCGATGACCAAGCCCTGTTCGATATCGCGCTGGCGGCTGGCGCCGAGGCAGTTCTCACCGACCCGCAATTGCCCTCAGGCACCGATCGCATGTGGGCAGCCGCACAGGCCTTCCCCGACGCCGAGTTTTTGGTCAACGTACAGGGCGATGAGGCCGAAATCGAACCCGAAGCCATCGATGCCGTGTGTCAGGCTTTGGCCGATGGATGCCCCGCAGTGACCCTAAGCGCTCCATTGGCAGCCACTGCCGTGGACGACCCAGCGGCCGTCAAAGTGGTCCGCGCCTTGTCTGGAGATGCCCTCTACTTCTCCCGCGCCGCCATCCCCTTTGAGCGCACCGACGGCGTGGTTGCGCCGCGCCTGCACCTCGGCGTCTACGGTTTTCGTCGCGACGTGCTCGAACAATTCGCCACTTGGGAACCAACTCCACTCGAGCGTGCCGAAGGATTGGAGCAATTGCGCCTCCTAGAACACGGGATTTCTTTGCGTGTTCTCGAATGGCCGCATGCTTTCGCGGGAATTGACACCAGAAAAGATTACGATGCGTTCCTTGAACGTCGGCAGTCCCCCGACGTCCCCCTGACATGACTCGTTACATTTTCGTCACCGGCGGCGTGGTTTCCTCCCTAGGAAAAGGAATCACTACCGCTGCCATTGCCGTCATGCTTGAGAAGCGTGGCCTGAAGGTTTCGATTCAGAAACTGGATCCATACCTCAACGTCGACCCGGGAACCATGTCCCCCTTTGAGCATGGTGAAGTTTATGTAACCGAAGATGGTTACGAAGCGGACTTGGACCTCGGGCACTACGAGCGTTTTTCGCAGGCGCCGATTGGTCGTCACAGCAACGCCACCACCGGTTCGATTTACTCCGAGGTCATCAAGCGCGAGCGCGAAGGCGGTTATCTCGGGCAAACCGTGCAGGTGATCCCGCACATCACCGATGCGATTCAGAACGCCATCATCCGTGGCGCACCGAAAGGCACCGATGTCGCGATCATTGAGATCGGCGGCACCGCTGGAGACATTGAGAGTCTCCCCTTCCTTGAGGCGATCCGTCAGTTTGGCATCAAGCGGCCGAAGAACGAGGTCATGTTTGTGCACTTGACCCTGCTGCCCTACCTCAACGCGTCTGGCGAAATGAAGACCAAGCCAACGCAGCAGTCGGTGGGCAAGTTGCGCGAGATTGGCATTACGCCAGACGTTTTGGTGTGTCGCTGTGAGCGGCCCATGACCGAAAGCATGCGCCAGAAGATTTCCTTGTTCTGCAATGTGCGCGCGGAAGATGTGATTCAGGAGCAAGACGTCGAAACCACCATTTACGAGGTGCCGCTGGACTTAGTCCGCGAAGGCCTCGACCGTGCCTTGGTCCAGCATTTGGACCTGCCGAATAACACGCGCATCGACATGTCCGACTGGGAAGACCTGCGTCAGCGCTGGGCGAACCCGAAGGGCGAGGTTGAGATTGCTGTGGTGGGCAAGTACATCGAGCTCCACGACGCTTACAAGTCGATTTACGAAGCCCTTATGCATGGTGGCGTCGAGCATCAGTACAAGGTGCGTTTTCGCAAGATTGCCGCAGAGGATTGTGCCGATGGCAACATCGAGGAGATGCTCGGTGGCGTGAGCGGTCTGCTAGTTCCTGGCGGATTTGGCGAACGCGGTTTGGAAGGCAAGATTCGCGCCCTACGTTGGGCGCGCGAGAATCAAGTTCCAGCATTCGGTATTTGCTTCGGCATGCAGGCTATGGTTTTGGAGTATGCGCGCAACGTCGCGGGGATTCCTGAGGCCAACACCAGCGAGGTAGATAAGGATTGCACGGACCCGGTGATTCACCTTTTGGATTCGCAGGAAGACGTCACCGACAAAGGTGGCACCATGCGCCTTGGCGCTTACGCATGCCGCCTCATCGAAGGCACGAAAGCGGCCGAGGTTTACGGTCGCGACATGATTTTTGAACGGCATCGGCATCGTTGGGAATACAACAACGATTACCGTGAGCGTTTAGAGAAGGCTGGACTGAAGAGTGCCGGCATTCATGAGAAGGAAGACCTTGTCGAAGTGGTCGAGGTGCCGGAACATCCGTTCTACCTTGGCGCGCAATACCATCCGGAGTTCAAGTCCAAGCCTTTGGCTCCGCACCCGCTGTTCACCGCCTTTATCGGTGCAGCTCTCGATTTCCAAGCGACCCCGGCCGATGCCGAGCAAGTCGCGCAGATTGAAAACCGATGAACGACCAACAAACGGTTCCTGGAGGCGACTTCCGCCTCTTCCTGCAGAAGATTGCCATGCAAGGCTTTTACGCTTTGGGCATGATTGACATTCCTGGCGCCCCGAAGCAAGACGAAAACTTGCCACTGGCACGCACCGTGATTAGCGACCTGATGATGCTGCGCGAAAAAGTAGGCGAGAACCTGGAAGACGGCGAGCGGATGACCTTAGATAAGTACATCTCCGACTTGCAGTTCCAGGTGGTCGAGCGCTCGAAGTAGTGTCCACTTGCTCCTCCACAGCGGCCTCGACACTTAGAATTCTTTGGATTCCAGTCACTGTGAAAAGGTCTCAATGCAACTCGGTAATCCCCAATGAGCTCATCGTTTTGATGACCTCAGCAGAGCCTGTTGGATTCAGAATAAGTGCCTTGGAGTAGAGCGTTTCGCCTAGTAGAGATGGATGCGAAGGAACTCCTACTGAGACAAATCCTTTGCCGTTTCCATCAAGGGTGCCAGTGATTGTGCGATTGGAGAAGGTGTGATCCAATGCGGCCGATGGCGCGAGGAAGGTCCTCCATGGCCCCAACTCCAAGCCACCATTGGGATCAAACTCAGTGGACACCAAGATGGCAAAGTCACTATTGACGCCAGCGGGCACGGCAATGTTGAAATTGAGGGGCCCGGCGCCAAGTTGATGGGTTTCGGCAACGAACAGAGTGCGCAATCCGATGACGGCTAG
>Ga0316209_1003390_pt1 | contig 10915 bp, 5 predicted proteins | sample 6monopyrite_MG_FD_204945 | JGI IMG/M metagenome (GOLD analysis project Ga0316209, IMG submission 204945) | Microbial mat bacterial communities from mineral coupon in-situ incubated in ocean water Damariscotta River, Maine, United States -... | ecosystem: Environmental > Aquatic > Marine > Coastal...
CAAATCGTATTGAAGAAAACGCCGATGAAATTGCAGCGATGGCACACCTGGAAACGGCGCTGCCGTTAACGCCGCGACTTCGAGACGGAGAACTGCCACGAACAACCGGTCAACTTCGCCAAGCGGCTCAATCAGCACGAAACGGCGAGTGGGCGTTACCAGTTGTTGATGAAGAAAACAATATCCGCTCAATACACCGTTCTTTGGGGCCGGTGATTGTTTTTGGGCCGAACAATTTCCCGCTCGCTTTCAATGGAATTTCCGGGGGAGATTTCGCGGCTGCGATTGCGGCTGGGAATCCGGTCATCGCCAAGGGGCATCCTTCACATCCTGAAACAACCCGCTTGCTGGCAGAAGCGGCACTCCAGGCAGCGAAGGAAACCGATTTCCCGCCCGGCTTTGTGCAGCTTATTTATCGCATGCCTGCCGAAGACGGTATCAAAATGATCAAAGACCCGCGCATCGCTGCGGTTGGTTATACCGGCGCGCTTGGTGCAGGACTGAAGGTAAAAGCGGCTGCGGATGAAGTGGGCAAGCCAGCTTATCTGGAACTATCGAGTATCAATCCTGTCTTTGTGTTGCCGGGATATCTGGAAGAAAAGGGGGCCGATCTTCTCGATGAATTCACGGGAAGTTGTCTGATGGGATCAGGGCAATTCTGTACAAATCCTGGATTGGTGATTTTGCCTCCCGGAGACGGTGTCGTCGGCTGGATCGAAAAACTGCAAGATAAATTTGCAGCTACCTCCTGCGGAGCGCTTCTTTCAGAAGGGGTTCGCGAGAATTTTCTGGCGAGTGTTAAATTCTTAATCGATCACGGGGCGAAACTTCTCGCCGGGGGAGAGGCTCAAGCGGGGAAGGGCTTTGCAGTCCAAAGTACATTGCTTAGCTGCACGGCGGATCAATTTCTAAAATCGCCCGAAACTTTTCAACGCGAAGCCTTCGGAAACGGTTCGCTGCTTGTGACGACCAGCGATGTCAATCAGATGGCACAAATCGCAGACGCTTTGGAAGGGCAATTGACCGGTACGATTTATCTGACGGAAAACGACGAAGACGAAGCTGTTTATTCAAAGCTGGAGCCGGTTTTGCGTCGAAAAGTCGGGCGGCTGTTGAACAATAAAATGCCGACCGGCGTGGCTGTCTCCCCCGCAATGAATCACGGCGGGCCTTATCCTGCGACCGGACACCCCGGTTTCACTTCTGTGGGAATTCCCGCTTCTATCCGGCGATTTTCTATGTTACAATGTTACGATAACATTCCGAAGCAACGACTCCCCTCAGCATTGAAATCATAAAGGCGAGCCGGGGGTGTTAACCCCCTGGTGGGATGGCTATCACATTTCGACTACCCAAAGGTAATCTATCATGGTCAGTTCATTGATGAAATATTGTGGTTCTGAAACAGCACTGGCACTGGCCTGTGGCGTTTCGCTGGCGTTGGTTTTTGTGTTAATGCCCGAAACGGCGCTGGCACAAAAGAACTCTTCTTCCTCGCGTGGCACGAGTACCGTTGCTTTAGAGAAAAAAGTGGAAGAAGCAGAAACGTCCTTCATGAAGACGGCTGCGGATGTCGCGAATGATTATGAAGATTTGGGTGAGCTGGAAAAGGCTCAGGATGTTTTGAGGAAAATTTTAAGCCTTCAGCCTGGGTTGAAAAAAGTACGAGATAAGATCAAGGAGTTGGAAGAAACGCGGCTGGCGATAAATGAGGTTCTGTTGGATATCGATCCGGGAAAAGGTTGGATTGTTACAGGAGTTGCGGTGAAGAAGGGAAATAAAATCCGCTTTCTTTCCGATGGCGAGTGTAGAATTTTAATCTCGCAGCGAATCGGTACAGAAGGGTTTCCCTCTGGTGATGTCAAGCAGGATCTTGCCGTCGGGGTTCCGTTGGGGGCGTTGATGGGGGTGATTGTTAATGGAAGTGCCAAGGGGAAAGGGAAAAACAAATCGGGTACCCCATTTCTAATCGGCAAGAAAAGTGAAATCGCTGCCTCGCAGGATGGTCAGCTTCTGGTTCGCATGAATGTCCCCCCGGGAAGTAAGTGTACCGGCAGAATTCGCTTGAAAATATCTGGCGATATTCTGATTCCTAAAAAAGGCAACAGCGGGAAATGAGTCTATTGGTCCGAAAAGAACTGGCAGAAACCGCAAAAACATTTGTGGTGAAAATTGGAACCAATGTGCTTTCCGATGACAACTTAGCATTGGATCCCAATCGGATTATCCAACTGGCTCAGCAGGTCGATGCGTTACGTTCAGCCGGGAAACGGGTTGTGCTGGTTTCAAGTGGTTCAATCGGGGCAGGGATGGCGCTGCTCGGGTTGACCAGGCGTCCCAAAGAACTGCCTCATCTTCAAGCGATTGCTGCGACCGGTCAGGCTCATTTAATCGGTCTGTACGATCAGGCGTTTCGTCAGCATGGATACCACGCGGCTCAGCTATTATTAACGAATGACGATTTCAGGGATCGATCACGGTATCTGAATATTCGCAATACGTTACGAACCTTGTTTGAATACGGTTCGGTCCCGATTGTTAACGAGAACGATACGGTTAGTATTGATGAAATCCGTCCGTTGTCGAACTCGAACAGTGCAAGAACTTCGAATTCAAGCAGAAGCCGGGGGAGTAAATTCAGTGATAACGATCAACTCGCCGCGATGGTGATGAATTTGCTTGATGAACCGTTGCTTGTCATTCTTTCGGTGATCGATGGCCTTTACGATGGCGATCCGACTTCATCAAGTAGCCAACTCATTCCCTTAGTGAAACAGTGGGATGATTCTTTGTATGATTGTGTCTGCAGCGATCAAAGTTCACTTGGCACGGGCGGGATGGAATCGAAACTGACAGCGGTAAAAAAAGCGGTTTCAGTAGGAGAGAACGTTATTCTGGCGAATGGTTTGGATGACGATGTCCTCGGCAAAATAGTCCGCGGGGAAAATGTGGGGACTGCATTTTTGGCAAGAGGAAAAACAATTCCCGCCTGGAAAAGATGGATCGGTTTTACGGTCACGCCCACGGGTGGATTTCTGGTTGATGCCGGGGCGATGAAAGCGGTTATTGAATCAGGAAAATCGCTGCTTCCAATTGGTGTGAAAGAAATTCGCGGAAGTTTTGAAATGGGCGAAGTCGTTTCAGTTTTTGACGAAAAAGGAAATGAATTCGCTCGCGGACTTTCCAATTACGATTCCAGGCAGGCGCACTGTTTGAAAGGTTGTCGAGCAGCAAACATCGCAGAAAAACTGGGCAGCGTCCCCTTCACCGAAGCAATCCATCGGGACAACCTGGTGATCACGCATTAAGCGAATGTTGATCAGAGACCCGACTCACGCGATTTTACGTGGCGATTTCGCTTGCTGCTCGTCTTCAGCTTCCAGTTGATCGATCAATTCGAGTTCTTTTTCGATGCGAGAAACAAGTTCGCTTGCGGTTAGCTCATCGATTTTCACAGGAACCGGCGGAATGAGGGATTGTGGTTTTGAATGAGTTGGCTGTTGGGCAACTTCCTGAACCTCTTCCTGAGTAGCGCGCAAAACATGTTCAACCTGATCAATCAGGAATTCAAATTCATACGCGCCCAAGTTAAGTTTGTCACCCGGTTGCAGAATCGCGAACTGTTGCTTGGTGCCATTGACTAACATCGCCGGCTCGCTGTGTAACGCTTCAATTTGATAGCCCCCCTGCACCTGATGCACAATCGCGTAAACCATCGGGACGTTATCTGCTGAAAGTTGCAACTGACAGCAACTGCCTGCACCAATCAAAAAACGATCCGATTCAATCGCGCGAAATGGGAATTTCGTTTTGCCGCGAGTGATTCTTAAAAGAGGTTTGCTGATTTTAACTTTCATCGCACTCTTTTTCTTTTCATAGACAACAACTTCATATTAGGGAAGCACCTTTGCCTCTCATTTTATTTTCGACACGCATTCCCTTTCAAGCTGGCAAAGTTTGACCATATTACCATCCTATGGAATATCCCCGCAATCTGAAAAACGATCACCTGTTATGCGATGTATGGGGTATGTGCGAAGTATGGGACAACTGGGTAAAATGCTCATCTTGCAAGCCAATAAAACGTATGAACCTCATACTCTTTGAGGGATAAGACTCATTTTCGGTCTCTTGCCTGAAAGGATAACTGCAAAAGTTACGATGATAACGAAAATGACACTCATTCCGATTAGGTAAGATATCCGATACTCGAACTACGGATTGTGTTGCGGAACCCCTTCTTTGGTGTTTGCACGACGAATGTGTAAAGGTTTTTACACTTACGCAAGGTGCAAGGTGCAAACAGATGACCGATTCGTTATGCGATGGAAGAAGAGAATCTGAAGATTGTTCATGGCAGGGAATTGATTGACGTTTAAGTAGGCCTGTTTACGCAGTCACCCTCGGCTTGCCGATAAACGATTTTTATATTTTTCGTATGTTGTTGTGGAGCATGAAGTTTGATGGACATCCAGAAGCAACTCCAGCAAGGAATGACTCTGCATCAGCAGGGAGAGCTGGATTGTGCTGCCAGAATTTATGATGAGGTTCTGCAAATTTCGCAGGATCAACCGAACGCATTGCACCTTCGCGCGCTGGTCCAACAACAACAAGGTAACCCGAAATTAGCGATTGAAATGATCAATCGAGCTTTACGCAATGCTCCCTATTCTGGGTTGATGCACTACGACCTGGGTATTATTTACAAAGAAACCAAACAGTACGATCAGGCGATCAAGTCGTTCCAGACGGCGATCCAACTTGAGCCGCAACTGGAAATTGCGGTCCAGATGCTGGGGAAAACTTTGATTAAATCGTCCCGGTATGAAGACGCTATTATTTTCTTTTCCGGCTTATTGAAACAACGCCCACAGGAGGTGAGTCTTTACAGTCAATTGGGGATGGCTCAGAAGCAATCTGGTCAACTGATTGAAGCGGAAGCGACAATGAAAATGTCGTTGCAAATTGCCTGCGATAATCACCAGGCGTACAACGAATTGGGGGCAATTTTATGGGAACAGAAAAAGTTGAAGCAAGCAGCCAATGCCTTTGAGACTGCGTTAGAATTACAGCCGAAAAATGCAAGTGCCTGGTCAAATCTGGGAGCAGTTTTGCATGAATTAAATAAACTTTCAAAAGCAAAAACAGTGTTGATGCAGGCGGTAGAATTATATCCCACATTCGCAGGGGCCCATTTCAATCTTGCCAATGTTATTAGGGATTCAGGCGATTTTGAAGAAGCTGTCGTTCATTATCAGCTCGCGATAAAATATGATTCTGATTCAGTTGATTTCCGTATCAATTATGTCACAACGCTCAATAATTTAGGGCAGTTTGAAGAGTCTGCCAGGCAGTGCAGAGAAATTATTAAAAGGGATCCACAGTACACTTCCGCTTATTATGCACTCTTTACATTCAACGCAGAGAAGGTGACTGAGCAAGAAGCACGCAAGCTTGATGAACTGCTGGCAAGTTCCGAGCTTTCTGATCGAGACAAACGGGAAGCGTATTTCAGTCTGGGAAAATACTTCGATAAACGAGAACAGTACGACAAGGCTTTTTCGTGCTTTGATACAGCAAATCGGCTTGATGATCGTCATGGAAAGTTCGAGCATCAAAAACTGACTGAGATGGTCGATGGCATAATCGAAACCTTTCAGCAGCATTCTCACAAGCTGAGTCAACTGGAAGGTTCTTCATCCCGAAAGCCAATTTTCATTTTAGGAATGCCACGTTCCGGCTCAACGCTGATTGATCAAATACTGACTTCGCATTCGCAGGTCAATGGGGCTGGTGAATTTGCTGGAATTCGTACGATACTCGAACACTTTCTGAAACCGACTCAGAATAACTCTTTGGAATACCCTCATACGCTGGTCGAACTTACTTCTGAGCAATTGCAGAAAGTAAGTCAGGAATACTTGAGATTGCTCGAAAAACATGCAGGAAGTGCAAAGTTTATTACCGACAAAATGCCGAACAATGCCTTTCATATTGGGTTGATCAATTTAATGTTCCCCAGCGCGACCATTATTTACACGGGGCGTAATCCACTAGATATTTGCCTTTCGTGTTTCTTTCAAAACTTCTCTGCCTTTCACGATTTCAGTTTCGATTTACGCTCCACTGGCAAATTTCATCGTGAGCACGCCCGGCTTATTTCATTCTGGAGACAATTACTTCCCGGTAAAATACAGACGGTTGAATATGAAAAACTGGTCGAAAATCAGGAAGCAGAAACGCATCGGTTGGTTGAAGAAGTTTGTGGTCTTGCGTGGGAAGAAGAGTGTTTGCGGTTTCATCAGAATAAACGAGCCGTCAACACGGCTTCACTTTGGCAAGTTCGGCAACCGATGTATCAGAAATCTGTTTCAAAATGGAAGAAGTATGCAAAACATTTAGAACCACTTTTAGAAGAACTCGGTATCCAGGATTCATCTGCCGCTTAGTTTATTTGGTTTGGTGCGTCACGACGCACCCTACGATTATTCACCTTTAATTTTCAGATAGAGCGAGGGCATGGACGTTGGCTCGCAAGACAAAAAACAAAAACAGTAAAAAGAACCGCAGCCGCTCTCAAGCAGGGCGAGGACCGCGACCTCATATCTCTTTGGATGGAGATGTTTTCCTGAATGCGGTGCAAATGCACCAGCAAGGGAAGTTCGATGAGGCGAAGCGGGTCTACGAAAAAATCCTGATTGAAGATCCGGATCACGCAGAAGCAATTCATTTGCTCGGCTTAATTCAGCATCAACAAGGTGAACACACCGAGGCGATTGCGAAAATTGAACGCGCTCTCGAATTGAAACCCGATGCGGTTCTTTTCCGTAAGAATCTGGCTTCTGTTTATCGCTCTGCGGGCAATTTAGAGAAAGCAAAACGACTTTGTGACGATGTTTTGACGCTCGAACCAAACGAGCCTGTCGTTCTTTCGTTGCTAGCGAAAATTCATGAACAGCAAGGAAACTGGGCGGAAGCGATTCGCTTAATGAAACAGGCGATCTCAACAGAATCGGAAGCTCTTGATTTAATCGATTTAACAATCAGTCTGGGTGATTGTTATTCCAACTTGGGAAATCGGCCATTATCGATGGAGTGTTTTCAATCGGTGCTTGAAGTGGAATCAAAGCACCTGGTGGCAACGCATAATCTGGCACGCGAGCTTCATTTTCTGGATCGGGTGGAGGAAGCGGAGAAGTTTTATTTACAAACGTTGGAGATCGACCCCAATTGTGCTTCGGCGTTGAATAATCTGGGAGTGATCTATCAGTCACAGGCGAAATTTGAAAAAGCAAAACAATATGCAGAGAAGGCGTACCAACTCCAACCGTCGCTGGCTGATGTCCATAATAATTTAGCGAACATTTACGAATGCCTGGGTGATGGTTCTCGCTGTCGGGAGATGTTTGAACAAGCGATTGTGTTGCGTCCAGATTATCCGGAAGCTCAGCACTCTCGTGCACAACTCGATTTACGTGAAGGGAATTTTACCCTTGGTTGGGACAGGTACCAATGGAGGCACAAAAAGAAAGACCACGATCATCGCTACTTCGCCCATCATACTTGGAAAGGCGAACCTCTTGAGAGTGAGCGGCTGTTAGTTTATAGCGAACAGGGCGTGGGTGATTTAATCATGTTTGCAACCTGCCTGCCCGATGTTTTACAGCGAGTGAAATACGTTACCATTGAAGTGGACGCAAGGCTCGTTGCGTTATTTCAGCGATCATTTCCTGAAACAGATGTGATTGCCAGAGCGACCGTGCAAACGAGCGAACCGATGACAATTGCAGGGGTTGACTTGCAAACTTCGCTAGCCGATCTTCCTCGATATTTCCGTAATTCTGAACAGGATTTTCCGCGGCAACAACAACTATTGGTGCCTGATCCAACAGCATGTGAAGCTTGGAAGAGACGTTATGACACGCTGGGAGAAGGTCTCAAGGTTGGAATTTCGTGGTTCGGCGGCAAGAACTTAGAATTACAGACGCGGCGTTCAATTCCGCTGGAAAAGTGGGAAGAAATTCTCAAGATGCCGAATGTGCATTTCATCAATTTGCAATATGGCGATTCAGCAGAATTGCTTGGAAATGTGAGGCAGAAATATGGGGTAACGATTCACGATTGGAAAGAATCTGATCCGCTCAAAGACCTTGACGATTTCACGGCACAACTTGCAGAACTTGATTTGGTGATTTCGATAGATAACGCGACCGTTCATTTTGCGGGCGGGGTGGGTGTGCCAACCTGGTGCCTGTTGAATAAACTACCCGATTGGCGATGGATGCTTCAGCGCGAACAGACGCAGTGGTATCGCAGTTGTAAATTGTTGCGTCAAGAAACACAAGGCGATTGGGAACCTGTTCTTGCGAAAGTAAAAACAGACCTGCAAACTCTGGGTGAAAAAAGTTTGTTGCCGCAGTTGAACGTTACAGAGCCGACGGATACTGCAAATTCAAATCATGTCACAAAAACAAAATCACGTTGCGCGATTATTTCTCCGATTGGTCCGGGGCATGAAGCGATTTATCAGGCAGCTTCAAATTCCATTCGATCTGCCTGCGAAAGATCAGCAGGACCATTTCAGGAAATTATTCCGTTTCGCATTGATGATTCACAAGGCCAAATTGGTCGCTCCAAAGCCAGGAATGCAGCCGTGCAACAAGCAGCCCGGCAAGGAATTGAATGGGTCTTTTTCCTCGATGCGGATGATATGCTGGTCCCCGATATTTTCACGAATGTCGAGCCTTACCTGGAACATTACGATGCGATCTGGGGGCAGATATTCAGTTTTGATGACGGTTCCAATGACGCACAATTCAGAGAAGGACAATTGGGCATTACAGACAGCTTTGCCGATATTTTGAATAACGATCCGTATTACACCTTACAGATGGGACATTTTGTACGTACGGATGTGGCGTTGGCGAATCCGTTTCACGAACAGATGGATGTAGGCGAAGATTTTGAGTATTACCTGCGTGTCTGGGAAAAACATCGCTGCATCAAACTGGGAGTCCCTTTGTTTGCGAATCGTCGCGGTTTGCATTCAAGCGGACCGCGTTCTGCAACGGGACAAGATTGGACAATTGTCGTTAATGATTTACTCCAGCAATACCGAAATAAGTTCAACGCTTCTTTAGCGGGTACGCATAGCTCGCAAGACGAAATCAAACAGCAACCTGTGCCAACTCCGCATGCCCAGAAATCATCCCAATCGCCAATACACGTCCAAAGGGGGATGAAACTGGCGATTTATGGGATGATGCGGAGTGGCACAACGTTGCTTTGTGATAAGTTGACGGTTCCCGGAAAAGGGATTGTTCTGCTGGAACCGAATATTCATCTGAGTGGCGGTTCGGAGCATCTTCGTAAACAGTTGGAAACATTCGGCATCTCCATTTCGCAACAAGATTGGCAAGCGGGCACCAGTGAGCAGTCTTTCCCACAGTTTTTTGATACGTCGATTCTGCCTGAGTTAAATCAGCTCAATTACTGGGGCGTGAAGATGGTTAACTTTGCAAACTGGCAGGAATTTTTGCAGGCGTATCCGACGGAGAATTTAATTCTGTGTGTGCGAGATATACGCGATGTCGTTCTCTCTGCGTTAGATTTGGCACCGAAGCTAGATCATTTTGTCGATGAAAAATGGATTGAAAACCGAGCCTTGGAAACGGCTGCGGCACTCGTTGAAATGGCGAAATTACCACACCATTTAATTCGTTACGAACAGATGTGCGAAGACCCTTCCTTGATCGATTCACTTGCCCGGCAGATGGGACTGGGTGAATTAGGGGATCATCGAATGGGGTTGGAGTCGGTGCCTCATCGCCTTTACGAAGAGCAGAAACATCAGGGACGTGTGACCGATTTATCGGTAAACCGTTATGCGAAAGAGCCTGATGGTCCTGCAAAACAGTTGGCGGAAAAAGTCTGGAAACAGGCGGGGGAATACTGCAAGCAGTTTGGATATGAATTGGCAACGAGTGAACCAGAACTTCCCAAAGGATTTTCGGCGTTGATGCAAGCTGCGACTGAGCAGGCGACCGAAAAAGAGCCTGTTCCCCGAGTACCTGCACCGAAAGTAGAAAGTAAGCCTGTTGCAGAAGCAGCGGCGGAAGTTGGCAAGGATTTCACCAACTACTGGCAGCAAGACCGATTGGCGAACATTATTCCGGTCAATCAACAATGGGGTGAGTTTCCGGAAGGGTGGGATGTGCGACCGTTACTTTGGGAAATGTTGCGGCCTCATTTAGTTCGCAAAATGGTTGAAATAGGTTGCGGATACGGCCGATTGTGTCAAGCGATTCCGACCGATTATTACCTGGGCGTGGACATCAATCCGGAAGCGATTTCAACAGCAAAGAAAAATCATCCCGGTTACGAATTTCAACAGATCGGATTTAGCGATGCCTATCCGGCGGCTGATGCGATTCTGGCTTACACGGTTCTGCTGCATATTGATGATGAGACAATCGGAGCGATGCTGAAACGAATGTGCCAGGCAAGTGATGTGATTCTAATTGCGGAAATACTCGGAAAAGAACGCTGGCGACGAGACGGAAATCCGCCTGTGTTTAACCGCGACTTACAGGATTATGCCGAATTGATGCAGCAGAATGGATATTACCTTGCCCAATGCGAAGGCAAGCCGTACCTGCATTATCCCGATACGGAAATTACCTTTATGAAGTTTGCGCGAGGATGATATTTTTGGTTCGCAAGGAAAAGAAATAATTATAGAAAAAAGGTGCGTCGCGACGCACCCTACGACTACAAATGAGCAATAAGAATGTTGGAAGTGAGGCTGTTATGATTGTGTCATCAGAATTGAAATATGCTTTTGTCAGTACGGTCAAGGGAGGCACGAACTCTCTTTACCAGATTCTGGCGGAGCATTATCAGGGCCAGCGTTACG
>Ga0316209_1003391_pt1 | contig 10914 bp, 8 predicted proteins | sample 6monopyrite_MG_FD_204945 | JGI IMG/M metagenome (GOLD analysis project Ga0316209, IMG submission 204945) | Microbial mat bacterial communities from mineral coupon in-situ incubated in ocean water Damariscotta River, Maine, United States -... | ecosystem: Environmental > Aquatic > Marine > Coastal...
AATCTCCTAAGGTTTCTTCTAATTGACTTAGTGCATCTACTAATTGCTCTGCATTTGGAGTACTTCCATGCCATTTGTGAGTCCCCATCATGTAATCAACACCTTGTCCCATTTCTGTCTTCATAACGAGCATAATAGGCTTTCCGTTACCAGTTAACTTTTTTGCTTTCGCAAAAGTTGCTTTTATTTCGTTTATATCATGACCATCCATTTCAAGTACTTCCCATCCAAAAGCTTGCCATTTTTGAGAAAGGTTGCCCATAGGGAGCACATCATCTAAATCTCCATCAATCTGGCGACCGTTATAATCAATGGTTGATATCAAATTGTCGATTTTGTTGGCAGCAGCATATAAAGCGGCTTCCCAAATCTGACCTTCTTGTAATTCTCCATCGCCATGTAAAGTGAAAACAATAGAATCATCGTTGTTTAATTTCTTTGCCTCGGCAGTACCAATTGCTACTGATAGCCCTTGTCCTAATGAACCGGATGCCATTCTGATTCCAGGAAGACCTTTGTCTGTTGAAGGGTGTCCTTGCAATCGGGAACCTAATTTCCGAAGGGTGCTCAATTCTGGAACTGGGAAGTACCCAATTCTTGCTAGAACACTGTACCAAACGGGAGCGATATGTCCATTGGAAAGGTAGAAAACATCTTCATTAATTCCGTTCATGGTGAAATTCTTCGCACTATGATTCATTTCATCAAAATAAAGAACCGTCATAAAGTCTGCACAGCCGAGTGACCCTCCTGGGTGACCCGAGCTACATTCACATACCATTCTTAAAACATCTCTCCTTACTTGCGATGCAATTCTTTGAAGTTCTTTTGTTTCCATTTATTCCCTGTTTTGACTTGTATTTTTATAGTGTAAAATTAATTTTATTTCTTACATTTGCTGTGAGATTTTTGAGACACTTATACTCATTATGCAACTATTTATGAACAATAAGAGTCTAAACGTTTATATAGAAATTTTTTAAATTTAAATTATGATTAAAGCATTTGTGTTATTGGTGATTATTTTATCCTCAACGGTTGCAAACTCTCAAACATTAAATTACGTTAGTGAGTCGGAATATGCAAGTCTAAAAGCGAGTGGAAACCTAACGGGAAATGAGGTCCTTATAAGTAACGGGATGCTTAATGTAAATGACAGCCTACTTTTTCAGGACTTTTTTAATTTGCCAGAAACATCGAATTGTTCAGGTTACTTTGATCCACCAGGTCCTGCTCTCACAGTGACAGGTTCTGATGATGGCTGGGCAACAGCAAGTCCAATCACATTGCCATTTAATTTTTGTTTTTTTGGAACAACTTACAATCAGGTATGGTTAAATAATAATGGAAACATTAGCTTTGCCGGAGGAATTTCTGCTTTTTCTTCTTCTGCATTTCCATCTACTGGTAACGAAATGATCGCTGCGTTTTGGGCGGATGTTGATTTAGGAGGTAGCGGAACGGTTCATGCTACCATTACACCAACTGCTGCTATTTTTAATTGGGTGGATGTTGGATATTTCAGTTCACAAGCTGATAAGTTATGTACTTTTCAAATTGTAATTACGGATGGTACCGATCCATTGGTGCAAGGTGGAAATGTTGCAATTCATTATGCTGATATGCAATGGACAACTGGATCAGCTTCTGGAGGAACAAATGGTTTTGGAGGCACCCCTGCAACAGCTGGAGCAAATAGAGGTAATAATGTTGATTATTTTCAAATTGGTCGCTTCGACCACGAAGGGGTTGATTACGACGGCCCTAACGGTATTAATGACGGTGTAAGTTGGTTAGACAATAAGTCGTTTTATTTTGATTTTTGTACAACTACCAATGGGAACATTTCACCTATCGCTTTAGAAACAGGATATTGTGATACTTTCACTGTTTGTTCAGTAGGGGATTCCATTGATTTAGCTTTCCCTTTTTTATCTCCAGAAAATAATCAAATTACGACTGTTACCTATTCAGCACCAACCTTGACGAACGAAATTGTTGTGTCTAATGTTGCTGGTTCAAGTGGTGAGATTACTATTCGAATTTTTGGTGATTTAGAGACTATTGGTGTTCACGAAATTATTGTTACTGCAACAGATGATTTCATTCCAGCTGGTTCTACAACAATAACCTATTACATAGAAGTTTTTGATGCAGCGACGGCATTTCCCGTTACACCAATGTTAGATTACACATTGCAATGTGCACCCGTCACTTTCTCAGTGTTAAATGGTCCTTATTCTGCTTATAATTGGGAAACAGGAGAGCAAACTCCGACAATTTCTATTAACACTGCATTTAATGATACGCTTACGGTAATTGTTGAAGAAAGCGGATGTAAATATACTATTGATTCTGTAGTAGTTGTTCCAGGACCTCCAGTATTTAATTTCCCAATGAATTTGACGTATTGTGAAGGCACAACAGGCTTGTTTCTTGAAATTCAAGACTCATTAAATATGTCTAATGTTTCATGGAGTTTAGCGGTGCCATCTTTGGATAGTTTATATTCTAATACACTGGTAGCGGGGACATACACTGTTAGTGCTCAAGATTATTTGCAAGTATGTTTCAATGATACAACATTTACTGTTGTTGAAAAACTTTTGCCTACCATTTTTACTGATACAATAGTTTGTTCTTATGAATTCTATGTTTCAGGAACAAGCGCATATTCAGGAGGAATTTGGTCGTCTAGTAATCCAGAAATTCAATTTAACGATGCAACATTAGATAATCCTCTAATTTTTACTGATACAATCGCAGGCGTTTATACAGTTACATTTACAGATAATGAATGTAATAGCTCGGTATCTGCCACTATAGACTTTCCTCCGTACCCTGGGACTTGGTTATTGGACACGCTCTTATGTATCGGAGTTGAGTACGAAATAGTTGCGAGTGATGATAATAATTACCCGACTCAATATGTTTGGGAAGATGGCACCACCGGAACAAATTTTACTGTTACCGAACCGGGAAATTATATTGTTTTTTTAACAAACGTCTGCTATACTGGAACTGATACTGCGACTATCAATTATCAACGTTGTGATATTGTGGCTCCAAATGTAATTTCATTGGCGGCTGGTTCTAAGAACCCATTGTGGTATGTTGATGCGGAAGGACTGAAAAACTTTGACCTTGTTATTACCAATAGATGGGGTAATGTTATTTATGAATGTTCTGATGAATTCGGCGATTGTACATGGGATGGTAGAGATAGAAGAGGCAAATCCGTTGAAGAAGGTACCTATTTTTATATTATCAATGCCATTACTCAAGGTGAAAAGGAATTGAATAAACATGGCTTTATTCAGGTAGTAAGATAAACGATTTAGTTTTTAAAAAAAAAGGGTAATCTTTACGGTTACCCTTTTTTGTTTCTAAGAAGTTTAGTATCTTTAATGGTCCGTATAGGAATTTTGGTCAGTTAATATTCTTATGAAGTGAGAGGTAAGGAAACTATCTCCTCAGATTAATTGATTGTTCAAACCAGAAATATAAGTAGTATGCAAATAGTAGGAGTAAACGGCTTTGGTCGAATTGGAAGGTATTTTACGAGAATGACTCTAGAAAACTCGAATGTAGATGTAGCAGTAGTTAATGATTTAGCAGATGTTGAAACATTAGCTCATTTGTTTAAATATGATAGTATTCATAGAAGATTAAAATACGAGTTTAAAATTGAAGAAAATAAAATTGTTTTTGAGAATGGAAAAGAAATTCTTTTTATATCAGAAAGAAATCCTGAGAATATAAAATGGGCTGAATATGGAGTTGAAGTTGTATTGGAATCCACTGGAGTTTTTAGAACGACGGCCTCTGCATCGAAACATCTTGTCGGAGGCGCTAAAAAAGTTGTTCTTTCAGCTCCGGCAAAAGATGAAGAAACTAGAACAGTTGTTTTAGGTATAAATGAGGATGAATTACAGTCTGAGGATTTGATAATTTCTAATGCTTCCTGCACGACAAATTCTGCCGCGCCCATCGTTCGGGTAATGAAGACACTTTGTGAGATTGAGAGTATATTTATTAGTACGATTCATAGCTACACATCGGACCAACGACTTTTGGATGCTCCGCATTCTGATTTAAGAAGAGCAAGAGCTGCAGCAGAATCTATTGTTCCTACAACGACTGGAGCCGCTGATGCTTTAGTAAAAATTTTCCCTGAATTTACAGGAAAAATTGGTGGTGTAGGAATTAGAGTTCCCGTTCCGGACGGTTCTATGACAGATTTAACTTTTATATGTAAAGACGCGCCTTCAGTTGGAAAAATTGTTTCAGCTATGAAGAGTGCTTCAGAAAATGAATTAAAGGGAATACTTGGATTCACGAATGATCCAATTGTTTCTGCCGATATTATCGGTGATCCTCACAGTTGTATCTTCGACGCTCAGTTGACAAAAGTGATCGGTAACATGGTCAAAGTGGTTGCGTGGTACGACAACGAAGCTGGGTATTCAAATCGTTTGGTGGACTTAATAGAAAGTTTGTAACAAAATAAAAGCACTTTTCATAAAGCGGAGAGTGCTGTCATTTTAATTACCATTTTGTAATCCAACCAGCCGGAACAGTTTCTTTAATGTTAGCTAGTTCAGACTGCGCGTCTGCTCTTGTAGCGAAAGATTTCACACTAACCATGTATCTTGAACCTTTTCGTTTTTGAATGGAAGGAAAGCCTTCAGTTTTCAATTTTTCAACAAGTCTTGACGCGTTAGCTTCATTTGAAAATGCACCAGCAATAATTTGATAGGGTAATTCAGAAGAGTTGACTGAAGGTTCGATAATCGGATCTAAAACTAATTCTTCGATTATATCATCAGTTACTTCTTCTGCTTCTTCTTCCGAAAGTATTTTTTTGTCTTCAACCAAATCTTCCTCAACAATATCTTCTCCTCTATGTTTTTCCTCAGAAGAAAAGTCTTCATTTACATCCTCTTCAGGAGCAATTATATCTTTGTCTTGTTGCACATCTTCCTCTGAGTTGTCTGCTAAAAATGGAATATGTTGTTTTATTTGATCGTAATTTAACCCAACATAAGTACCACCAGATAATAGTATGGCTAGTAATCCAACTCCTATCCAAAATCCAACGCCTTTTTTCTTTCTTGCTCGATCTAGAGGCTGATTCGTTTTTTTACTTTTTTGCTCTTCTTTTAGATTAGATAATTTTTCTACTGTTGCTTTTTGCTCTTCTTTCTCGAGAATGTTTAATTTTTTTAAAGGCACTTTTGGTATATCTTCAATTTTTTCATTAACTAGTGGAATAATTGATTTTTCTTTCTTTGAAACAGCTTTTTTTTCAACCTTTTTCTTGTCTTCTTTTTTATCGTCTTCCTTCAGTTTTACTACCTTTGGATTATCTTTTGTAGGTTTTTTATCAGCAACGGTTTTCTTAATTGGTGGAACGAACTCGTTTTCGACTTTCTCTGTTGAGATTTTCCAATTTTTAAATTCAATGTCTCCATCAATTTTCACAAAAGAACCGAATTGGTACATCGTATATTCTTCACCCTTATCCAGTTCAGCCTGAATTTCACGGACGTATTTTGCAATTAAATTCTTTGCTTCATTCTCATCCCAGCTCTCTTTTTCTGCTATGTGAGCAGATAGTTTTCCATCGTCATGCTTTAAATAAGGCATAAACATAATTTCGCCTGTTTTTGTGTCGGTTATGGTAAGTGCACCAAGCCCAGGAATAATAATAGTACTGACTTGTTTGAGGATTTCTAATAAATACTTGTCCATAGTTTTTGTTTAAAGCAGTTCAAATTACAAAAAATATTTTAGAATCTTTCAGAGAATGAAAAAGTATCTTTCAATCGAATACCTTTCTCAGTTTCTTGTAAAGTGCAACACTCATTGTGAAAATCATGTTCTAAAAACAAGATGAAATTTTCTTTAGCCGCTTTTTTTAAGAATTTATCTTTTTCAGATAAAGTTAAAAGAGGTCGTGTATCATACCCCATAACATATGGCAATGGAATGTGTCCCACGCTTGGTAACAAATCAGCCATAAATACTAAAGTTTTACCTCGGTATTTAATGTGAGGAATCATCATGCTTTCGGTGTGACCATCAACAAATAACACATCAAAATCATTGAAAACGTTTTTAGTGAAATCTCCTTCTCTTTCAATGAACTTTAACTGTCCACTTTCTTGTATAGGCATAATATTTTCCTTCAAAAAGGACGCTCTTTCACGCATATTTGGTTCTGTGGCCCATTTCCAATGATTTTCTGTGCTCCAATAAGTTGCATTTTTAAACACAGTAGCTAATTTGGTCCTATCATTGTTCCATTGAATAGCCCCGCCACAATGATCAAAATGAAGATGAGTGAGAAAAACATCTGTGACATCGTCCAAGCCAAAACCTATTTTATTCAAGTTGGGCTCTAGACTATTTTCATCGGACATATAATAGTGCGAGAAAAATTTTTCTGTTTGCTTGTCTCCAATTCCTGTGTCAACTAAGATTAATCTATCTCCGTCTTCTATTAATAGACAGCGCATCGACCAATCGCACATGTTGTTACTGTCGGCGGGATTGGTTCTTTGCCATAATGTTTTTGGGACGACACCAAACATGGCGCCTCCATCTAATTTAAAATTTCCAGAATTTAGAGGATGTATTTTCATAGTTAGCCATTTTGTTCTGCAATATACAAAGTTCCAATTGCAAGTATTGCGATTAGAAGTCCAATAATTTTTTTGCGCGTTGTTGTTTCTCTAAAAAAAAGAAAACCAAAGAATGAAGAAAGTAAAACAACAGATACGTTTGTCAGGGCTAGAACAGTAGAACCTTCCCAACCTGTCGTTTTATATGATAATAATAGCAAATAAATGGAAAAAAAATTGGGTACTCCTAAAATTAGTCCCGCTAGAATGTTTTTACCTTCTATTTTAGATTTTCTTTTCGCTACTTTATAAATAAGAATCGTTGAACCAATGACTCCTGACAGTCCAAGACTTATCGCAGAAAATAAAGAAGGTTGAAGTACATTTAATTCATGGTCTTGAACATAATTAAGTAAAAAATCTAATGCGCCACAACCAAAAAATAAAATAAGAAGCATCCATACAAACTTTGATTTTTGACCGGTAGTTTTCTCTGGTGCCGAAACAAGAATTACTCCAAGGAATGCTAAAATAATGCCTAATAGCTTAAGTACGGTTGGTGTCTCAGAGTGATAAATCATTAATAAAATCAACGAAATAGCCATACTCATTTTTACAGCAATGGAAGTAGAAGCTACACCATTTTCCTGCGAACTTCTACCAAGAATGAAGAAAATGAAAATAAACAAAAAACTAGCGATTAATGCATAAATCATCCAACTATTTTGAATCATTGCTTCTGGTTCCCATGTGTTTCCGTAGAATAGAAAACCAATTGCTGCAGCAGTGAAATAGTTAACTACGATGGCTTGAAATGTATCGATATTAAATTTCTTGAATAGCGTAAAAATTACAAAAATCAATGACGAAGAAATAATGGATAGAATAAATGGAATCATAGGTTGATAAAAGTTGTGATTTCATCTTCAAAAAAAGACTCGGTGTGACTCATTGGCGTTTTTATTGTTGGAGCCTTTGTTCCTTTTTCAAAAGTTGATTGACCTTTTATTTTCTTTGCCTCGTCCCATAAATCAGCGTCGATGAATGATTGCAAAGTTGAAGATCCTCCTTCGATTAAGACAGATAGAATGTTTTTTCTGTAAAGTTCTTCTAGAATTGTTCGAGGATTGATGTCTTCCATTTTAATAAACTCATTGCTTCCTTCTTTTAAATTTTTAACAGAATTAAGAAAAATCGTCGGGGCGTCATCATTAAAAATGAGGGATGATTGATTTAGTTGTAATTTTGAATCAATAACAATTCGAATAGGATTTTTTCCTGTAATTTTTCTTACAGTCAGTGATGGATTATCATTCTCAACTGTTTTTCTTCCAACAAGGATTGACTGATGTTCTTTTCTCCACGTATGAACAAGACTTTGTGTCTCTTTGCAAGAAATCCAGCTAACGTTTCCCTTATTTCCTCCGTTATCAATGAAACCGTTTTTTGTTTCTGCCCATTTAAGAAAAACGTACGGTCTTCTTTTTTTGTGAAAAGTAAAAAAGTGTTTATTGACCTCATTGCATTCTCGCTCAAGAATTCCAGAGATAACTTCAATGCCATTTTCTTTAAGAATCGAAACGCCTTTTCCATTAACTTTTGAATGGGGGTCACTACTGCCAATAACTACTCGTTTGAATTGGCTTTCAACGATTAGGTTTGCACATGGCGGAGTTTTCCCAAAATGTGCACAAGGTTCCAGTGAAACATATATTGTTGATTCTGAAAGCAGAGATTTATCTTCAACAATATTAATGGCATTTACTTCTGCGTGGGGTTCTCCAAAGTTTTTATGGTAACCTTCTCCAATAATTTTATCGTTATATACAATCACAGCACCAACCATTGGGTTGGGTGAAACATTTCCTTGACCAATTTTAGCAAGTTGAATGCATCGTCGCATATATTTTTCGTGAGAAAGCATGAGCAAAGTTAAAAATACAAGTGAAACAATAGTTGCAAAGCAAGTCGAATTGTTGAATAGAACATTTGTTGAAAAATGCTATTTTTATCCTATGAAACAATTTACTTCTGCTCAAAAAAGAAAACACCTTTTTAGCTTGCCTGTTATTGTTGCGGCATTAGGTTATTTCGTAGATATTTATGATTTGACCTTGTTTGGAATCGTACGAATTGACAGTTTAAGAGACCTTAATTTAGATGTTGATAAGGTTGGTTCTTTGATTCTCAATTGGCAAATGTTAGGTTTATTAGTTGGAGGGATTCTATGGGGTGTTTTGGGTGATAAAAAGGGCCGTTTAACAGTTCTGTTCGGCTCTATTCTTGTTTATTCTTTAGCAAACATTGCATGTGGGTTTTTACCGCAAATGAACTTCATGGATACAACAACTTTGTATTGCATACTTCGCTTTGTTGCCGGAGTTGGTCTTGCTGGGGAATTGGGAGCTGGAATCACACTCGTTGCAGAATCACTACCCAAAGAGTTACGCGCTATAGGAACGTCACTTGTTGCCGGATTTGGATTGCTAGGCGCAGTTGTTGCAAAACTAACTGTAGGTTTCTCAGGTGATTGGACTATGACCTACTTTATTGGAGGTGCTTTAGGGTTAATGTTGTTGCTCCTGAGGATGGGAGTAGTTGAATCTGGAATGTTTAACCATATAAAGAAAGACGGTTCAGTACAAAAGGGAAACTTCATTTCATTTTTCACAAACAAAAAGCGATTTATTAAGTATGTTAAAGTTATTGCCATCGGCTTACCAACATGGTTCTGCATTGGTATTTTTGCATTCTTCGGCAATCAATTTGCTGTCCCGTTAGGAATTGATGGTGAAATAGATCCAGGCTCATGTATTATGTGGGCTTATATTGGAATTTCAGCAGGAGATTTTGCCAGTGGATTTATTAGCCACTGGCTAGAGTCACGAAAGAAAGCTATTTTTTGGATGTTAATGTTTACTCTACTGGGAGTTATTCTTTTACTTTCCGGAATGGCTAAAACAATAAATGGTTACTATTTTTTCATGGCTTGGTTAGGATTGGGTACGGGTTATTGGGCAATGTTTGTGACCGTTGGAGCAGAACAGTTTGGAACAAATATTCGTTCTACAGCTGCTACTACTATCCCTAATATGGTGAGAGGAAGTCTCCCTTTGATGGTTATTTTGTATAATCACATTAAAGAAGATCATTTTACTGAACCAACGGATGGAATTTTGACAGCAGCAATAGTAGTGGGAGTGATTGCCTTCAGCTTGGCAATTTATTCGGTCTTAACGATTGAGGAGACACATGGTAGAGATTTGGATTTTGTGGAATAAGACAAAAAAAGGCCGTCCCTGTTTTGAGACGACCTAAACAATTGAAATTATTTCTTTTAATGCTTCGCCAAATAATCGGCAACACCGTCAAAAGATGCGGTCATTCCGTCTTCACCTTTTACCCAGTTAGCTGGACAAACTTCACCGTTTTCTTCAACAAATTGAAGAGCATCAACCATTCTCAATGCTTCATCAACATTCCTTCCTAAAGGCAGATTATTAACTAATTGATGCTGCACAATTCCTTCTTTATCAATTAGATATAAGCCACGATATGCAATCATCGGTCCTGTAGCCATCATATTGCCATCAACGTCATAATCGTATTCACCAAACATACATCCGTATGCTTCCGTAATCGTTTTGGTTGTATCTGCTACGATAGGGTATTTAATTCCTTTAATTCCACCTTCTTCCTTTGGTACTTGTAACCAACCCCAATGAGATTCTTCTGTATCTGTTGAACAGGCGACAACTTTTACACCTCTTGCTTCAAATTCTGCTAGTTTACTTTGAAATGCATGCAATTCTGATGGGCATACAAATGTAAAATCCTTCGGGTAAAAGAAAAACAATACATGGTTCTTACCGATAAATTGGTCTAATGAGAAGTCTTCGACAATTTCTCCTCCGTTTACAACTGCTGCTGCAGTGAATGATGGTGCTTTTTTTCCTACTAATACTGACATATTTATTTAATTTATTGTGTTAATATTTACTTTTTTTCAAAAATACTCATTTCTATTCGATAGCAACTCAATTTAACCAAGAACGAAACATCCAGTTCGTTTTCTCTTTCTCTCCAATTAAGTCACTCATCAAGGAATTTGTTCCCTCATCATCAATTTTTTCGGATAAGGAAAGTAATTCACGCTCTTGTCTGAGTAGCTGTTCTTGCCCTTTGAGAATGTATGTTACGCCCGATTGTCCATCATGGATAATTTCATTTTCCTTAACAGGACTATATTCCATGTAGTCACTAAATTTTGAAAGAGGAACTTCACCGA
>Ga0316209_1003392_pt1 | contig 10912 bp, 10 predicted proteins | sample 6monopyrite_MG_FD_204945 | JGI IMG/M metagenome (GOLD analysis project Ga0316209, IMG submission 204945) | Microbial mat bacterial communities from mineral coupon in-situ incubated in ocean water Damariscotta River, Maine, United States -... | ecosystem: Environmental > Aquatic > Marine >...
CTCTGAGTGTTGCTGCATCTGTGACAAAATTTGCTCTTTTACTAGCTGCTGCAAATCCTGCGCTGTATTAATTTCTGCTGATGATTGTAGGGAATCGCCTTCAAGCGGTTCACTCTGAACATCCTCATGCAATTTTTCTAGCTGCTGCTCTTTTTGTAAATCTTTTTTCTGCTGCTGCAATTGCTGGGCAATTAATGCTTGCGACTCTAGATCTTCAACATCAGTTGTTTCAGATAAATCCTGTTGTTGCTGCAATTCTCTCTCAGCACCCGCGCGCTCATAATATGCGGCGGCACTATCTGGCCTACTTTCAACTAAAGACTTATCTAATGCATTATTAATTAGCGCCTCATCATAATCACGCGCTGCAAGTATTTCGACTTTCCCATCCACTACACGATTCGATAAAATAACGGCTTCAGCTCCCATTTCATCTTTTACTATTCGCATAACGGAACGCATATCATCAGCGACAAAACGTTTTACTTGCATGATGTTTCTCCGATGTTTCTATTCTTTAGTTTTTTAATCATATTTTTTATAACTATTTAAAACATTCATTTAAATTAATCGGCACCGACTGCGGCAACCACTTTAATATTTTTGTTATCAGGTATTTCACTATAAGAAAGTACATTTAAGCCACTAATGGAATGCCTAACCAATTGCGCAAGCCATAAACGTAGTGCAGGAGCCACAACTAAAATTGCAGGCTGGCCTGACATTTCCTGTTTCTTTGTCACTGTTTCTAATGACTTAAACATGCGTTCTGTTAAACCGGGCTCTATACCCATAAATCCTTGCGAACCATTCTGTGCCGATTGCAATAAGAGCTGCTCTAAAGAAGGCTCTAAAGTAATCACCGGCAAATCTTGCTCTATACCATTTATTTTTTGTACGATAGAACGCCCTAAACCAATTCGTACCATCGCCGTTAGCTCTGCGGGATCTTTAATAGTCGCACCATATTCCGCAAGCACTTCAGCGATGGTTCTAATATCACGTACCGACACACCTTCACTTAATAAATTCTGTAACACCTTAACCAACACACTTAATGGCAATAAAGCCGGCACCAAATCTTCAACCAATTTGGGTGATTTTTGCGCCAAATTATCCAGCAATTGCTGCACTTCTTCGTGGCCTAGTAATTCATGCGCATTGTCATGCAACACCTGATTAATATGCGTCGCCACAACCGTGCTTGCATCTACCACGGTATAACCCAATGTTTGCGCATGGTCACGCATGCCAGATTCAATCCATACTGCAGGTAAACCATAAGCTGGATCTGTTGTAGGAGTGCCTTGTAGCTCGCCATATACCTGGCCCGGATTAATTGCCATTTCACGTTCTGGGAACACACTGCTTTCGCCAACAGGTACACCATTTAAAGTAATGCGATATGCATTCGGTGTTAAATCTAAATTGTCACGAATATGTACTGAGTGAACCAAAAAACCTAACTCCTGTGAAAGTTTTTTGCGCACACCTTTAATACGACCGAGCAGCTGTCCGTTCTGGTTTTTGTCCACCATAGGAATCAATCCATAACCTACTTCCAGGCCGATCAAGTCAACTGGCTGAACATCATCCCATGACAACTCTTTATTTACTGGTGGCGCAACTGGCTTTTCTTCCATCTCAATTTTTTCTTCTAACACACCCAGTGCCTGTTGCTTATCCATCCATTTAGCTGCGCCTACTAACAGAGCAGCAATACTTAAAAATGCAACGTTAGGCATACCAGGAATCGCGCCTAAAAGACCTACAATCGCGGCGGTTACCCAAAGCACTCTGGTATTACCAAACATCTGTTGCTTAATTTGCACACCGATGTCATGTGAACGTGAATCACGGGTAATAATAATCGCCGTTGCACTGGATAATAGTAAGGAAGGAATTTGTGCGACCAAACCATCACCAATAGTTAACAAGGTGTAGTTACGAATTGCATCAGACGCTTGCATATCATGCTGGCCCATACCAATGGCAAAACCACCCACAATATTAATAATTAGAATTAAAATACCAGCAACCGCATCACCACGAACAAACTTACTTGCACCATCCATAGAACCGTAAAAATCTGCTTCTGAGGCGATTTCTTCACGTCGCAGTTTTGCCTGATCCTGGTCAATAATTCCGGAGTTTAAATCAGCATCAATCGCCATTTGTTTACCGGGCATGGCATCCAATGTGAAACGTGCGCTTACTTCAGAAACGCGTCCCGCACCTTTGGTTACTACGACAAAGTTAATAATAACTAAAATCGAAAACACCACTAAACCCACTGCGTAGTTGCCACCAATAACAAACTCACCAAACGATTCAATCACATTACCCGCAGCACCTGTGCCGGTATGACCTTCGAGTAAAACAATACGTGTTGATGCAACATTAAGCGCTAAACGAAATAATGTAGCTACCAGAATAATGGTTGGAAAAATAACAAAATCTAATGGACGGCCTGCATACACACAAACCAGTAATACAATAATCGATAAACAAATATTAAAGGTAAAGAATAAATCCAGCGCCAATGTCGGCATCGGGATAATCATCATCGCCATTAAAGTGATAACCATTAACGGCGCGACTAGTCCTCGCTGAGCCATAGTACTGATGTTATGTAGAACTGCTTCCATCGTATTTACTCTTTAAGCGTAATTAAAGCGCTTGCTACCACTCTGGTGTTTCTTCATCCAGAGGCGCATCCCCTGGCATATTTGTGAACTTTTCAAACTCTTCCGGTACATCTGGTTTAGGCCGTGACGGTTTTTTGCCGCCATTTTTTTGTACATCACGCAACTGGAATACATAAGCCAGTATCTGAGCGACCGCTACATAGAGACCGTTCGGTATTTCTTGTCCTATGTCTGTTGTGTAATACAAGGCTCGTGCCAAAGGTGGCGTTTCCATCAATAAAATATTATTTGCAGCAGCTACACGACGAATAGTACCCGCCATAACATCCGCTCCTTTCGCCACCACCAAAGGCGCTCGCATGTTATCTGGGTCATATTTCAAGGCTATTGCAAAGTGTGTGGGGTTGGTAACAATTACGTCCGCATCTGGCACCGCATCCATCATTCGAGCATCAGCCATTTGACGCTGCAGCTGACGAATTTTACTTTTCACCTCCGGCTTACCCTCGGTGTCCTTCATTTCGTCCTTAACTTCCTGCATGGTCATGCGCATTTCTTTAGTGTGTTGCCATATTTGAAACGGCACATCAATCGCAGCAATAACCATTAAGGCAATGGTTATTAATAAAAAAGCCCAGGTAAGTAACTCACCTGCTTTCACCAATGCCGATTCCATCGGCATAAAACCCAGTTGCAAGTAATCATCTACATTGGCCCAAATTACCGCTAAGGCCACAGCAGCCACGAGAAAAAATTTACCCATAGCCTTAACTAGCTCCATGAGTCCTTTGGCCGAAAATATCTTTTTCACGCCTTTAATCGGGTTAAGTTTACTTAATTTCGGGGACACCGATTCCATGCTAAAGGCCCATCCGCCAATGCTTATAGGGGCAAATATGGCACCAAACAACATGAGAACCAAGAATGGAACAATAATCCACACACCATCAAATACCGCGGAATAAAACCACCGAATCATCCCCTGAGGATCAAACATGTCATGTCGTGTTGGCTGAAAATAATGCGTCATCAAGGCACCTAAATCACTGACAATGGTTTGCCCCATAATAATCAGCGCCGTCGCCGCCATGGCAATAATCACCATAGTATTAAAGTCACGGGAACGGGCTATCTGGCCTTTTTTCTTGGCGTCTTCTAGCCGTTTGGCGGTGGGTTCCTCACTTTTTTCTGCACCTGATTCCGATTCAGCCATTACTTCATACTCAGTATTTTGCTAATGGATTCAAAACTATCCATTAGCATTTGCGCGAATTGAGAAAAAACACTCGGTAGGCTGGCGGAAAGGAAAATAAAGCCAAGTAGAATCATTAGTGGAAAACCCACTGCAAAAATATTTAACTGCGGTGCCGCTCGGGTAATCACACCCATCGCTATATTCACTACGAGTAATGCCGTTACCGCTGGCAAGGCAACCATTAAGCCGCCAATAAACATCTGGCTCCCCCAACTCACCACTGCATAAATACTCGGCGAAGACAGACCACTCGCAGAAATCGGAATAATTTCGAAGCTTTGAATCACCAGTTTTATAAGCAGTAAGTGACCATTCATAATGACAAACAACAGGGTCGCTATAACAATAAAAAATTGCGATATAACCGGAACCTGTACGCCATTTGCCGGATCCATCATACGCGCAAAGCCCAAACCCATACCATTGGCAATCGCTTCACCTGCAACCACCAATGACTGGAATGTCATCTGAATAATTAAACCCATGGCAACGCCAATAAGAATTTGCTGCGCCAGTACACCTGCAGAGGCGAAAGAAATAGGATCAATCGCCGGCACAGGCGGTAATAAAGGAATCGTTAAAACACTGAGTGTAAAAGCTAAAACAATACGAATTTGTACAGGCATCATGCGCGCACCAAATATCGGTGCCGCGAACATCATTGCGCTAATACGCACAAACGGCCAGAAGATACCTCCTAGCCATAATGTAATTTGCTCAGTGGTAAGGCTTAACATATAGCTTGCGCCTTAGCCTAAGCGGTGTGGAATTTCTGTGATAAGCGTCCGTGTAAAATCAACCAGTGTACTGAGCATCCAGGGTCCAAATACTAATAAGGCAACAATCAAAATACCTAATTTGGGTATAAAGCTCAGAGTCATTTCATTAATTTGCGTGGCCGCCTGAAACATACCGACCATTAAGCCGATGCCCAATGCCGAGAGTAATAATGGGCCTCCTAATAACGTAGCTACCCACAAGGCCTGTCCTGCCAGCTGCATTACTGTATCTTGTGTCATATAAACTCCCGTCGGATTTTTGACAAAAAAATATCTTCAACTGAGTAATTGCAGGATAGGTGCCAAGCTTGTATAAACAAATGATTTACTTGAAAATTAATCATCAGAAAAGGTCGAAATATTTATGGTTTATGTGTATCTGGCAACAGCCATCATCGCCGAAGTCATTGCAACCAGTGCGCTTAAAGCCTCACATGAATTTACGCGCTTAATACCCAGCCTGGTTGTGATAACGGGTTATGCGGTGGCATTTTATTTTTTAACGCTCACCATAAAAACACTGCCAATCGGCATTACCTATGCAATTTGGTCTGGTCTGGGAATTGTCTTGATTTCAATTATCGGTGCGATATTTTATAAAGAGATACCAGATATTCCGGCGATGATTGGCATGGCGTTGATTATTCTAGGGGTTGGGGTTATTCGTGTTTATTCGGATGTTGTGGTTTGATCAATTGAACGTCCCTCCCTAGCAATATTCATTTGTTACTACCTATAATAAACAACTAGTAGTAAAAAGGACTAACTATACTTCCAGCAATACCATCTAGACCTGGAAAAAGTGACTTCTGAGTTATCCCTAAAACTCTTAATTGTTGTCGAATAGCTGATTTGCTATCTTTGGGAATTATAATTTTACACTTTAAATTAATTTCACCATCTTCATCAGGTAAATATTCTAAAAATTCTCTTATTTCACAAAATTTATCGAAGCCAAGAGGAATTGGGTAAACTGAAAAACATCCCTCTTGGGCAATAATCCTATTATTCAAATGTTTTGACTGATAAAACATAACTTTTTTTACATCAGCATCATCTAGAGGTCAATAAGGCCTGACTCGATCAATTCTATTAACACACTCAACTTCAAGGTTCGCCTGCTGGCGCCTCACTTTTTATGAAAGCATTGTCATCCCTGAATGATTTTATCAGGGATCCAGTGTCTTTACGTAGTTCAACGCCACTGGATTACAGCTAGAAGCATGCTGGAATAACGACAATATTTTTTTGTAAGAGACAGCTTTAGCTAACGATATTCGTTCAGCCTGTCGCGAACCAAAGCTGCATTCCTACAGTGACGTTGATTTTATCGAATTACGATTATTTTATTGGGCTAGCAACAAACTTCCCTGTTACTTGCCGAAAATTGTTTCTGCCCAGGGGCAAAATCACAGGGAAGTGATTTTGAGTGGTGATAAGCCAGGACGGCGCATCAACACGACCCGACAAAAAAGCTTTAATTTCACAGAATAGTAAACTCTCAATATTCATTCGCAGAAATTTCGGGAACCCTCATGCCTTTTATGAGGGCAAGTGACCAGGAACGGCGATTTCTTGCTTACTTCTTTGGCGCTGTTGCTAAAGAAGTAAGGCGCCAGCAGGCGAACCTTACAGTATCAGGTTGAGACTATGGCTACGCCCGTCACAACACCAAGAAAAAATTCACACCATTACTGAGACTCTGCCCACTTTTGCTGCTGTTCTAAAAGCTGCTCTTCTTCACGTAATTTACGCATAGCCTCTTCATAACGACGGAGTTTTTCATCTGCCTCTTTTTGTTTTTTATTCTGCTTATTTTTTTTACGTTTTTCTTCATTGCGTTTTTTAAGTGCTGCAGCTTTTTTCTTTTTGTTAATTAATGCTTTGCGTTTTTTATTCTCTGTTGCCTGCGCGTCCTGTTTTTCTAGTGCACGGGAAATTTCATCTATTTCCGCATCTATTTCAGTGTGCCCCAATGAACTAGCTCGAGATAATAGTGATAATGACTTCTCAAGATCTTTTTTTACACCAATACCATGGCGATGCATTTGTCCAAGCAAAATTAAGGCATTAGGATCCGCAGTATCGACTAGATTAATTAAATCAGAAAGCCACTGATTATGTTTTTGCGGTACAAAGCCATTAGCTTTAACTTCAAGATAGATATTACGATTAATAGCAGGTATATAGTCTTTCTTCGCTGCTAATTGATACCAGTGACTGGCCTGCTCTATATTTGGTTTAACCGATATGCCGAACTCATAAAGAGTACCGAGCTTGTATTGCGCCCGCATATTACCTTTTTTCGCCAATTTCTCCTGGAACGTGAATATACGTGCTCCAAATGTACCTAGCTCTTCTGATTTTACTGTTTGAGACGGCAGCATAAAGCAGAAAATAAGCATCGCCGAGAGTGTGTTTCTTACTTGAATCACTATAATTTCACCTACTAACAATTGTTAAGTTTATCCTTAGAACAACGAGTATAGCCCATTGAATTTAAAGGATTGATGGCAGGGGTGATTTATTAGAAAAATGTGAATCGCTTAAAGAACAGCGGAGACTCTCAGAACGACTATGTTGATTGAATGAACATTACGATAACAAACTCAAGGCTAGTTGTGGCAATGTATTGGCCTGAGATAATATTGTCACTCCGGCTTGCTGTAAAATTTGGCTACGCGTTAATGCTGCGGTTTCTTGCGCATAATCTGCATCTCTAATGCGTGAACGGGCTGAGCTATTATTTTCAATACTCACTTCCAATGAAGATGCTGCGGACTCAAGGCGGTTTTGCACCGCACCTAAGCGCGCTCTTTCTGTATTAATAGCATCCAACGCAGCATCGAATCGGTTAAGCGCCTGGGAGGCACTGCCCACCAGATCTATATCCGCTATACCTAAGTTTCCTGTATTCATTCCTACCAGATTTATATCGATCGTTTCACCTACATTGGCACCCACCTGAAAACTCAAAGTTTTGGTGGTACTTAACTGAATAGCTCGCGAGCCACTAGGAAAGGACTCTACAAAGCCTAGTAAGGGGTTATTATTGAGATTAGCTATATCGGGCACACTCCCCGTATATGAGGTATCCCGCGCGCCACCATCTGCCTCAGTACCGCCAATACCACCGGTGTCGCTGGCATTCGTTAAGTTTAAGCCGCCAATGTAAGCGGCCCCTGTAGCCTGCACGACATTATCTATAAAGGCATCGGCATCCGCATAATTAGCGCCATTAGCTGGTTCCATGACATCTGTAAAATAATTATCTAAGGTACGTGCAGTATCGGCTGCTAAATATTCAGTGAGGTGCTTAATCCCCCCTTCGAAGCCGGCACCCAGGGCCTGAATTTCATCATGTAACATGCGGGTAGCCACATAAGCCGCTGCATACTGTGTGTTTGTTGTATCCCAGTTAGAGCCTTGTATATTATCCAGCTCAGCAATAATCTGGCCTGCTGACGCTCCACCGGTTAATACATTGCTAACACGGAAGTCCCCCCCAGGTACCAGCTCAGCGACACCTTCGCTAAACCATTTTGGCATCTGGCTAGCACCTGCAGTCGTACCCATGCTGGTGGTTGCCGCCATCACCGCATGGGTTATTTCATGGGAAATCAGTTGATCAAGCGGCTGATTAGGCCAATCACCCTGGCTATCCATCACCGATAAAAAGGTAGATGTACTTATGTGTAACTCCAGATCTTTTGACCCGGGGGCGTAGCTAACAAAGGCACTGGCATCACCAGTGTCGTCATCCATAATGATTTCTAAATTATATCCACTGGCCGTAATTCCCAGATATTCTGTAACGACCTTTTCACTCTGCTCTAGCCAGGATGTTTTTAGGCTTTCGAGTATGCGCTCCTGATCTACCGTTAAGCCTGAGCTATCAGGATCAAAAGTCAGCGTACTACTACCGCCATCAAAAAGTTTTACCGAATTAAAGTCAGCGGTTTCTGTAATACGCGCTACCTCACTCATTAACTGGTCAATTTCCAGCTGAATGGCTGAACGATCACTTTGAGAATTAGTTGCGTTGGCTGCTTGAACAGATAGCTCACGCCCACGTTGTATAAGATTGTTAACTTCACCGAGCGCGCCTTCACTAGTTTGCATCATTGAAATGGCATCATTAATATTTGTTCGCGCCTGGTTCATGCCTCTTATTTGCGAGGTCATACGCTCAGAAATGGCTAAACCTGCCGCATCATCTTTAGCGCTATTTACTCTAAGCCCAGTAGACAGCCGCTGCAGTGAAACACTCAGCTGATTTTGACTGCTATTTAAATTCCGCTGGGAATTTAAAGATGCGATATTGGTGGTTATAACTAAAGACATTACTGAGTAATTAGCTTCTTATAAGCAATGAAAACAACCATTTAAAATCTTCCGCTCATATTTAAATCATACATATCAATGATGCCAATAAGACTTATCATTAATTTATATACAGAAACACTCGGACACCCCGCGCATTTCAGGCACAAATATCCTCATTAACTGTTAGCGGCAGAAGCTATATTACATTTAGAAAATTTTTGAAATCGCTGAAAACAACTCGATGGAGTAAAGACTTTATGCGGATAGCGATTAAAGCCTCAAGTTGAGGCTTTAATCATCGGGTTTTATTCGCTGGCAGCACCGAACCAGAATGATTCATCTTTTTCCAGAAATTCCTGCCATGACATATAGTGCGAACCGTCACAGGAGAATGTCAGACTGATAAGCCCGTTAAATACATTGATTGAAGCAGAGCGTAAGTAGAAGGTTTCGTCTGTCAGGCGAAGTTTTTTCAACGCCTTCAAAATCGACTTAATCTTCTCGCGAGGAATCAGCGCATCTTTAGGATAAATATGCGGCGGATAAATCAAACAGACATCTGGATCAGTCAGTGCTTCAGTATCGAATATACGATAACGGAAAGGATCGTTCATAAACCATGTTGTTGCACGACTGCTTGAGAAGTGGATAACCCCCTGAAACATGCCTCTATCGATTATCAGTTCTTCTATAATGGCCAGGGCAACATCGATATCCTTGTCCATTGGACTTTCAATACGGCACTGTAAAAACACACTGCTGCGAATGGCAGGGTCACCTTTAATTTGGCGCCACTCTTCAGATTCTTCATAGAGCTCAGATGTGACTGGCAAGTCACGTAAATCAAAATCTACACCGATATATCCGAGTAATTCGTTATCTCGCTTGACGACTTGTAGCGCAGTTATAGAAGGCCGATTAACACGTAAACTAAGGTACGCATCGGACAATAAAAAGCCTTCTAGTGGAACGGCTTCACGCATATACGGCCTAAGAGAACGATCTCGCCCGTAGTGATTTGGAACTAAACCATCGATACTGATGTTGTCTGAAATCTGCAAGCCTTTCTCATCAAGTGTGTACATAAATAAACCATTGGGCACACTAGTAAAACCATTGAGCAGCACTTCATTCATTGCTTCTCTATCTCCCCACACCGGCTCACAGCTTGTGGCAAGCGTCTCTAATGGAATAGACAAGCGCTCGAAAAGCACTTTTCTTTGTCTTAGAACAGCATCTTTCCAGGTTTCTTTCATAATTTTAAATCACACATAAATTTTATTTTTAGATAGGTATATACAATGTAAGAAAGGAATCAGATGAAGCTAGTTTTTCCTACTAGTGATACCTTGAAGATATAGGAAACAACTCAGAAAATGAAGAACTTTTTCCTATTGAATAAATTATTTACAGCATCTTTCTAACTTATTACCAAGTTAATTATACAGCCCTGCTAGTCAACTACCGCATAAGTCATTTACCTATTATTCTGCTTTTCACCCCCATTAAATATTCTAAATAGTTATATTTCGACAATATGACAAAAACATTTCAATTTTATGAAGCCCGAAATTAAACAAGCTCTGTAATAGGCTCTATTACAATAGTAAACTGGTAATCCCAATACGTGAGATAGCACACCATGCCTGAACAGCCAAAAATGACTAAACAAGAAGCAATAGATGAATTGCGCAAAGAAGCTCAGGAACTTGAAGACAGACCCAGTTCAATTAAGGAATATGCAAGCATAGCCCACAAGGTAAAAATACGGCGAGACCTTGCTAACAAACTAGAAGATGAATTAAACGCTGATAACAAAATAAAATGAGGCGGTTAACAAGTGAAATCCACATATAAGAGATATACCCTCAATTCACTTCCTTAAAGGCAACAACTCTCAGATA
>Ga0316209_1003393_pt1 | contig 10911 bp, 11 predicted proteins | sample 6monopyrite_MG_FD_204945 | JGI IMG/M metagenome (GOLD analysis project Ga0316209, IMG submission 204945) | Microbial mat bacterial communities from mineral coupon in-situ incubated in ocean water Damariscotta River, Maine, United States -... | ecosystem: Environmental > Aquatic > Marine >...
GTGGATGGATGCGCGATGCTTTTCGACTGTCCGGCGACTGAGGTACAGCGAGCCGGCGATCTGCTTGTTCGAGAGTCCGCTTACGAGAAGTTCAAGCACCTGCAGTTCGCGAGGTGACAGGGTTTCGAGTTTGACATTCGCACCCTCGCCCCACTTCTGTTTGCCGATGCAGGTTGCCACAACTCCGCTGCCATTGGAGAGCAGTCGGAGGTGGTAGCTTCCTTCAGGCGAATCGACGTTCGCCACGACACAATCATTCGAGGTGCCAAGCTCCTGGATTGATGCATCGAAAGTCTGTTGGAATTGCTCCAGCGGGACGAATTGCGGACAGAGGTTCTTCGCGAGTTCTGCTGTTGAACTATCTTGATCTTCACTGTGGCTTCGAGAACCCGAGGCCACTCGAAGTGTGCCTGTGTCGTATTGAAACTCCACGTCTTCCTCCTTACCAGGGTTGAACACCGTCATCGCGCCAGGTCCGAGAGGGCTCGGGTTACCGGTGTGAACTGCCAGCCACTCAGAAACAGGTCCGAGCAGATCTGCTGTTGCCATCTTCGGGTCGCTCTTAGCTGAACACGATGGTCCTGAAACTCCACCGTCAGCAGGCCAACTCGCGATTGTGTCGCTTCGTCGGTGACGACCCCGATTCCATTCTGAGAGATGTTGAGTGAGCAGCCGGCAATGCCTGGGCCTGTTGTGTTTTGCTCGTGGACCCGAAGCCTCGCGAAGAACGGCTGTCGTCGTTCGATGCGGCGTCGCAACCGCCCCAGTTGCCCGGTTATCCACAACCGAGCGCCTTGGATCAGATCGCGCCGTCGGAACTTCGCGCCCGCAATCCACCAACGCCCAAACGCCGGGCGGCTCCATTGAGTCGTTGCACAAAGGACGGAGTTTCCGGTTACCTGTGGAGCCTTGAGAGTCAACTCCCCGCTGATCTTTCGATCGCACAGCAAACCCGTGCCGACTACAGACATGTCACGAGTGACACCAAAGAAGTCACTCGTGTCATCAGCCCCGGACAAGGGTCCCGTAGCGACGAATCGCTGTTCTTTACGCGCCTCGTCGGAGGCGTGACGGACCAGATCTCCGATCGCGACCTGATTGGTCGACCGAGTCTTAAATGGGTTGTTGGCAGTCGACAACATCCGGCACGCTTCCCAGACTTTTTCGCGATCGGTGTGGTTATCGAGTCAAGGGGAGGGCATTTGCCCAAGATCCCCGTGATTCGCGAAAGTCGTTGCCAAACACCGCGATCTCTACGCCATTATGCGGCTGGGAATAGGTAGTCCTACCCGTGCAATCGAGCTGCGTGGGTAGTTACACCCACTGGCGGTGGCAGGAACATCGACGTGTCGGTGCCATCACTCGTGGGTACTGCCCGGAGACCGCAGGCTGCTGGGGATTCCCGGCCAACGTTCTGGTGAGAACTCGACAGCCTCGAACGCATCGTTCGCGCGCTGGGGTTCGCGCGCTGGGTTGTGTCGTTGATGCCTGCGCAGCGATGGGTATGACGACCTATTGAGCTTCCAACTACGAAAGAAGCATGGCTTCGGCTGTCTGTCGGATGGCTTCGGGTGTCGAGTAATACCCTGTGGCAAGACGGTATCGCACGAGATCGACAACGTCACGACGGACCGTGGATTCGTGTCCTGTCGTTGTACGCGTGTTCGATAGCGTGTTGCCGGTGTGAAGGTGATGCGCTCCACTGCGAGGTTCTCTTGACCCTGAGTGGTATCGCAAGACGTTGCACTCGGTCTCAGGCCGACTCATGAACACTCCTGACCAGGAACCAATACGTGGCGAGCGGCAACCGGCTGCTTTTCATTCTTGTCAGGAGCGTTATCGAACCAATCGAAAAGAACTTGCAGGAGCGTTGTGGCACCTTTTGGGAATTGAAGTAAGTCGCGCTTTGTTCCGCTGGCGCATGGGGAGTCTTACGAGAGTGCTTCTGCTGATGTGGTTCGCCCGCACGCACGGACCACCAGTCACCCATGCGAAAATACACCTGGGTATTTCCACTCTTTCTGCTCGGGGCCGACGTGTGAGCGAGGACACCGTTCCGGCTCCGTTCCGATACGTGATGTATAGCTTCTCAACGCCTACTCTTTGAGGAAGCAGATGGACGTTTCAACTCGATCGGCAGGACGAACGCGGTCGGATCGAATGGTCGATCCACTTGTCGTTGAGAACATGGACTTCGTCCGTCACATCCTCGGCCGAGTGCTGGTCGAACTGCCGACGGGCGTTGATGAAGAGAACCTGCTGTCAGCCGGGACGCTGGGCCTCCTTGAAGCGGCCCGTGGGTTCGACCCGGATCGTGGTGTTGCGTTCCGGACGTTCGCGTATCGCCGAATCCGTGGCGCGATCATTGATGAGCTGCGCCGCAACTGTCCGTTGCCGCAGCGCGTGCTTGAAAACCTAAGCCTCGTGCGCTCGGCCCGGATGCAGTTGATGCCGCCCGCTGCCGCCGAGGACATTGCTAACTACACAGGCTTGTCGGTCGCCGAGGTTCAGGAGTGTGTAGAAGCTTCCCGACTAACCGCGCCGCACACATGGGGGTCGGAAGAGGAGTCGTCCCACAACCGGCACCGCAGTGTTCGCCCCGAGTTGTCGCTCGAACTGGCTGAAACTCGCGACCAACTGACTCGTGCTCTGGAGCGACTGCCCGAGCGCGAGCGCATGACTTTGACGCTGTATTACCTCGAAGGGCTGCGCCTGAAAGAGATCGGCGAAGTTCTGGAACTTTCGGAATCGCGAGTGTCACGAATTCTGTCGAAGTCCGAAGAGTGCCTGCGGGATTCGATGCGAACCATCGGAATCACCGGCCCGTCTGATCTGCCGCCGGAGCTGGCCTAACGCCCGCGCTAGAGATTCCGGGCGACGTCGGTCCTGTAGGCGGTCAACGCTGGCAGGAAGCCAACCAACACCGCCAGCGCGAACAAGATGGGGAACACCCATAGCTCCATCGGTTCGAAAGCCCACGGGTTGAGCAATAGTCCGGTTTCTTTGGCGATCACGCCGGAGGCCACGAAGACCAGACCGTGCCCGAGCAGTAGACCGAGCAAACCGCCGATGAAGCACAGCAGGACTGATTCGGCCAGGATAATCGAGAAGACACTCGAACGTGGCGCGCCGAGGGCTCGCATGATTGAAATCTCGCGGCGACGGTCAGACATCGAGTTGTAGATGCTGACGAAAATGCTGACGCCGGAGACCAGCAGGATCAGAACGCTCATCCACAGCAGAACCTTCTGAATGTTGCCCAGCATTTGCTGGCGTAGGCGCTGCATCGGAACGATTGGATTGACGGCTGTGGCTTTGAAGCCATTGCGGTATTCGGCCGACAGCGAGAACGTATCCATCAGCCGACTCTTTTCTCTCGTCTGCACGAAGATCGCGGCCAGCGATTTCAAGACATCCGGGTTGTCGTGGAAGTGCGTTCCCGGCGGCGCTGCGGCGCGTTCGGCTCGAATCGCGCGGATCTGTTTGAGTTTCTCGTCGCGTTTTTCCGGTTCGCTGCCGTAGAACGCTGAGACCTGACGTTCGTGCTGATCGAAGTCGACGTCGTGACCGCCGATCTGGAAGAAGCCGTCAATTGAGATAAAAACCGTCTTGTCGTTGGCGGACATCGTGGGAGCCAGAACCCCGACCACCTTGAATGTCTCGTCGTGAACGTGGTCACTTTCTTCGCCACCGTGCACAAGTTTGAATTCCGAACCGAGGTCCCAGTCGTTTGCACGAGCCACTCGGTCCCCGATGATTGCGTCGAATGGTCCGCCGATGCGTTCTCCCCGAATCCTGAAGGGCGCGTCCGGGGTCGCCCCCATTTCGAAGTACGTGTCCGTTGTACCCACGATGGGGAAAGCACCCTGTTCTGTCGTGTCGCCGAACACCAGCGGCACGGCGTTGACGATGCGACGATCGGCTTCGACTTCTTTCAGGAAGTCGTACGGCAGCTTCCCGATCGCTGGTTCGATGCGATACACAGCGCTGAGAACCAATTGCAACTCGCTGCCCTTGGCTCCGATGACAAGGTCGTAGGGAATTGCCGACTGCGAAAACGCTCGATTCACGACGCTGGTACAAACCAGCACAGCGACGATCAGCATGACTCCCAGCGCGACGTTCAGGCTGGTTAGCGTTGACGGCAGCGCACGTTGTTTGATGCTTTTCCAGGCGATGGAGACGAGGTTCATGAACCGGTTCCTTCCGGCTTGTTGAAGTCGGCCAGTCGATCAACGCGGTCGAACTGCGTGGCAACATCGGGAGTGTGAGTCACCATCAGCAGCGACGTTTCGTTTTCTTTGCAAGCCGATCGGATCAAGTCGAGGATCTTTTCCTGGTTGGCTGTGTCGACGTTGGCGGTCGGTTCATCGGCCAACAGCAGCGATGGTTTGTTCGCCATCGCGCGAGCGACCGCGACGCGCTGTTGTTCGCCAACTGACATCTGTTCGGGCCGGTGATCGAGCCGGGCTGACAGGCCAACGCGATCCAGTAGATCCCTCGCGCGAGCCTTGTCGGCTTTGCCGCTTCCAAAGGACATGCCCAGCAGGACATTCTCCAGAGCGGAAAAGGCGGGCAGCAGGTTAAATGTCTGGAACACAAAGCCAATTCGCTCAGCGCGGAAGCGATCTCGGACCACTTCCGGCATCGACGCGATGTCGTTGTCGTCGATGCGAACGCTGCCGCTATCGGGCAGCGTGATTCCGGAAATGATGTTCAGCAGGGTCGTCTTGCCACCGCCACTGGATCCGACCAGCACCACCTGTTCGCCGCGCGAAATCTCGAATCGATCAATCGCCAGCACGGGTAATGCGCTGCCTGATGGCTCTCGGTAAGTCTTGCGAATGCTCTCAAGCAGCAGCGACATGTCTTGGTGTCTCGGGGTCGGAACACGCGGGATGATGACGAATGCGGGCGGCTTCGGCAATCACCGTCACGAGTCTTACGCCGATTCTGTTAATCGCGTTTGCCGCATTCAGCCGAGCTGGGACGCTGCTGGCCGGGTCGCCCGATTGAAGCACGAGCCGGGTGGTTCGGAAGGCAGTTGTCCAGGTCGATGTGGCTCGCTCGAATTCAATCTCAACTTTGAGCGGACGTCACCCGGCCGGGCGGCTCATCATTCGTTTGGGCGAGTCGGTCGATTTGGGTGGAAGGGGCAGTTCACCAACCTCCATGATTTCGTCGCCACAGCGTGCGCGGTTGAGCTGGGTTTGACGAATCGCACTCGGGCTCAGGATAAGCCCGGTCAACACGCACCTGATGACGATGCTGAATACGACATGACCTCGCGGCAGCTGAACGCCCTGGTCGCGTTCTGTCGCAGTCTCCCTCGGCCGGAGCAGATCATCCCGACGGATACCGTGCAGCGATATAAGGTGATCAACGGCGAACAGGTCTTCGAACGCATCGGTTGTGCCGACTATCATCCTCGCGAAATCGGAGGCATCGACGGCATCTACACCGACTTCGCACTTCACATCGTCGAATCAGACAATGGCGGCGCTGATGGATACTTCCGGGAGGAACTTGAGGTGCCGCTTCCGGAAAGTCAGACGCGGCCGGACGAATGGCAAACGCCACCGCTATGGGGCGTTGCCGATTCCGCTCCCTACTTTCACGACGGAGCTGCATCCACGCTCGAAGCTGCGATCCTCCGTCACGGCGCGCAGGCCCGACACGTCACTGAACGATTCACGAATCTGAAGAAGTCTGAGCGGCAGGATGTCATCGCGTTCCTGAAAAGCCTTCGAGCACCGCACACCGCATCGCAGTCAGACCTGCCTCCAGCGGCTGCCATCGAACGCGAACTGGGCGGCGATCCCGTTGATCCTCGGCAGCCGATGATCGAGAGCAGCGAGTAGCACCGCTGTAACGATGGGCACGACGGGCGGGTCACCCAGCCATCGCTGGCACTTTTCGGAGCCGAGAAACAGAAAACCCCCGCTCGCGACAGGCGCGGTGCGGGGGTTCGTTCGCGGAGCAAACGCGAGTCATGTGCCGTTGTTGACGGGCGGGAGCAACGTCCTGCTGTCCCGCTTCGTCACACCACCGGACATCCGTGTCCGGCCAGGGTGGTGATCCTAACGACGGGGGGGCTGGGCTGGTCGAGAGTAGCCGGTCTGGCGAACACCATTGGCTTCGTTCGCTCGAGCGACCGGATTCGCCTGAGTTGTCGATTCACCCGTCAGCATGTTCTGGATCTGAGCTGAGTTACGCAGGTTCTGGAAGGTCTCAGCAACAAGTCGCTGTGTCTCCTGCTCCTGCAGTTCCTCGTACAACTTTGGCTGGACGTCCTTCAGGTCATGTTCGACCTTCTCGGTGAAGCCTTCGAACTTCATGATCACGAAAGTCGACAGGCCGACCTGAATGACGGGTGAGACTTCACCAGGCGTTCGCATGGCGAATGCAGCCTCACGGACTTTCTCGTGAGCACCGGTGTAGCGGCGAATGGGAGGAACCGCACCGCCAAGAGCCTTGCTGTTCGGTTCGACGGAGTGTTCCTGAGCGAGGGAGGCGAATTCGGTTGGTTGCTTCCTGGCTTTGTCCCAGACTTCCATCGCGTGGCGGTGGTTGTCGAGCATGATCATCTTGACGCGAGCCTTCGGGCCGTAGGTGTCCATGTAGGCCTTCTGCATCATCTGCTTCGTGACCTTCACCTGGGTTCCAGCCAGCTTCTTCAGAGCCAGCATCGGCCAGATGACGTCCCGCTGGTACTGCAGCGGGCTGAGACCGCGTTCGGCTTGCAGCATCTTGTACCAGGTTGGTGTGTCGAGCCCGAAGCGTTTCGAGATACGGGTGATTTCCTGAAGAACTTCGTTCTCCGTAACAACAACACCCTTGCGTAAGCACTCCTGCTGGATGAGCACGCGGTTAATCAGGTTGTCGAGAACTTCCTTGCCGTACCGTTGCAGACACTCGTTTGCGACGTCCTGCTCGGTGATGGGCTTGCCGTTGACGTGAGCCAGTGGTTTGTTGCTGACATTGGTTCGAGCCGTCCCTGGTTCCTGGCCTGCCCTGCTCTCAGTGGCTCGAGTCGCCTGGAACGCGATGCCAGCACCGATAACTGCCAGTACGGTACCGGCAATCAGAGTGGTCTGTTTCCGCTTTGGTTGATTTGTGGGGTGGTTGCGTTGGTCCGTCATCGCGTACTCCAATCTTGCTCCGCGCGCAGCCGGAATCGGCGGCGGCCTGGGGTAGAACGAATTGAGTTTCGGGAATTGCGGTTGGGCAGAACGCCCGTGGCGTGAGACACGGCTTATAAGTGCGTCCGATTTGGAGCGTCAACACGGCTCTTGAGCCCGTTTTGGGGATGAGGACTCGGTTTCCAATCAGGGCGGGAAGAACCGGCTGATCCTGCTGCGCAGCGGGAATGATCAGGCAGATTCTGTCGATCGGGGCAGGTACATGTGTGCGAGTTGTCGTCCCCAAGACCGTGGGAGTGCTGGATGAGCTTGATTCAGCTCGATATTCCCGAAAAACAGGGCTGATCCGTGGCAAAAGCGGGCGTCTCTGGTAAACTCCTCGGTCCCGAAGCCGGGATCAGGGATTCATTACGTACTCATTTGTGTTGTACCTCGCCGACATGCCAAACTCAGTCAACGCCAAGAAGGCTCTTCGAAAAAGCCATGCACGACGACTTCGCAACCGTGCTCAGCGATCAACTCTGCGCACCAAGCTGAAGAAGTTCCGTGCTCTTGCGTCAACGGGTGAGGATAAGGAAGCGATTGAGACCGCCTTCCGCGTCGCGGTCAAGGGACTCGATCAGGCCGCTGCAAAGGGGCTGATCCACAAGAACACGGCGGCTCGCACCAAGTCCCGCCTGTCGAAGCTCTGTCCTCGCCGAAACGGTTGAGTCGCGGCACCGCCGCGACGGATCGATGAGCCGCGAAACCGACCTCGCTCTGCTGCGAGAGTACACCCAGAGCGAAAGCCTGATTAAGCACATGCTGGCCGTCGAACGTGCCATGCGTGCCTACGCCGAGAAGCTTGGCGAAGACGTCGAGAAGTGGGGCCGCGTCGGTTTGCTCCACGACTTCGATTACGAGATGTACCCGGACCCGCCCGACCATCCGCTGAAGGGCTCTGCGATCCTGGCCGAGCGCGGCTATCCGGAAGATGTAATCTACGCGATCAAATCGCACGCAGACTATCTTGAAGACTGTCCGCGCGTGTCGCCGATGGACAAGGCTCTGTATGCCTGCGACGAGCTCTGTGGCTTCATCACGGCAGTGGCTTTGGTTCGCCCGACGCGGATTGAGGGGCTAAAGGCCAAGAGCGTTCGCAAGAAGATGAAGGCGGCATCGTTCGCCGCCTCAGTCAATCGCGACGACATCGTCAACGGTGCGGAAGACTTCGGTGTCGAGCTAAACGAGCACATCAATTTCTGTATCGCCGCGATGAGTACGATCGCCGACGAGTTGGGGCTGCAGCCTGACGCGTGAGTGAGCCGCTTAGTGGTTGCGTCTACAGCAGTGTGAAGCACGGCACCGTCGGATCGGCACCCGCGAGATCTGGCGACTGCGTCGTTACACTGTCGCTCGTTGAGTGGCGGCTGGCCGCACCGTTGCCGCGCTTCGAAGATGCTGGAGGAGCACCGAATGACTACTGCGAAAGTTGTCCCCGATTCAGCCGTCGCCGACCGTTACGCCGCAGCAGCCGAGCAACGAGAAGCCGCACTATGCTGCCCCGTTGACTACAACACGGAACTGCTTGAGAAGATCCCTGACGAGATCGTCGAGAAAGACTACGGCTGTGGCAATCCGACGGCGTACGTCAGAGAAGGCGATGTCGTCGTCGATCTTGGTTCTGGCGGTGGCAAGCTGTGCTACATCACCTCGCAGGTCGTGGGCGAACGCGGACGTGTCATTGGTGTCGATTGCAACCAAACGATGCTGGCGCTGGCTCGCAAATACCGCGGTGAGATGGCAGAGAAACTGGGCTACGGCAACGTCGAATTTCGCTACGGCCGGATCCAGGATCTGGCCCTTGATCTCGACGCCTTCCATTTGAGGTTGAACGATATCCCCGCCGCCGACCCATCGCGCGGCGTGGAGGTTTTGAACCTCATGCGGACCTTGCGCGATTCCAGTCCGATGATTGAAGACGACACTGTTGACTGTGTGATCTCGAACTGCGTGCTGAACCTGGTTAACCCAGACGATCGCAAGCAGATGTTTCGTGAGATCTACCGCGTTTTGAAGGACGGAGGGCGAGCGGCCATCAGTGACATTGTGTCTGACGAAGACGTACCGCTCGAAATGCAGCAGGACGGACATCTGTGGTCGGGCTGTCTTTCCGGAGCCTGGCGAGAAGACCGGCTTGTTGAGGAGTTTGCCGACGCTGGATTCCACGGGATCGAGATCTCAAAGTATCGGGAAGAACCGTGGCAGGTGATTGACGGGATCGAATTCCGATCCGTGACCGTCCTCGCCTACAAAGGCAAGGACGGACCCTGCCGGGAACGCAACCAAGCCGTGGTCTACAAGGGCCCATTCGAGCAGGTGAAGGACGACGACGGGCACATTTACCGTCGCGGTCAGCGTGTCGCGGTCTGCGCCAAGACGTTTCAATTGCTAATGCGCGAGCCGTATGCAGGCATGTTCGTTCCCGTCGAACCACTTGAGGCGATCCCGTTGGACGAGGCAGCTGAGTTCGATTGCCACCGCTCCAGGTTCCGCTCGCCGCGTGAAACGAAGGGGCTGGAGTATGATGCCACCGTTGTCAGTGACCGCGGTGTCTGCGACGCGAACAGCGACTGCTGCTGAGCGGAGCCGCACCGAGACGGCACTCCGGCTTTCTTGCGGTTGCGGGCAGAAGGTCCCACACTGGTGGCCCAAGAACTGTCATCCGCTGAGGCAAAACATGAACCGAGACGAACTGCGCGAAACGTTCAATCACTTCGATCGCGACAACAATGGCCACATCGATTATGGCGAGTTCTGCGAACTGTTGGATGCGATGAGTTCCGACATGGAAGACGCGGCGCGGCGAATTGGCTTCGATGTGATCGATACCGACGGCAACGGTTCGATCGAATTCGATGAATTTTGTTCGTGGTGGGAAGAACAGTCAGCCGACTGATACGCGACGCCTACTTGCCGGGGTTCCGCCCGAACACGCTGCGGCTCTCAGCAGTACCCCAGGTCCGCTGATTGTGTTGTGCGCTGGTTCCCGGCTCGATTGTGAGCCACTTCCACTCACCATCGTGGACCATACGCGAGACCATTGCGATCTGCCCGACGTGATAGGACAGATGAGTCACGGAACGAGTCAGCGCCTGCGGAATGGTGTGAGCCTCGCCTCGGATGTAGATCGTTTCGTTCACGCTGGACGCATCCAACTGAGCGATTGCTGCAGTCAAAGCTGACCAGCCAGAGTCGAAGTAAGCCAATAGTGACTCTCGGTCACCTCCCCAGTCCATGAACTCGGTATCGCGGTTCCTGTCCGGCTTCTCGCCGTCTGTCGTGAGGAAGTCCGTCCAGCGGCTACGGAGATTGCCGCCCAGGTGTCGCAGGATGATCGCCACGGAGTTGATGTCGGGAGCCGGTCGCGCGTGGAGTTCGGTATCGGATAGCTGCAGGACCGTAGCGTCGATCATGCGCCGATAGGACGCGACCGTTTCGGCGAAAGCTGCGATCCAATTCGTGGCCATTTCGTCTCTCTCGCTTCAGTCAGATCCGGACGAACAACCGGCGGCGATAGAGCCAAAAGCAGACCAGCCACATCAGGCCGAGGACCGCGATCGATTCATAGACTGCGGCATAAGTGCCGTCGCCGTAAACTCGCGCCGTGATATTGCGTCCGATGGCGGCATCGACGGTTTCCAGCGTCTTCCTGAACATGCGGCTGAACCAGTACCGGAACGGGCCGTGCGTCGTCAGGCAGTAGGCGACGATCGAATTCATCCCGATC
>Ga0316209_1003395_pt1 | contig 10896 bp, 6 predicted proteins | sample 6monopyrite_MG_FD_204945 | JGI IMG/M metagenome (GOLD analysis project Ga0316209, IMG submission 204945) | Microbial mat bacterial communities from mineral coupon in-situ incubated in ocean water Damariscotta River, Maine, United States -... | ecosystem: Environmental > Aquatic > Marine > Coastal...
GTGCGGCATGTTGAAGTACGCGTTGGCACCGAGGTCATTCGCGAGCTGTACCTGGAACTCGACCGAGACGCCGTTGAAACTGCTGCGACTTGTTGACCCCTGATTGGCATGCGTGACCGGTCGCAGATCGTCGGCAGTCAGCACGTCGCGGTCGTCAGAATTGACCTGCTGCCACTGCATGAAGCGGAGCGTGTCGAACGGCTGCAACCGCTCAAGGAACAGCGGGTGGAACGGCGACTCGTCGCTGCCTGACTGCCAGTCGTCCATCTCCAGCGATTGGCCTGCGAAGTCCGGCATGAAGATCTGGATGTCGCGGATGTAGTCGTCCGGGTTGGTTTCGTTGATTCGAGTGAAGAGTGTCTGATCCTCGGCAACGTCGAGCAGTGCATAGTTGCGTCCGTCACTTGTCGTACCGGTTTCGATGGGAGTCGCACCAAAGGTGATCTCACCCTCGCCACTCCATTCCGCCCGGTAGGTGCCAGCCGGGTTGCCACCGTTGCTGAACAGGATCGAGTCTGCCCAGTACGCGATAGTCTCGCCGTTCTCGTTGATTGTGTCAGCGGGGACCGACGTCACCCAGCCATCGGCATCCATCGCTGGCGGTCCGTTGTAAGCGAACTCCCACGTCGTCGTGTTGACGGATCGCGTTGTGAATGTCCGAGCCAGCTTGAAGGCGTCGCGGAAAATCCACGAGTACGTCCAGTCGTTGACCATGCCCAGATTCATCCCGATCGCCATCTCGGGAGCGTTCGGGTTTTCGTTTGGAGGATCGACGACGATCTCGCTCAGACCAAACGTGGCCGTGGCCAGCGCGGCCTCTTCAGATAGTGCGACTGAAGCAGCATCACCGCCGGTCGTCGCCGCTTCGAAACCGGTCGGCAGCACGACTCGAACGTCGTGCGTTCCGAGAGTCAGGTCGGCCAACTCGAACTGCCCCGAGTCATCCGTTGTGACGCTCGGCTCGGAACCGTCGATCGCGCCGTTGAAGTTGAGGTCTGCGTAAATCGTGACACCCGGCAGTCCTGGTTCATCGGATGACTGGCTGCCGTTTCCGTCCTGATCATCAAAGACCGTGCCCGTCACTGATCCCGTGGTGACTGACGGGCCGGGGTCGATGATGTTCGTGTTGTCGCCGAGGAAGCTGAGCAGTTCGGCATCCGATACCGCATTTGGGTCGGTCAGGTCCGCTCCCGCGAGCGCTGCCGGGACATCGGGAGTCGCATAGCGAGCGTACTCAAAGCCAGCCGTCAGATCCGGATTGAACGCGACCCCCGGAGTCGGATCGCCGGCGACTCCTGGAACGAGCACCGTGCTGTTCTGAGTGAACGGATCGAAATCGTTGGCCTTCTCCCAGTCGGTGTAGGTGACCAGTCCGACCTGCATGGTGGCCGGCATGTCCGGTCGCGAGTAACGGCGATGCACCTGCCACTCCTGACCGGGCAACTGATACATTGCAATGACCGAGTCACCGATTCTGGCCAGTTGAACGTTGACGGTGTTCGTGTCCGGCCCGAGCGGCGTCAGTTCCAGCTGTGAATCACTGTTGCGAGTGGTCTTAACTTCGAGAGCGAACTCATCAGGATTGCCTGCTCCATAACCCGCAGAAAGAAAGATGTAGTTCTCGCCGTTGTTCGTTCCGTCGTCGGCCATGCTGCCCGGAGCCCACTCGGTCAGCGCGTCGGTGAAATCGCGCGGCGTGCGAAGCATTGCTCCCGCCAACGAGTACAGCGAATCGCCCGGCACGTCGTTGGCATCGCTGCCGCCGATGTCGTCTCGATCCGAGATATGAACCTGCGTTGTGAAGGCAAAGTCTCCGGTCACCGTTTGAAAGGCCATCGGCCCTCGGTAGTTCTGGTACCAGACCGCCGTGTTCGGCTGCTGAACCATCCGACCCGCCTGAGTCGAATCGATGTCGTAAACGTCGAGCTGCTCAGCGTTCCAACCCTCGACCTCGTTAACACGTTGCCACTGAGCCGTCGTCGCAGCATCATCGAATTCGTCGCTGAGTCCCGCGATCGGCGTCGCGGCCAGCAGCTGCCGAGTTTCAAGAGGTTCCGTGGCCAACGAAGTCGCCGACCGGCTTCCAGCTCGCCGGCGCGAAGCTGACTGACCGCCGCGAGAACTGACCAGTCGTCCAATCAACGACGCTCCGGTTTTCGCAGAAACTCCGACCGAACGGGACTTGCAGATGTGATTCCAGGGACGCAGCATGAGGCACCTCAACAGCCAGAGTGAATCTGATGCCCGGCCACAAGGCCCGCCCGGGCGTTCTGTTGAGGAACTCGCTGTCGACGACCGTAGCCCGACAGGCTTTTCGAAAGTTTGTTGAAATCCCAGGAACCAGGTTTCGCAACTCGCGTTCTGTGCGGCATGACGCGACGACGGTGAAACGCGAAGTTACGATCTCAGACAGGCAGAACATTCGCGGAAGCGGAGAAACGACCGATGAGCCAGCAACCTCAGCCGTCACCAGAGCACGAGTCGTCGGACGAGTCGCAGAAATCGAAAGATGCAGCGGCATTACCGAACCGAAGCTCTCCACGGTGGCTGGTGTTTCTCAAACCAAAAGTCGGCATCCCGCTGGCGATAATGATCGTGCTGGTTTCAATCCCGCTTGCGTACCGAAGCTGGCGAATCTCAAGCCTCCCGCCAATCGACGAACCGTTTGACGTCGAAGCCTTCTGCAGAGTGACGATTCCCGACGAAGAAAACGCCTTCGTCGAGTATCGGGAGGCGTTCGACCTCTTCGTAGCTGACACAGCGACCGTAGAAGAATGGGACTCGGAGGATGATTTGTACCGAGGTCGTTGGGAACTCGCTCCGACAGCATTCAAGGCTTGGATTTCAGCCAATGCGAGGGCGACTGAAAAATGGCTGGAGGGCACAAAGAAACCCGATGCAATGGCAGTACCTCGTGACCAACTTTCGTACTCGAACATCTGGCACGCAAATAAAGAAAGAGCCATCGCTCGACTGGCCTTTATGAAAGCCGGCAGACATCTCTCAAGGGACGAAACCGCGAGCGCGTGGAAACTTTATCACGCCATATTTCGATTCACACGTCACCTCAGTCAAAATGCATCGTTGCAGAGCCGTGTCTGGGGAATCGCGATCCATGCCTGGACGGCGTCCGAAATACTTTCCTGGGCAGGACATCCAGGAACCAGTGCTTCAGACCTTGAACACGCGATGGCTGTTCTCGCGAGAGACTATGAAACAATGACACCGCCATTTTCCGCCACGCTGAAACACGAGCATCTCGTTTTGAAGGATTGTCTCAACTCATTTGATTACGGAAGTCAGGTCTTCGACAAGAATCCGTTGCTCAATCGAGCGATGATTTTCTTGCAAGCGGAGCCGGAGTTCTCTGCGTCACTACTTGATCACGTTTTGAAAAATCAGCTCCAGGCTGTCGATAACGATCTGGCTACACGTCCCGCATTTGTTCCGGGCAACCAATGTCTGTTTGATCTGGCAGCCTCGCCATTGCGTCCTGCCAGCGGGGCAGAACTTGCGAACCTGACGCTTCCAAACACGATGATCGATTTGATAGCTGGCATTCCACGGCTGAAACACCTGCTTGCAGGAAGAGACAACGAACGGTGTTTTCAGGCAACCATGATGGCCTTGCTCGCGGTTGAACGTTCTGTCCGCTTGCATGGACGATTTCCTGAATCATTGAATGAGTGTGCCGCTCCGAGTTCAGTTAAGGCATTTTCTGACCCGCACCAGCCAGTTTATAAACCATTGATATTCAGCACTGATGGCCACTTCGCCGTTGTGTACAGTATCGGTCTGGACGGAATCGACGATTCACACTCGCCGAAACCATCTGCCGAAGAAGAACGGGAATCGTGGAGCCAGCTATATAACTCAGATGGTCGGTTCGAGGGGTTTAGGATCCCGCTTTGGCGGCCTGAGTCGGACGCAGACGTTGACGAGGCCGCCGTTGTCGTGCCGGACAATGTTCAAGACTGAAGTCGAAGCACTACACTCCCGGTTCGATTTTGGATTAAGAAGCAAGAACCTTCGCCTGTTCGAAAAGAAAGTGTGCCACTGGCTCTGCCAGTGCCTTCAGAGAAACCCAGCCGCAGCACTGGCAAAGCCAGTGGCACACGAAGCTGATGTTGCTTTCATAGAACCGACCATTCATCAGGGAGTTGATCATGCGCGCGACCAGTTCACTTTCTCGTCGTCAGTTTGTGCAGTTGGCTGCGGTTGCGGCTGCTTCAAGCCCGTTGCTGGCTCGTGGGGCTGAGGAGAGCGCTGACGGGTATCTCAACGGGCGGCTTTATAAGACGCTGAAGATTGGGATGGTTCGAGCTGGCAAGTCGCTGGAAGAAAAGTTTGCGATCGCGAAGGAAGCAGGCTTCGACGGAATCGAGCTAAATTGCCCAGGCATCGACGTCGCAGAAGTTCGAGCGGCCATCAAAGCGACGGGATTGCCTGTCGATGGCTCGGTGAATGCCGGGCACTGGGGAGTTCGCCACACGGATGCGGATGAAGCCACTCGTGCGAAAGCCCTCGACAGCCTGAAGGAAGCTCTGAGGCAGACGCACGCCGTGGGCGGCAACACGGTGCTGCTGGTCGTTGGCAAGGGTTCTGACGGCCCGGAAGAAGAAATCTGGAAACGGTCGGTCGAGAATATTTCGAAGGCGCTGCCGCTGGCTGCAGAACTCGGCATTCACATCGCCATTGAAAATGTCTGGAATCAGTTCTGCTATGACCACGACGGCGACCACACTCAGACGGCTGACAAGTTTGTGAAGTACGTCGACGAGTTCCATTCTCCGTGGGTCGGCATGCAGTTCGACATTGGTAACCACTGGAAATACGGCAGTATGGGCGACTGGATTCGCCAGCTCGATAAGCGAGTTGTGAAGCTCGACCTGAAAGGCTTCTCACGCGAGATGGACAAGTTCACCAAGATCGGCGAAGGCGATCTCGACTGGGCCGACGTGCGGAAGGCTCTGGCCGAAATCCAGTACACCGGCTGGGCAGCAGCCGAAGTCGGCGGCGGAGACCTGGAACGTCTCAAAGAAGTGTCGGCCAACATGGACCGAGTCTTCGGCTTGACGCCAAAAGCGTAAGCATCGCGTGTTCGCTTTGTGATGGCTACTTTTCATGTTAGCTCATTCGGAGTTGCAGCGATGCGCACTGATCGTTTGATGGTTGCCGTGATTGCCGGTGCGTTTCTGGCCGCGAATGCGTGCGGCCACGCATCCGCGAACGATGACAATCGCTCAGCAACCTACTACCCGACGGCAGTTGAATGGGAAACGGTTGAACCGGCTTCGGTCGGTTGGAATGCCGACGCTCTGACTGCTGCCGTTGACTTTGCGATGTCACGAAAATCTTCGGGAGTCGTCATTCTGCATCGCGGTCGGATTCTGACGGAACGGTATCAGCAGGTCGCTGAGCCTTCTTTGCGTTATCGGTCGATGGTCCGCGGTAAGGCGAGCAACGGGCAGCTCGTCGAAGACGTTGCTTCCGTCCAGAAAAGTGTGGCAAGTATTCTCGTGGGCATCGCTCAGGAAAAGGGACTGGTCAAGCTGACCGATCCCGTCCACAAGTATCTGGGCGATGGATGGTCAAACGCGACGACCGAGCAGGAACGTCAGATCACGATTCGGCATCTCGTCTCGATGAGCACCGGCCTGACAGATCGGTTGCGGTATTCCGATCCGCCGGGGACCAAATGGCGATACAACACGAACGCCTATTGCCTGAGTGTTCGAGCCGTGTCCGCAGCGGCGGGCATGACTCCGAATGAGCTGACGAAAGCCTGGCTGGCCGAGCCGTTGGGAATGCGTGATTCGCGGTGGGTCGAGCGACGTCTCGCAAGAATCAGCCCGCCAGAAACCAACAAGTTTGGCTTTGCGACGTCGGCTCGAGACCTGGCACGGTTTGGCTTGCTGGTTCTGGCGGATGGACAATGGGACAAGAAGTCCGTCCTCGGCGACAAAGACTACCTTCGCAAATCGCTCAGTCCGTCTCAGAAAATGAATCCGAGTTACGGCTACCTCTGGTGGCTCAACGGCCAGCGAGTGGCAGTTCGAGCTGGTCGACGAGCGGGAGGCAGTCTCAACTCTCAGGCACCGGATGATCTTGTTGCCGCGTTGGGAGCACTCGGACGGAAGTGCTACGTTGTGCCGTCGATCGGCCTGGTGGTCACTCGGCTCGGCGACGATCCAGAACTGAATGGTCAGCCAAAGTTCGACGTCGAGTTCTGGCGACTTCTGATGAAAGCGGCACCTGAAAGTTCAAAGTAAGGATACATCATGAGACACCATCGCCAGTTGCTTGCGTCGATCCTGATCCTTGTTGCGGGAACAGCGCAGAGTGACTCTGTATCAAAGGCCGACGACACTTCGGCGAAAGAACTACCATTGACGCTGCGTTATCAACTTGAGTCGAGTGCCAACAGTGGACGGTTCCATCAGCACACTCGGGAGCAGAAGTGGAAGCCGGAAGAAACGGCGATCATAGTCTGTGACGTTTGGGATCTTCATCACTGCTTGAACGCTGTTCGGCGGCTGGAGCAGTTCGCGCCTCGACTGGACGCGGTGCTTAACGAAGCCCGTTCGCGCGGTGTCACGATTATTCACTCGCCCAGCGACTGCATGCCGGCTTACGAAGGGCACGCCGCCAGGCAACGTGCTGTCGAAGCTCCCAAAGCAGCCTGGGTGCCTCACGAGGTCGGAACGTGGTGCTCGGTCATTCCGACGGAAGAACGCGCGGCTTATCCGATCGACCAGTCCGACGGCGGCGAAGACGACGATCCCGCAGAGCACGCGAAGTGGGCCGCTCAGCTGAAGGCTCTGGGACGTAACCCCGGCACGCCCTGGAAGACGCAGTCCAGCCTGATCACGATCGACGCCGAACGAGACTACATCAGCGATCGCGGCGACGAGGTCTGGAACGTTCTGGAATCTCGCGGTATCAAAAACGTAATCCTGACCGGCGTGCATCTCAACATGTGCGTGCTTGGCCGCCCGTTCGGTCTGCGGCAAATGTCTCGCAACGGGAAGAACGTCGTCCTGATGCGCGACATGACCGACGTCATGTACAGCCCGAAAAGCTGGCCGTACGTCAGTCATCTGACCGCCACTGATCTCGTCGTTTCGCACGTCGAGCGTTTTGTTTGCCCGACAATCTCCAGTGACCAGATCATCGGTGGAGTACCGTTTCGTTTTGCAGAAGACCAACGTCCTCACCTGGTCATCGTGATGGCCGAGGATGAGTACGAAACGAATTCCACGTTGCCGAAGTTCGCACTGCAGCATCTCGGAAAACGATTCCGAGTCACGACGGTGTTTGGCAGCGACCGCGAACGAAACAGCATCCCCGGTTTCTCGGTCATCAAAGATGCCGACGCTGTCTTGATCAGCATCCGTCGCCGAGTTCTTCCACCCGCCGACATGCAGGTTCTCCGCGACTTTGTCGGTGCCGGCAAACCCGTGATCGGAATCCGAACGGCGAGTCACGCGTTCTCGCTCGGCAAAAAGGAAACGCCGACAGGGTACGCCGACTGGCCAGAGTTCGACGCGGAGGTCTTCGGCGGGAATTACCATGGGCACCTGGGCAACAGTCTTGCTTCGACAATCCAGGCTGACCGCGAGCTGCTGCACCCAATTCTGGGAACCGTGACGAAAGAGCCATTCCCGCAGGGCTACTCACTCTACAACGTCATGCCACTGGCCAATGGCACGAGCGTTCTGGCCACCGGAAACGCCGAGGGGCATCCGGACGAGCCTGTCGCCTGGACATACCAGCGCCCGGACGGTGGGCGGTCGTTCTACACGTCGATGGGGCATCCCAAAGACTTCGCGAGCCAACACTTCATGCAGCTTCTGCTGAACGGCATCCACTGGGCTGTCGGGCTCGATCAACCACCGACCGTTAAGCCTTCAACGTCGCCACGCCCGGCTGAGCAACATTGGGTAACGGTCGATGTCCCGACGCGACCGCGCGGCGATGCTCCACCCGTTGGCAAGCCCGGCGACGTTTCGTGGTATCGCTGCGTTGTCCGTATCCCTGACGGTTGGGACGGCAACAAATTGATCATGGAGACCGACGAAACGGCAAAGATCGATGGCGTATTTTTCAACGGTCAGTCGGCGAGTTTCTCAAACGGCATCGCCACCATTTCGAAACAGAGCATCGTCATCGGAGACGCAAACCTTCTGACCCTGCGTGTGCCAGGAAATGCCGGGCTGGTCCCGTCGCCGACTCTGGTTTCCAAAGGCAACTGGACGCTGCCGCTGCATGGAAAATGGCAACACCGACTCGGCAGTGACGAAGCATTCGCGAACATGCCACTGCCATCGAAATTCGGCGGAGCATCGGACATCGTTTACGCTCCTGACGAGCCGCTGTTTGTCGCTCGGCCTCTCACGCTGCCGGGTGAGTTCACGACCGGAATCGAAGGACCAGCCTGCAACGCCGACGGAGATATCTTTGCGGTCAATTTCGGCAGGCAGGGAACGATTGGCCGCGTGAGAGCGAATGGCGTCGGCGACATTTTCGTAACGCTTCCGGAAGGCAGCACCGGAAACGGAATTCGTTTCGGACGTGACGGAGCGATGTTTGTCGCCGACTACACGGGCCACAACATTCTTCAAGTCGATCCTCAAACGCAAAAGATCACAACGCTCGCCCACCAGGCTTCGATGAATCAGCCCAATGATCTGGCAATCGGCCCCGACGGAACACTGTGGGCCAGCGACCCGAACTGGGCCAGAAAGACTGGACAGGTCTGGAGAATCGACGCCGACGGAACCACAACTCTGGTCGCACCGAACATGGGCACAACAAACGGAATCGAGGTCAGCCCGGACGGCAAGACACTCTACGTCAACGAAAGCGCCCAGCGAAACATCTGGGCCTTCACAATCGCCGAAGACAAGTCTTTGACGAACAAACGTCTGTTCAAAAAGTTCGACGACTTCGGTTTCGACGGACACCGTTGCGACGTCAAGGGGAATCTCTACGTCACCCGCTACGGAAAAGGCACGGTCGTCAAGCTCTCGCCGAAAGGCGACATCCTCCAGGAGATCAACGTCCTGGGATCCCGTCCCAGCAACCTCTGCTTCGGCGGCCCGGACGGCAAGACCGTCTACGTCACCGAAGTCGAACACACGCGTCTCGTGAAATTCCGAGTCGACGAACCGGGAGTGTCGTGGACTCGACACTACGCGCACGAAGGGATCCAATGATCGCAATCCTGATAGACATGGCAATCCTGTGGTTTCTCTTAAACATCTTTTCAGACGAAAACTGGGACGACGAGAAGCTGAAAGTGTTTGGAATCGCGCTGGCGATTTCCATCTTTGGCGGTGTTGCTGCAAGGTACCTGGCAATTTACGTCGGCATTTGCCAGCAATCAGTGGCTACTTTATCGTCGGATTGATTTGCCTTTGGACGCTGGCGTCGTTGACTGCTCAGAAAGCTGCGACAGTAATGGCAGTCTTTGCCGTTTTCAAAGTTGCAGTGGCGTTGGTGTTTATTTTTCTGCTTTCGGATTAGTCCGGGTTAAGAAATCCTCGAACCACGCACGCGGAATCAGACCGCAGCACTCCGCGAAGAAACCCTCAGAACATTCAATTCCGTGGAAGCATTCTGTAAGGAGAAGGTATGTGTTGTCGTCCGGGATGTCTGTCGGAAGTTCAAATCATAATCGTGCTGCTGTTGTTCCAGGTGACCACTCAGTGTTCGGTCATGCTTGCAGGAGATGTTGCGTCGTATTCCGAAAAACCGGTGCTGGTCGAGTCTCGACGGATTTGGGACAAGGCCAGGCACAACGCGTTTACCGATTTGCTTCGGCACAAGGATCGGTGGTACTGCGTTTTTCGAGAAGGGACCGCTCATGTTTCTCCCGATGGTGCATTGCGGGTGATCGTTTCGGATGACGGCGAAACCTGGGAATCGCTCGCGCTGATCACGTCTCCGAAATACGACCTGCGAGACGCCAAACTGACGAAGACTCCTGACGGGCGGCTGATGCTCAACGGAGCCGGCATGATTGCGGACGCCGAAGTTCGGTATTACTCGATGGTTTGGTTCTCGTCCGACGACGGCCGTACCTGGACGGAGGGCAAACAGATCGGCGATCCGGGATTCTGGCTGTGGAGAAGTCAGTGGCACAACGGCAACGCCTACAGCATGGGTTACTCGACCGAACGCGAGCGGACTCAGCGAAAGCTGCGGCTTTACCGGTCCAAAGACGGCGACAAGTTTGAGACGCTCGTCGAGCAACTTTCAGCACCCGCTGGCTGCGGCGAAGACACGATCCTGTTTATGAAGGATCAGTCGGCGTTGTGTCTGCTCCGACACGAAACGGGAGACAGGATGGCCCAGCTTGGGACAGCCTCGCCGCCGTATACCGACTGGAAATGGCGGAACTTGAATCTCCGCATCGGCGGACCGAACATGATTCAGTTGCCGGATGGTCGGATTCTGGCAGCGACTCGGCTTTATGCTGGCGGCGCGAGAACGTCGCTGTCGTGGCTCGACCCGAAGAGCGGAAAACTGACCGAAGTCCTGAAACTCCCGTCCGGCGGAGACACCAGCTACGCCGGCCTGGTCCTGCACGATGGACTTCTCTGGATCAGCTATTACTCGTCCCACGAATCGAAGACGAGCATCTACCTGGCAAAGGTCCGAATTCAGCCGTAACGATGAGCCCCGCCAGCAGATCAAAGCTCCACGTAAAGCATCGTTACGCTAGACAACGCTGAGCGGAGACGAACAGGTGTGCGAACTGTCTCGCTGAAGATAATTAGGCTCTTATACACTCACGCAAGCAGTCCGAAACGTACTACGCAGCACTGGCCGACACATCCACAGTTACCGAGCGAATCATGGTGGCCGGTTCAAACTCAATGCGCCTGTTCG
>Ga0316209_1003401_pt1 | contig 10881 bp, 3 predicted proteins | sample 6monopyrite_MG_FD_204945 | JGI IMG/M metagenome (GOLD analysis project Ga0316209, IMG submission 204945) | Microbial mat bacterial communities from mineral coupon in-situ incubated in ocean water Damariscotta River, Maine, United States -... | ecosystem: Environmental > Aquatic > Marine > Coastal...
TTCTACATTAAGGAAATACGCACCACGTATTCCCCGTTTTGCGGTTTCAGTTTCTAACACCTCATTGCGCCAAAACTTCTCAAGTTGTGCATTACTCAGCAAAACTTTATATTCATCAAAACCCAAAGAAAATATTGTATTGGCCTTCAGTGATTCGCTGGGTTCAGCACGGTCGGTAATACCTGAGTAAACGGTAAACATAGCCAAACCAGTAGCCTGATCCAATTCTGTCCATTTATAAGCATCCACTAGGTTACTGGATACCGTTTGAGTAAAACGAGGCGTGCCGGCTGGCAATACATTTTGCAAACCATCAATCATTTTAACCGACACTTCTGTCTCGGTTAAATTCACTAATTCACTTTGGCGACAAAACCCGTACTCATCACTGGTCATCCAAGTATATCTGAATGCTAATTGCAGATCATGATTTATTTCTTCGAAACAAATTTTGTCACCTAAGACATTCTTATATAGATTTTGGCTAATTTGATATTGATGATTAAAATCCTTATTAAAGGCATTCCACTTAAAAGTTTGGCCGTCTTTGATGATCTGTAACAGGGTCTTACAACCAGTATTACCAATGCTCTCATGAATTTTATCCACAGGAGCATAGGGAAACAAAGCAGTCTCTGGCGACACTCTACCAGCTGTCAATCCACCGGTTGAGGAAACAAACAACCAGTGATCACTATCAGAAATCAAACTGATGAAAAAGGGAGACATATCCTGCATATTACGAATAGCGTAATAGCGTTCACCTTGCATATTAATAAACTGACCTACAACATCACTACTTTTAAGGGCTGAAATCGTCATCGCCACTCTCTCTTAAAATATATTTGATTACATTCTTGTAATATTCTTGAAACTATAGACAATCCGCGCCATTCAACAGTGTTTTGCCTAAAAACCATTTTAAATGATTATCAATAAAAACCCGTTTTTAGATAGCGCAGAAGCACGAATTTGCGCTTCATCGTCTGCAAAATACGCCAAACACTAAGCTATGTTTAACTTAACGCAATATAAATAAGCTAAAAGGGACTGCACTTGCGACTAATTAGATTTACAAATTGCTAACATCTACGTTCTATCTGCGTGTGGTGAATTCAGACTTTTGGGAGCATTTGTTAGAGCCTTAAGTGCCTATTATGTTTGAGTTGCCGCGCTTTCGTCCGCTCCACCTTTCATCTGTACCGTCTTAACGCATTTTTGATCTCCGAGATTAACCTTTATGTTACAAATCCCTCACGTCGTTAACATCAGGTTGTTTATGCCTTATGGGAGCAGCTGTTTACCTTGTTTAAAAGACTTGTTTAAGCAAGCGTCAAAACAAGCGGATTGTACTTTTTAAAGACTATTGTCGGAGATCACCATGGTAAAAAATAGCATTAAACGAATGAGGCACTATCTCTCAGCCTCAGTCGCCATATCCTTGAGCGTCGCTCTTTCTGGGTGTGGTGGCCAACAAGCCTCTACTAATACAGACGTTGCATCAGTCGACGTAACCACACCCGTTGAAGATTGGGTAATGGTCTGGAATGACGAATTTGATAGCGCTAGCATCGATTCATCCAAATGGAGTTATGAAGTTAACTGTGATGGCGGTGGTAATAACGAACAACAATGTTATACCGACAGTGCTGAAAACTCATTTATAGCTGATGGCAATTTAAATATAGTTGCCCTTCCAGCGGAAGAAGGTGCTGAAAAACCATATACCTCTGCGCGATTGATCACTCAGTATAAAGCAGATTTTAAATACGGCCGTTTCGAAATGCGTGCTAAATTACCCCAAGGGCAAGGCTCGTGGCCTGCATTTTGGATGTTGCCAACCGACTCTGTATATGGCGGCTGGCCTAAGTCAGGTGAAATCGACATTGTTGAAGCAGTCAACTTAAAAGTGACTGATAGTGAAGGTAACGAAGAAGCCTATATACATGGGACCCTGCATTACGGTCAAGAGTGGCCTAACAATTCTAGTTCAGGTAAAGCGGCATTATTACCTGATGGTACGAATCCGGCTGACGACTTTCATACCTATGCAATTGAATGGCAAGAAGGTGAAATTCGCTGGTATGTAGATGATTACCTATACGCAACTCAAATGATGTCAGAGGTTCGCTACTTAAGTACTGGGGCAAGCCAGGGACTCATTCATCGCGGTTGGTTTGCTGAATATTTCGATATCATCACTGGCGAACTAAAAACTTACTGGGATTCTGCGCCATTTGATCAAGACTTTTTTATGATCCTAAACTTAGCGGTGGGCGGCGACTGGCCTTCCAACGTTAATGATACAGGTATTGATGCTTCGGCATTTGAAAATGGTCAAAGCTATGAAGTTGACTATGTTCGTGTATTTGAGTGTGCATCTGATCCCGTAACAGGAAAAGGTTGTGAAACTATTCGTAGTGGTTACAAAGTTGAAGCCTCGGATGACAACCCAACTGGTGCTTTAGTACTTGGCAAAGCACCTAACCCTCCTGCTCCTGTTGTACCAGGTGCAGCTACTCCAATTACTATATTTGCTGATGGCGAAAACCCAGAATGGCCTTTATGGGATTGCTGTGCAGGCTCTACACCTACAATAGAAACTGACGATGCAGAACACGGTGCAGTCGCTGAATTTTCTGTTCTAGGCTCACCTGATACTGTTCAGGGCTTTTACAGCCGTGACGCAGGCACTCCGTTCGATGCTTCTGCAATGTTGGCTACTGGCACGATTAGTTTTGAAATGAAAGTGGTTACGCCTCCAGCAGATGGCACCCCTTGGATCTTTAAGGTAGAGGCTGGTGATGCGACGTCTAACACAGGTGATATTCCCTTGAATGCTAGTCAAGAAGGATTAGATCCAGTCACGGGCGAATGGCAAACTTATACCTTCGATCTGGTAATGCTTGCAGATGCGGGTCTGGATATCAGCGCAATTGATGTGATCATGATCTTCCCCGCATGGGGCGCAGGAGCTGGAGCAGTTTATCGCGTCGATAATCTTGAAATATCTGAACCAAGCATTTCCTACCCTGAATTAGTGTTATTTGAAGATACTATGAACGCAGGATGGCCGTTATGGGATTGTTGTGCTGGTTCTGTACCAACGGAAGAGATGGACGATGAAGAGCACGGCGTAGTTGCTGAGTTTTCTGTCCTAGGCTCACCTGATACGGTTCAAGGTTTCTTTGGTCGAGATAATGGTAGTTTTGATGCATCAGCCTTATTAACGGAAGGTGTTATCCAATTTGAAATGAAAGTGGTGACTGCTCCTGCAGATGGCACTCCTTGGATATTAAAATTGGAAGCCGATGGCAATACTTCAAACACTGGTGACATTCCTTTAAATACAAGTAATGAAGGATTAGACCCAGTTACTGGTGAATGGCAGACCTATACATTTGACCTGTTAACACTTTCTGATGCGGGATTGGATATTAGTGCCATAGATGTAGTGATGGTATTCCCTGCTTGGGGAGCTGGTGCAGGTGCTGTATATCGTATAGACAACGCGAGAATATATAACCCGAATGCAGACTCAGGTGGAGCAACTGGCCCAAGATTGGTGGCTTTTTCTGATGCTGCAAACCCAGAATGGCCTCTTTGGGACTGTTGTGCAGGCTCTACACCTACAGTAGAAACTGACGATGCAGACCATGGTGCGGTAGCTGAGTTCTCGGTTTTAGGAAGTCCTGATACCGTTCAAGGTTTTTACAGTCGTGACACAGGCACACCCTTTGATGCTTCTGCATTATTAGCGAATGGTACAATTAGCTTTGAAATGAAAGTGGTGACACCTCCAGCAGATGGCACCCCTTGGATCTTTAAGGTAGAGGCCGGTGATGCGACGTCTAATACCGGTGATATTCCCTTGAATGCGAGTCAAGAAGGTTTAGACCCAGTCACGGGCGAATGGCAAACCTATACTTTCGATCTAATAACCCTGTTAGATGCCGGATTGGATATCAGCGCAATTGATGTGATTATGATATTCCCAGCATGGGGCGCAGGAGCAGGTGCAGTATATCGTGTGGACAATGTGATCATTGGAAACCCTGGTGATACAGGTTCAGGTAATGATGCGGCCCTAACCTTATACGAAAATGCTACTAACCCTGAATGGCCTCTATGGGATTGTTGTGCAGGCTCCACGCCAACAGAACAAACCGATGACGCCGAGCATGGTTCAGTTGCAGAGTTTTCTGTACTAGGCTCGCCTGATACCGTTCAAGGCTTTTATAGCCGCGACGTGGGTACACCTTTTAATGCTGAAAGCATTATATCTGGCACCTTCAGTTTTGACATGAAAATTGTTACTGCTCCGGCGGACGGTACACCATGGATCCTCAAGATAGAAGCTGGCGGTGCTACTTCAAATACAGGTGACCTAAATCTGAATACCAGCAACGAAGGTGCAGAGCCAGTTCCTGGTGAATGGCAAACTTACACATTCGATATGTTAACTCTTTTAGATGCTGGTTTAGATATTAGTGCCATTGATGTGGTCATGATATTTCCTGCTTGGGGCGCTGGTGCAGGTGCTGTCTATCGCATAGACAATGCTGTATTTAAACCTTAGTCGCAATAAGCGTGTTATTTATTATTTTCCTTAAATAACACGCTTTTTTAAATGAGTGTATAGACAAAAATTAGTAGTTTTAGGTTGGTTTATTTGCAGTACAAATTATTGCTTAAACCTGACAATCTAAGATCAGAACGAAAATAAAAGTAGGGTAATTATGAAACACATGACCTTCAAAAAAACGCGCATCGCAGCATCAGTTTCTTTGCTGCTAGGTGCAGGTATGACATTTGCCACATACGCCCAAGAGGCGCAGCCAGCAGATGACGATGTAGAAGTAATCCAAGTAAAAGGTATTCGAGGCAGTTTAGCTCGCTCAATGGACATTAAACGGGAAAGCAGTGGTGTAGTAGATGCCATTTCGGCTGAAGACATGGGTAAATTCCCAGACACCAATCTTGCTGAATCGTTGCAAAGAATTACTGGTGTATCCGTCAGTCGATCCAATGGTGAGGGCAGCCAAATTACGGTTCGTGGGTTTGGACCTGCGTTCAACTTGGTTACTTTAAATGGTCGTCAAATGGCTGGTACCGGTTTTTCCCGTTCATTCAATTTTGAAAATTTATCATCTGAAGGGGTGAGTGCTTTAGAGATATATAAATCTGCACGAGCCGACATTCCAACTGGTGGATTAGGTGGCACAGTCAACATTGTTACCGCTAAACCATTAAATTCGCCAGGGCAGAAATTTGCAGTGATGGCAAAAGGCATTCTTGATACTTCCAACGAAGTAAATGAGGACGTAACACCAGAATTTGCAGCTATATATAGTAATACCTTTGCAGAAGATCGATTTGGTATTGCAGCTAACTATTCTTTTCACCGCAGAGATTTTCAGAAGCAAAGTGCCAATGTGCGTTCATGGCAGTTAAACCCTTCTCTATCTGCTGATGCAGCGAATATTATTGATGGTAGACCGAAGGATGAAAATGGCGACCCTATCAAGCAATATTTAGCTCCAGATGAGACTGGCGCACTTGTTCCGACAGCTGGCGCTTTTTTCCCGCAAGAATTAGGTTATTCGATTGATGATGTACAACGTGAACGAACTAACGCACAGGTTACCTTACAATTTGCGGCAACCGATGACATTATTCTGACTCTTGACCACACCATTTCAAAAGCGACGACAGGAACCAACACTATATCTTGGGGAATGTGGAACGGTAGTTTTGGTGGTAATGCCAATGGTTACGAACTTGATGAAAACGGCACGGCTATTTATTATAACTCATCAGGCGATGATGGATCTTACACCGCAATTAGAGATACTGGTGAAGTAGACTCTGCCGCAACGGGTTTTAATATTGACTGGAATTTCTCAGATAGTCTTAAGTTTACATTTGATGCGCACAACTCTAAAACAAACACCAGAAATGGTTTAGATGAAGGTTTAGGAGCGCAGGCACTGGTGATATTAGGTTCTGCCGATCTATCCAGTAAAGAATATATTTTCCGTGATGGTGATATTCCTGGGTTTAATATCAATTGGAATAATGGTTCGAATGAAATTTCACCCTCTATGATCGGTTCAAATTTTAGTATTTTTACCAACACCCCTGGAGAATCTGAAGTCACTCAATTTAAGTTTGATGGTGAATGGTTACCAGAAAACGATTATGGCTTAATGGCGGTGCGTTTTGGTGTTGGTAAAACAGAACAATCGTTAAGTGGCAGCGGTGGTGCTAATAATGCCAATTCACCGGGCTTCGGTAACGGCACCTTCCAAGAAATCTTCCCTGACAGCATGTTTGAAAGACGTGATTTAAGTGGTTTCCTTGACCAGTTCAATTTTGGAGCTGCGGGTGGAATTAGCCCCGGTTACACTTATACTTACAACATTGATGAAGCCATTGCTCGTCAAATGGCATTCTTAACTGAAGCCGAGATTGGCAGTGATCAATATGTTGTGGGTACATTTGATGGCTTCCCAACCAATAGAATTGACGAAGATACCATTAGTTTCTACATTTCCTCAAACTGGGAATTTGAAGTTAAAGACTATTATGTTGATGTTAACTTTGGTATTCGCTACGAAGAAACTGATATTGTAAGCCCTGCTAAAAGCCGTGTGCCAGAACTAGTTTACTGGGCTGGCGGTGCAGAATGGGTTACCCAGTTTGCCGGAGGCGGAGCGGTTGAAGAAGTAGACTTTACCGGTAATTATGATCTGTTATTGCCTATGTTAGATATTAAGGTTGATCTTACCGATGATATCGTAGCTAGAGCATCAATTGGTAAATCCATCACCCGTCCAACTTTGGGTCAAATGTTAGGTAACTTAAGTGTCACACCTTCACCAAAACTCGGTGCTCGAAGTGCTAGTCGTGGTAATCCAAACCTAAAACCGTTTGAATCCACAAACTTGGATTTGTCATTAGAATATTACTATGAAGAAGCAAGTTATGCTGCTGTGGGTCTATTCTGGAAAGACGTGGCCGATTGGATTGACAATACCACAGTAGCCACCACCATTGATCAGTTTGGACCATTGTACGATGTTTACTTAGGACCACGCTGGAATAACGCTATTGCTGCCATTCAAGGACGTGGAGAACAAGCAACTGATACCGCCATTTACGCAGAAATTGTAGCTGGAGGTGTTGGTTTAGGTGAAAACAATCGAATTTTACCTGTTGATGGCGACCCTTTGATCCAATGGAACATCAGTTCACCAGAAAATGTGGGATCACGAAAAGTTAATGGTATTGAAATGGCCGTTCAGCACTTTTTTGGTGATACAGGTTTTGGAGTGGGTGTCAATGCAACCCTTGTTAGTGGCGATGTTGAATATGATCGAAACATATTAACAGCTCAAGCAATATTACCTGGTTTGAGTGACTCAGCTAACTTCCAAACATTTTATGAAAAAGATGGTTTATCGGTTAAATTAACCCTAGCTTGGCGCGATGAATATTTGATTGGTCAAGGACAGCCTGATACAAGTGATGCACCACCCAACTATGCTGAAGAGTATGCCCAATGGGATATTAGTGTAAATTATGAAGTGAATGAAGACTTAACAGTATTCTTTGATGGGATTAATTTGACTAATGAGACAGAACGCACATATGGCCGCTTTCAAGAGCAATTCTTAAGTGCAGCCCAATATGGTCCAAGATACGTTTTTGGTGTTCGATATAGCATCCAATAAGCAGCATGAATAAAGGCTAATTTTAGCTAATCACAATCTTTCTTTATTGTGAATGTACCAAAAGGAGATCTTATTTAAGATCTCCTTTTTTGTTTTTCAAGTACACATTAATTTAGCTTTATTTGGTGTCTAATAAACTGAAGGCGATCAGATAGGTAGGTTGGGCTTGAGCCCATCATTCTCGCAATTCAAATATATACTGTCATTTGACGATTCTGACGCTAACAAAATCTTCGGTTTGACGCCCTGAAGGGCGACCTACGGGTTATCGTTAGTTGGTCGAGACATATTCTATGGGATGGGCTTGCGCCCATCATTCATATGATTGTGAAATCTAGACCGCTTGTCTTCTCTTTTCCAACTCTTCACGAACTTCATGAGCTTTTTGTTCAGTGATGGGGTATTTGTATACCATCCAGATTGCAATGCCTGAACAGATTGTCGGAATAAAAGCATCAAAAATGCGCATTAAATAAATGGTTTGCTCGGACTGTGCACCACCTAATTCTACGTCGAAACCTGTGTAATTTAATAATACGCCACCACCAGCAAGCGCAACAGCCATACCCAATTTGACTACCCACCAAAATATTGAACCAAACATCCCTTCGCGTCTTTCGTGAGTATTCAATTCATCCATGTCACACACATCAGCAATCATTGAGCCCATCAAAGTAAACAAAGCCCCCAATCCAAAAGCCATAAAAGGTGCCGGTACTAACACCAGCCAAGGGTAATCAGGATGATAAAAGAACCACTTCAACGAATATCCAAGCATAGAAATCGCAGTAGCATAATAAAAGGCGCGTTTTTTACCTATTTTGGTCGATAACCAGGAAACAAAAAAGATAACCGCAAATGTGGTGCCTGCCATCATAGTGCCAGCCCACCCAAAGTACTCGGCACCCATGGATTGGTCGCCAGCAAATACATAATAAATTATCACGTAAATTTGAAATGAAGCCACCAACTGAAAACCATTAAATACCAAAAAGGTAGCCACACACAAATACAAGAAAGGCTTAAACTTCAGAGCAATAAGAAACCCTTTAAAAAAGCCTTTGATAGCCCCTTTAATGGATTTGTCATTTGGATCAGATATGCTATCAGGCATGGGCTGGCTAGCCGGTGGCACAACAAAACGTTCTTTTAACAACAATGCTGGCAGCACACCTACCGTCACGGTAAAAGTAGCAATAATAATAGCTAACCAACCAGCACCTTCAATAATGTCATCAAAACTATCAAGTTGCATAAACCACACAAACCAAGGTGCGACTAAGTACGCGACATAACCCATGGCATTTTGCACCGCCATCAAACGTGTCCGTTCGTGATAATCAGGGGTTAATTCATAGCCTAATGCGACCCAAGGAGTAGCGAACAAGGTGTGGCCAAGTAAAAATATAATTGAACCTATTAGGAAAAACCAAAAATAGAATTCTTCGCTGTACCCTCTAGGAAACTGCCATAGCAGTGCAAAGAGGATACCCGCAGTGATTGCCCCAAAAAAAATGTAAGGTCGTCTTCTACCCCATTTAGACTTAGTATGATCAGAAATATAACCCATCAACGGATCGGTAATCGCGTCAGTCAGACGAGGTAATGCACTCACTAAACCCACCAACGCCGGATTCATTCCTAACCCTAAATTTAGGACCACAACCATGCCTCCCATAGCAGCGGCTAGGATGTTGTTAACAAATGCGCCTAAACCATAAATGAGTTTTTTGGAAAATGATATTTTGTCTTCGGGTGCTGTTTCGAAATGTTGCTGGTCGCTCATAAATGGTTTCCATCACTGGGTTAGGTCGGATGAAAAGAGACTAGTTCAAGGATTGAAAACCCTAGGGAATCTCGGCACACCCAACTTGATTAATAGCAGATTACACAGAATACAATAATCAACAATACTAAAACGACAAGAAGGTAATTTTAACAAGTTGAAGCGGTTTTTTTACATGACATCTACACTTTTAACGTCATTGCAATTTATTCCTAGACACTCTATCCAACTTACCTCTCATCAAGTCCACCCTAGCTTGTTTACATTGTGTAAATTACACAGTGAAATATTGTTGTACTCATAAGTAAAATTTTTGTTAACAAAAACAGTTCAGCAATGACTTTTAGCAACAATGAGTAAATACGGATCTTTAATGTCATCAAACTTATTAATCGACTCAGCAAATAAAATAAAATCATGCGCCGAGTCCTCTAACCAGCCATGCATACTAAACAGCTTAATGAAGCGCATGACAATCGAAGAAAAAATGGGTCAAATGAGTCAGTTTTTTGGCCATGGTGAACATATATCTGAACAACTTGCTGAATCGATTCGACAAGGACGAGTGGGCTCAGTTCTAAATGAAGTCAGACTAGACATTGTTAATGAACTACAACGTTTGGCCGTGGAAGAAAGTAGACTCGGGATCCCCCTCTTAATCGGACGAGATGTCATTCATGGCTTTAACACCATATTTCCTATCCCATTGGGACAAGCCGCCAGTTGGTGCACTGCAACCGTTAAACAATGCGCCCATATCAGCGCACTAGAGGCAGCCACGTCTGGGGTCAATTGGACCTTTGCGCCTATGATCGATATAAGCCGCGACCCTCGTTGGGGTAGAATAGCGGAAAGTTTAGGTGAAGATCCTTATTTGTGCTCAGTCTTAGGCGTGGCCATGTTACAAGGGTTTCAAGGCGACGATTTACAAAAAAATGGCAGTATTGCCGCCTGCGCTAAACATTTTGCAGGATACGGTGCCGCTGAGAGTGGCCGTGATTATAGCACCACCAACATCCCAGAAAATGAATTACGTAATGTCTATCTGCCCCCTTTTAAAGCAGCTGCCGATGCCGGTGTCGCCACTTTTATGTCCGCCTTTAGCGACCTTAACGGCGTACCTGCGTCGGGTAACAAGTGGCTAATGACAGACATATTAAGGGAAGAGTGGGATTACCAAGGTTTTGTGGTCAGCGATTGGGAGTCTGTTGTGCAATTAACCACTCACGGTTTCAGCGAAGATAATAAAGATGCCGCTTACGAAGCCGCAAATGCCGGTATTGACATGGAAATGGTCAGCACCACTTACCTTGACCATTTGCCAGACCTATTAGCAGAAGGCCGCGTAAACATTAAACA
>Ga0316209_1003404_pt1 | contig 10872 bp, 9 predicted proteins | sample 6monopyrite_MG_FD_204945 | JGI IMG/M metagenome (GOLD analysis project Ga0316209, IMG submission 204945) | Microbial mat bacterial communities from mineral coupon in-situ incubated in ocean water Damariscotta River, Maine, United States -... | ecosystem: Environmental > Aquatic > Marine > Coastal...
CATTCACACATTACAATAGTCATAGTTTTCAAATAGATACCTAAAAACGCCTCATTAGAAACAAAAAAGGCGAGCATAATGCTCGCCTTTGGTTTAACTTTTCACTATTAATGAATGTCATTCATCAAAGAAGCCCGTGATGATTCTGCAATCGGATTGACTGTTTGTTCGAACCCCTCATAATCAATACCCATAGCAATATTCTTACTCTCTTTTACTGCCTTCGACATTTCCGGCGTTAATTCAAAACGCATAAAATGTACTGCAGATGTTTTCTCTGCTGTGTCACGTTCCATATCTTCATCGGCAATCGCAAAAACTTTATCAAAGCCATTCACCTGAACCCAGACTTTATCTTCAACACCGACCAGTGTAGCCAACACTTTCGCTCGTTCTTCAGCATCACCATATTCAATCATAAAGGTCGCTTTCCAATTACTTCCATCTGGTACTAATGGATTATAGGCTTCAAGCTCTTCGTTAATCGCATCCGCCTCAAAGATTTTTTCAATACGTAACATTTCCTGAATTTGATACTGAATTGTTTTCTCGTCTTCAAAGTACAAAGTCGCATGCTCACCTAACGCAACATTACGATTTTTCTTATGCTCTAAAACCTGCTTACGAAAATCAGCACGTTTTTCTGCATACTCTTCTAAAGACATTAAGTCTTCACGTTTTAATTTTGTCATATTATCAGCCTATTTAAGGTAGTTTAAATAAAGTAAAGAGTTACAACGCAAAGGGCGCAGAGACGCGGAGGACGCAAAGTAAAAAAGGGAAAACCAGAAATATACCAGAGCTTATATCCTATTTTCGAAATATATTTTATTACCTCTGAAGTTTTAAAAGTAACTTAAATATTTTCTTTGCGCTCTCCGCGTCTCTGCGCCCTTTGCGTTAAAATCACTTGACTTGTTCTATACCCCGTACGCATGACGTAGCAACGTCATCGGATGTTTTGCTTTACTTCCATCATCCAGATTATTTTCTATATGATGTCCGGCCATCATACAATCACTTGTATAGTAATCCGGTTCAGCTTGTTTAACTTTATTAACAACCGGTAAACAAATTTTATTTGAAATAGCATTAAACTCTTTTTTCACTGCATAGGTACCATCATGACCGGAACAGCGTTCGATGGGTAAGACTTCTGTATCCGGTATCAAGTTTAAAAGGTCTCTCGTTTTTAAACCCATGTTCTGTACTCGCAAGTGGCAAGCAACATGGTAAGAAATTTTACCTAAGGCATTTGGGAATTCGGTTTTTAATTTATTTTCTTTATGACGTAACATTAAATATTCAAATGGATCATAAAATGCTGCCTGGACTTTTTTAACATCTTCATCATCAGGAAACATTAAGGGTAGTTCTTGTTTAAACATTAAAACACAAGAAGGTACAGCCGCCATCAAGTCATACCCTTCATCAACCATTTTAGCTAATACAGGGATATTCACTTCTTTTGCCTTTGCTACCGCCTCCAAATCACCCAGTTCTAATTTCGGCATACCACAACACTGTTCTTTTTCTGCCAATACAACAGGAATATTATTGTGATCAAGGACTGCAACTAAATCTTCATTCATCCCCGGTTCATTGCGGTTACCATAACAGGTCGCAAATAATGCAACTTTGCCGTTGGTTAACTCACCGGCTTCTGATGCTGTTACGGTACTGCCAGTAAAACGTTTACGGAAAGATTTACTTTCATACTTCGGCAATTTTGCTTTTGCAGAAATGCCTAAGGTTACTTCCATTAATTTTCGCGCAGACTGATTATTATTTACCGCATTCACCGTTGAGGCAATCAGCGGTTGGCCAACAAGTGCACCTACTGTATCGGTTGCCGATAAAACTTTATTACGCAAACTTGTACCCTGTTCTTTAAAGTGCACAGCCTTGGCGCGTAACATGACATGAGGAAAATCAAGATTCCATTCATGCGGCGGGATATAGGGACACTTCGTCATGTAGCAAAGATCGCAGAGATAACAGTGGTCAACGACCTTCCAGTAGTCTTTTTTAGCAACACCATCCACTTCCATGGTGTCAGATTCATCAACTAAATCAAATAAAGTGGGGAAAGAATGACATAAACTGACACAACGTCGACAACCATGACAAAGATCAAAAATACGTTCCATTTCCTGAAACAATTTTTCTTTGTCATAAAAACTTTTACTTTTCCAATCTAATGGGTGGCGGGTTGGAGCTTCAAGATTGCCTTCACGTTGCGCCATAGTACTTTCCTATCTTTTAAAAACAAATCAAGAGACTTCAACGCGAAGGACGCGGAGGCGCAAAGAGCGCAAAGGAAAACCTTTAAGTATTTAAAATAAATACGGAGTCAAAACGACCCCGTACTTATAACACTAAACTTTCACGTATAGCGAGAAGTCAGAGTACAAGGCGGAATTCGACGAAAAAGCGGAGTGTGCAATAAGCACATGAGCATTTTGAGGAGGATTCCAACGCCGCAATCTAACTTCGCAGCATTCGTGATTAAGCGTCTAGAGTATCTAATGCTTTCTGGAATCTATTCGCATGCGAACGTTCTGCTTTAGCTAACGTTTCGAACCAATCTGCAATCTCGTCAAAGCCTTCTTCACGAGCAGTCTTAGCCATACCTGGGTACATATCAGTGTACTCATGTGTTTCACCAGCAATCGCAGATTTTAAGTTGTCTGCAGTAGCACCAATAGGTAAACCTGTCGCTGGATCGCCACTTTCTTCTAAATATTCTAAATGTCCGTGTGCATGGCCTGTTTCGCCTTCTGCAGTTGAACGGAATACTGTTGAAACATCGTTATAACCTTCTACGTCCGCTTTTGCTGCGAAATAAAGGTAACGACGGTTTGCCTGGGACTCACCTGCAAAGGCATCTTTGAGGCTTTGCTCTGTTTTACTTCCTTTTAAAGCCATGATATTTCTCTCCTAGCTGTTAAAGTGATAGATACTAATTTATTCGTTTAGACTGATTCTAAAGTTAATATTAAAATAGCGGAACACACGCAAACTGTCAACACAAAAGCTGAATTTCAGCTTAATATTGGCAATTGACGATGCCCATCGAGTAAGCTAACTTAGCCGCGCTTTTGTCGCTATTTGAATGACCGGCCTTGCCGTCAAGATACAACCAACTCCGCCAACAGGATGTGTGCTTGTACCTCCCCCTATACCATCAATACGGCCCGGACAGGCAGGCTTGAACCCGGCGACCTCTGCATCAACCGCTATGATAGCCTCTAAAATTACCGCGAAGGACTCGAAAATATCTGTTTTTTAACATTGGGTTGGGGCGCACAAGATTAGTAGGAAGTTACCCCACTTTTCCGAGCAGCTAATTCAATTCATGTGTAAGTTGAAGAAATTGTTTTCATTTGCGTATTGTGGTTGTCATTCTCATTGGTCTAACATAATAGTTTTGCTGCTCACTCTTTTTCCGTTTCTCAATGATTGATTTTATATCCATTGATGCGATTTTTTTACGCCGTTTATTGATTTCTGCTTCAATATTTTTCTCTTTTTCAGCTATATTTCGATAATCCACACCTAATGAGCCTAAATTAGTTTTTCTGACTAATCGATAATTCTGCTGACTCTTTTTTTCAACATCATCCGCAACAAAAGAATCCCACATATCTACCGGCTTTACTATTGTCGTTGAAACTTCAGCAAAAGGATCATCCGGTTCACTTACTGGCGTAGTAATTTGAGTGCGTTGTTTTTCTTTTTGAGCGAGCTGAAGGCGACGCTTTGCAACAGAAAGCTCAGCATTCTTTTCTTCTGCTATATTAATTCTTTTTTCATATACTTTTTTTAAATACCCTGAAACATCTACCTGTACCTTATCCTGTGCGAAAGTTACTTCACCTTTCTTTAAAAATGAATCATTAATACTATAATCACGACCTAATATCTTATTAAATATTGTTCGCGCTTTTTTTTCGCCAACCTTTTCATCACCTAAATACGTTCGAAAAAGTGAGTTCCAATTCGGGCTACCTGGGACATTAAAACTAAGCAAGTTAGCTTGTTTTTTCTGTAATAAAGTTCGAAAATTTGACCAGTTAATATTTTGATTGTTTGGTTTAAGCACCCCAATATCACAAGTAAAATACACTTTAGGAATGATACTGTTAAAATGTCCCTGTACTTTAGCCGATACAAGCCTGATGCCAGATTTATTTTGAAAAGAGTTTACCTCTGCCATGTTTAATACATTATCAATACGCCATGCAGCTTTACAACCAACTACAGGCTCACCCATCAAAATATAAAGTTTCCAGTAAACAAATAAAGTGCCATCAACACGATAACCGTGGTCTTTACCTGAAAAACTGACAGATTCAATCCCACTTGCTTTAACATAATTATTTGTTACAGCATTCACAGTAAAAGGCATCAATACAACTAATCCAGCCATGTTAAGCATATAGAATGTTTTCTTGAACACACTTATCTCCCAACTTTATTCGTTTTATATTTTATCCAGCAACATTAAGGCATCCTGATAATATCGACCATTACTGCCTGCGTGCTTGAGATACTCATTGATAAACCCTCTGGTATAAGCCCGGTTAAAACCACCCAGGTTAAATTGACTGTTTGCCATAAAGAAAACTATATTGTTTGGAATGTTTGTTTTATGTTTTACCCGAAGATTATAAAGTGCAGCAAGGTAAGGGTATGCGTTCATATAATCTTTTTTAGAAATATACTCTCTGGCTTTAAGCAGGTACATATCTTTTCTGATAGAAGGCGATAAACTATCATCTTTAGAAAGTTGCACCCCTTTAAAATATGCTAAAGGACCTTTGTTTCTGGATTTTTTAGAGGCAATCACTGACTTTGTACAATACTTTAAACCTAGCTCTTGTCTTTCATCTTCATTCAAGGAACCATCCGACCAGGTGTTGCGCCACACCATTGAACAAAGTTTATCATATAGAAAACTTTTTACCTCTGATATTTCTTTGTAGGAGTAATACTCATATATAGAAGGTAGTACTCTCTCAGCCCACATAATTGATTTTATACTGGGAAATTTCCTGCTCAATAATTTACCGTATCTTTCGTAGTCTGCTCCACGGTAGTAGTCATATATGTTATCATAATAGTTATAACTATACTTTAAGTTTTTTAGCACTTCATAAACCAGTTCAAACATTTTTTCTCTATCGTTAGAGTTCTCAGCATAAAACCCAGCCTTAACTGCAAGCTCTGCATAATCATAGAGTTCCGGAGTTTTACCGCCATTATTTATTGGTATAATTCCTGACTTTAATTTTTCTTCCTGTCGATTTATCACCGTTAAATATAAACGGGCAATATCATCATGTAAGTATGTATATTTCGTTTTAATAAGTTCTTTAAGATTATCAATATATTGATAGCCACTAGAATCACGTAAAGTTATTTCTTCACACCGATATTTATCTGCAACTGTTATTGCCTTAATTAGTAAATCTTCGCTTAGTTGATGTTTATAAGAAAATATGAGGCTTGCACCATCACACATCTCTGTTTTGTCATAAGTGCTTTCAAGTTTACTCTTAAATTCACTTTCTAATTCTGAATCACTCATTCGGTAATAACCGGGACCACTAACAGAAACACAACCAGATAAAAGCATCACAACAATCAATGACAAAACAGATAGTTTGATTTTCATAATATTACAGACCTCAGATATCAATATTCATAAAAAATACTTGTTTGTTAAATGCAGGTTTTACGCCATTAACAAATTAAAGTGCCATGTCCACAGATAATTAACATTTCAACCTTTTCTTCGGTAAAATAATTTATCCCCAAAACCAATGGCAACCCCCCACTGTTTTAGTCCGGGTAATAACAGGTGAAATTGCTAATAGTAAAAGCAGTGTTACACATTTTATTTTTATCGCCTCAGCATTCTGTTTGGGGCTCATTCATTATTTTCTGAAACCCCATTTGTAGCAAACACAGCATCAAATGCTTCTTTTAAATTTTCCGGGAGGGTATTTTCACCTGATTTATCTTTCATAAAATCAAGCACTGCTACCGGATTACCGCCCACGTCAACCAGTACCTTTGCAATCCGATCTTTACGCGAATCGCTCAAGGTCAATTTCCCATCCGCATCAAATGCATTTACCAAGGTCAGGTACAATTTGTTTTTTGCTATCTTGCATTTTGATACATCAACACTCACCACACAATTTTCTTTTATGTTTTCTGCAATGCTGACACTTTCTTCTTCCAGATACGAAGAAGCGATCGATTTGCTCAATTTTTCCCATTGTGCTGTCAGACCTTCACTTTGTTCGTAGGTGTCCATTTTTTTCAGGAAAGTAGAGTATGTTTCGGCAGCATTAAGAATATGCCCTTTGAAACCGCTATTAATCTGAAAGGTCAGATAGGTACTCTTTTCATAGGGCTGAGAAAAATCAGGACAGCGGGGGGATTCAGCCAAAAAGTCCAGAATGATTTTATTGCATATCAAATTGTTATTTTTGCACTTTTCAACCAACCTCTTAAAACGTGTACCAGCTTCTATCATCACCCGCTTTTCTTTCAATAATACTTTTTTACAACTTGCTGTTGTATTCTTGCATGCCTCAACTGCTTGACCAATCAGTTTGCTGTCTTTCTCAAAAAGCGCCAGATTATTTAATGTAAATTCCCTTTTTTCATTAAAGCAATTTTTCTTTGCCGATTCATATAATTGGCCATTGCCATCATTAAATACCAAATTATCCCATTTTGTTTTTTTAAACTTCCATTCAGTATAATCCTCATTTGAATCAGACGTTTCAGTATAAGGTTCCTGTTTTACCATGGCATAATTTCCTGCCAGTAATACTGGGTAAAGGGTATCGTGATGTCCAAGCGGGGGTTGTAAAAAAAAGGTAAATTTGAATTCACGATCATCACCACCCCCAGCCAACAGACTTTCTCCCAGTGTGTCCAGAAATTTAAGTACATCCGATGAAGGGGCGTAGGCTTTGCGTCCCAGTGTTGCCAGCGTATTAATCATTGTCTTGGCGCGGCTACCTTCAAACTGATCAAGTTCAAGAATCGTAAACTGAATGGCAAGTGGTCCGCCTTTATAGTGAATAGGACCATAAATTGGTAAGTAAGAAAAATTCAGATGATGTCCATTCTGACGAACATCATCCGAGTAATAAATTAAACGACCATTTCGCTTTTCGTTACCATTAGCAAAATCCATCACTGTATTATTTTTGCCAACTTCGAAAACATTCGCGATAATGGCAATCTCACCACGAACCGTATTGGGCATGTCAGTTATCCATTCATTAAAGCCCTTGATAAAACCATGCATCAAGTGCAATGAAATATTTTGTCCAACTTTGATATGTGCAGCTGTGGATACATGCTTGTCTACATACATGTGCCAGTCCTGAGCACCTGCTGCAACCACACGGTATTCGTTCTGCCCCTCGTTCAGATGTGTACATGCGCTGAGAAAAACAACCAAACCCAAAAGAGTAATATACCTGACAACCAACGAATATCTCCCACTTTTTTCTAAACGCGTTACCAGTTCTCGCACTCTATGAAAAAATACAACAGCATTTTTAACTGTTTAATTTATTCACACATCTCATTCTACATAATTTGCCGAATTATTAGGACCAAAATTTATCTGAGTATCAGGTTTCTTGGCGTATCAGAAAAAAATGCTGAATCAAAGACTTACAACATTTCGATTCTCTGATAATATTAGTGAATAATTAAATACCTTTCATTTAGTATGTTTTTATTCTAGTGACTGATATAATAAAATGCAAGTAATGTATAAAAACCCTGTCATATAATTTTAAATGAAAGGGTAAATCACTTAACCACTGTTCGGATAGAATTCGGACCTACAATTTTGTCGATTCGTGTTCGGGCGATAATCATTTTTCGATACTTTTGTCCGAACAAAATTTAAAAAGGCATGAAAACGACAACAAAAAAACTACCTCGTGTTCCTCATGGTTCAGGCATTTATATGCCTTTGTCCTCTTTCAGTCGGTTAGTCAACTGACGACGTGTAGTTTCAAGTTGCTGGTTACGTTCATAGTACATGGTTGATGGCCAAGCAATAGCAAGTAAGCGGTTTTCAACAAAGTTGAAAAACTGTTCATGCCACGACGGATTCATCAGCTTTTCAATTTGTTGATCGAGTTCAATACGTTTTGTTTTGTATTCGGAGAGCGGCAAATCGGTCAGATCGGCATACAAACTGAAAAGTTTATACATGTTATTGCGTAGTGTATTGGGACGATATAAAACAGCCAGCAGTTTACCCTGCAGGTTCCGTCCAAAAAATGCGTCCTGCTCATGGCTTGAGTTTGCCCGGGGTAATAGCAATGCCAGGTTGGCAAACTCTCTTAACATGGTCTGCTTTTGAGATAACGCTTTGGCTGTAAACGGTATCAGCATAGTCTTGAGTACACTCTGATGCGTACGACAGTCACCGCAACGGTCGAGTATGTCCGACAATAACCTGAAGTTGTCCTCAAGGACTGTAATAGCAATGAGCCGTGTGACCAGACTGGTATCAGCATCCATCACCCTGCGCCAGAACACATGACTGCGAACCAGATCAGTCAACGCATTGTTCTTTTGCCCTGCCTGCCAATCAGTGGCCTGTTTTGTCAGGTACAACTGGTGTAATTTCATCAGTTCCTTTGTTTGATAATCCGATTCCGGAAATGGCTCCTGATAAAACGTGAAATCCAGCACACGCCGATAGCGTTGCAACAACAGATGATTATCATTGAATACCTGCTGATAGGCTGCGTTGTGTTTTTGTAGCATACTGAAACAGCTTTGACTTTGCTTTGAATGACAAAGTCTTATACCGTTAAGCTGTAATGAGATAGTTCTAGGATTTTCATTTTCTGTCTGGTCAACGGGGAGCTGTTTCAGATCTGGCTGATCACGCCACAAACCCAACAGGGAATAATAAGCATTGCCATTCTCGAGCACGGGTTGTTGAAGCCGTTGCAACAGTGCCGGAATGGCCGGATTTAGTTCCTCATCAATACTGTTTACTGTGATAAAAATGGCAACCAGCAGCAACAATCCTGCTACAAGGGTATAGCCTATCCATTTAATAACGATTTTCACGCTCACTACTCCTGTCAATAACATCTGACAATTTATTTATGCTGTGTTTGAGAAAAGTGACCGTAATAGTTTTATAGTGATTACCCTCAACAACAAATCTTCACAATGACGCCATTGTTCTCACCCATGTAACTGCCTACCCGCAAGGCATGAACACTGCCTTTATCATCCTTGAACAACACCACTTCCTGCTGCCTGGTCTTATTATTTGAACCGTATAGCTCTGTCTACTATTTTGCATGCGGATTAATAAAGCAGGCAGCATTGACTGTTAGTAGAAATACTCCAGCCATATCCCAGTGTTGTATAAAAGAACCAGAGAATCTGATTCATATCGCAGAACCCATTGATTCCTTCTCGATTCGATAGCGACCGCGTTCACAAATAAGCTCTATGGTATAATTATAACTGTGTGCCCTCACCCCTTTTACCCGGTAATGCAACCGCCAGCGATTGTTAGGCAAGTATATTTCTTCCAGAAAAATATAGTCAACTGCAACAAAATCACGTTGGTAGTGTGTTGCATCCATTTTCAATAACACCGAGTCAATGAAGTCCTGTAACGGCTGGTGCAACGAAACACTGTAAAATTGTTTCAAACCATCTAACTCCCGGTTTTTATAATAAGTGCGCATGGAGCTAACCACCGCCTGACGTTGTTCTGCCTGCGTCTGTTCATTTCCCTTGTCGCAAAACGGCAATACAAGCTCTGTCGCAACGACAGGATATGGCGCAACCATAAAAAACAAAACCGACAACTTTAACCAACTAAAATGCTTTATCATCAGAACTCCTTATTTATTACAAATTTTACTTTTTGATTACACCATACTCATGTGAAAATTTTATTTGCTCACAATATTCCACCATTACCACCTGTTTTACCCCTGAATAACTAAATTCAATTCAAAATATTACAACAATATGTAATTTGCTCAATATGTTATTGTATAACACTGGTAATTGACGATGCCCGTCGAGTAAGCTAACTTAGCCGCGCTTTTATCGATACTAACATAGCAGGAAACCCACATTGAGCAAGAAAAAAACCAGTAAAAAATCAACAAAAAAGACCGAGACTCTCAACTTTGAGGCTTCGATGGTTGAACTTGAATCATTGGTTGAACGTATGGAAGAAGGCGAACAGTCTCTTGAAGATTCACTACAGGATTTCGAGCGTGGCATTGCTCTTACCCGCCATTGCCAAAAATCACTGCAAGAAACTGAACAAAAAATTCAGCAACTTATCGAAAAAAATGGTCAGGACGAATTAGTGCCATTTGATAAGGAATGAGTCAAAAATCAAACCACGCACAAAAGAATCAGTAAAGTATGAACAAAGAAACCCTTAATAATATAGAACAACAAATAGAAGCATGGCGTCAGCGCTCAGAAATCAGCCTCGATAAATGGCTGCCTTCTGAAGACATCAACCCCGTTCAGCTGCATCAGGCCATGCGTTATTCGGTTTTAAATGGTGGCAAACGCATACGCCCAATCCTGGTTTATGCGGCGGGTTATGCTGTAACAGCCAATGAAGCAGCATTAGATGCACCTGCGAGTGCCGTGGAGTTTATTCATGCTTATTCACTAATTCATGATGATTTACCCGCGATGGACGACGATGATTTACGTCGTGGCAAACCCACTTGTCACAAGGCATTTACAGAAGCTCAGGCTATTTTGGCCGGTGATGCATTACAGTCTCTGGCCTTTCACACGATTGCCCATGGCTTA
>Ga0316209_1003407_pt1 | contig 10865 bp, 11 predicted proteins | sample 6monopyrite_MG_FD_204945 | JGI IMG/M metagenome (GOLD analysis project Ga0316209, IMG submission 204945) | Microbial mat bacterial communities from mineral coupon in-situ incubated in ocean water Damariscotta River, Maine, United States -... | ecosystem: Environmental > Aquatic > Marine >...
GCAGTTTGTTTTTCCGAAAAAGGTTTAAATTCCACGTAAATATTTGTCAAATTCCGATTTTTTTCAAACTTAAATTTCAGCCGAAACTTTTGATTTGGAACGGAATTTCAGCATTAAACCCAACGGTTTTGTATATGGAAAGTTGCGGGTTTGCGTGCGAGGATTTTCCGAAGGAAAATCAGACGTAGCAAACGTGCAACGACCATAGAATTAAGCACAAAATAGCAATTTTTTATATACGTTGTTAGCTTTTAGTGCTTTTTTGTCCGCTTAATAATTCATTCCGAATTTTCGTTTTTCAGTTAATTTATGTTTTCAGAGTTTGAGTAAATTCAGTAGTTTTCTATTCCGCAAACGAGCTAAAAGTCAGACACAATTCAATTCAGAGTTTGAGTGATAATTCAGCGTATTTTTCAAAATTCGGCAATACAATTTTTCGTTTTATACTTTCTTAAAACTCAAAAAAAAAATCGAAAAACAAATAGCCTTTTTTCAATTCCGCAAACTTGCTCCAGCATTAAAGCTAACGGCTTAGGCTAGGAAAAGTTGCGATTTAAAAATCGTACTTTTCCGTTGTTTGTTATTGAGTTTAAATTTAGTTTAATTTTTCTTTTAATCATAATGAAGCAATTTTTTTTAGCCATTGTTGTAAAAAGTGGTTTTTGAGTTCTTAATAATCTTTTTTGTTAAAATTTAATCTGAATTAATTTATTAATCTGTAAAGTTTTAATCAAATCAATCGTATTATTTTTAAATCTTGAAATTGTCTTTTAACTTAAAATCACTCTTATTTACTTTTCCATTTCAATTCTCAAATCCGTTCTGATTAGAAAAATCTGAGTTTTATCTGTTTAATTTCAATTTTAGTTTTTTTCCGAAAACCCAAGAAATCATTTTAAATAGTTTTCTTTATTATTTTTTGAATTTTTTTAAGTCCATCAGAAATTTGTCAACTTTATTCCAAATTTTCTGTTGTAGAAAAATCTGTGCGATTCAATTCTCAATCTTTTTATACATTTCTACAATCAAATCCTTTTTTTAATCAATTTTTTCGTTTCAATTCTAAAATCCGAATGCGAAATAGTCTGACAATTACTTTTAGCATTATAAAACTCAAAATTAGGATTTCAGGTCTGAAATCCACCATTTTTTACAACGGTTTTGTATATGGCTCGTAGCGTGCAAATTAGAAAATAATTTTCGGATGAAGCACAAGCCAGATTTTTAAATTTTACTATTTATCTTTTTACTTGGAAATCGTCAAATTTAAAAATTTGGCGACTTTCCAAATATGCCTTAACTTCGATTAAGCAACTCATTAGCTATGAGCTATATACGTTGTTGTAGCACGTTTTTTTCGCAACCACCACAGCAATCAAGTCCAAAATTTTCCAACGTTACATTATTGAAATCTTTGTCATCAATCTTATAATTCCATTTGAAATATTCCAATAATTCTGCAATAACTTTCACTTTTAAATCCCTTGAAAACTTAAACTTTTCTTTTAGCTTTTTCATTCCGTAATTTCCGATAAATTCTGGTGAAAAAACTTCGCTTATTTTCTCTTCAATTTCTTGGTCTGACTTTCTCAACAGATAGTCAAACTTTGATATAATTCTTGAAACTTTACAAGAAAATTCATTATAATATTTAGTTTTGAGGTGAATTATTTTTTCTTGAAATGCTGGTAAGTCAAACTCTTGCTCTCGCATTACATTGTTAGAATTTGGTAAACGTTTTACAAGTTCATAATTCTCGTTTAATACAGGCACTTTGTATTTCGTTGGGAATTTAACATTGTAGTTGAACACAACTTTTTCGGTATCCAATATTCCATTGTAATATTCCTCTGCATAACCTTTGGATTTAAACCATTCCCTAAATTCAGCTACGACTTCATTTCCCAATTCTTGAATTTCGGGTGGAATGTTGAAATCAATAAAATCCTTGTTTATAAATGCACAAGAATTATTTAAGTGATATTTTAATTTTCCGCCACGCTCAAAGACATAAGTTTGAGTGTCAACTCTTTCAGGCACTTCTTGATAATATTCCGCATAAAATTTGTCCTCGTCTTCGAGTAAAGTTCGATAGTTGAAAAGGTATTTTATTTCAAATTTATTTAAGATGTAATATATCTGTGGGTCATCGTAAACATATTCCACAAAGAGGTCTAAATCAATATCTCGATTGATTTCCAATTTCTTGCAGAGTTTAGAAAATGTATAGTTTGTTAAATGTGCCACAGGTTTTTCTTAAATGTGCTACAACGGTTTAGTATTATGATTTCGTTGCGGAAAATCGGTTAGATTTTTCGTAGAAGAAATCGGAGTTTAAATTTAATATTTTTTTGTCATAAATGTTCATTAGCCGCAATGAATTATATACATTGTTGTACACTGGCTTTTTTATTCAGTTCGTTTTTTGAGATAAATTCTCCGTTTAGTCATATATCTTTTTCCCAAAAATAAATATTTCTTATGTCTGCTGTATGCTTGTCCTTGTTTTGAGACATAACCATCCAAATGAAAGGCAAACAATTTTCCGTTTCTGTATTTATATTTTTTATTTTCAATTTTGGTATTTCCAGATGAAAGCATTTCTGAAATACTTTTTTCATCCTCTTTTTCATTCTCAAATTTTAATAAAATCACATTTTTGTCACTGATTTCAAATTTTCCTTTTCCAGTTTGATTAATTAAATCTCCGCTAAATTCATATTTAAAAGTGTAATCTTTATTTAATCGAATTTTTGTTATAAAAAATCCTAATTCTGCAGCATTACTTGTGTAGTATCCGAATATTTTTTCTTGTCCGAAAAGACTATTCGAAAAGACTATTATTAATATTAGTAATAATTTTGTTTTCAATTTCAGGTGTTTATCAAGCTTGTGTACAACGGTTTTGGCTATGGTTTCGTTACGGAATGGTACGCGAGTATCATTCCGCTATAACCATAAATTTAGCAAAAAGGCTCGAAATTCCGATTAGGAATTTCAGCCGTAATGAACTATAGCCGTTGTTAGCTACAGTTTTTATTCGGTTTCTTTTCGATTTCAAATATTTCTTTCTCAATCAATTTCTTTTCCGCTGGACGTTCCGTTTTCCAAAAAATCCGTTTCCCAATTTTTCGTAAATGTTTGTCCCAAGATTTGGTTTGAGTTAATTGTCCACTTTTTTTATTAGCCATTGCTTTTAATTTTGCTAATCGCTTCTTTCAGTTTATCCGAATTAAACCCTTTCGTTAATTCAGTCAAAATCAGCTTTTCTTTTATTCCACTATCCAATCCGTTTAATGATTTATCATCGTCGATAATCAGGAAGTCAGTCAATTTCAATTCCGTTATGAAATTCAGAACTTCTTCTTTTCGGCTTCTACAATTAGCATATTCAGGTAAAAATCCAACGATTTGTTTTTCTATTCCACGATTTTTAAAAATCAGATTAAATTCAGTCAGAGTTTTCATAGTTCGCCGAGTTGAGCTCAACCAAATGTCAAATTCCGCAAGAGTCAGAAGTCGATTTAGATTTTCAACACAAGATTCATTAAATTCAGAATATCCATCCGAGTGAATTCGGTCAGCTTTCCAACTTGGGTTTGTTATTAAAACTCCATCTAAATCTAATATTAGGTGCATTTTGTTCAAATTGTAGCTAACGGTTTTGTGTATGATTTCGTTGCGTGTTTCAGCAACTAATCTAGCAAATACAAACCGAATAGAAAATCCGCGAGGATTTTCGTAAGTAGGCGAGTACTAGCAATGAATTATACACGTTGTTGTGGGTAGTACTTTACTTTTTTGGTTCGTCTTTTTCTATAATTTCATACTTCTCAATAAGTTTAACCCTATCTTCTTTTGGTAATTCTTTCAATGCTCTACGATTACTTATTGAGTTTAGTCTAATTTCTTCTGCTTCCTCTTCAAGTTCTTCATATTCTTCAGGTGCAGCAAGTAACTTAATATCATTTCCTTTTACAATATGTTCTGAAAGAATGTCAGCAACATCTTTAACTTTTACTTTGATTGCTGTTCCATCAATTGCTTTATCTTCTTTTTTCGCAGCCTTATGCTGCTCTAAAATTTTTGCTTCTATTGCTTTATGTATATTTTCAAGCATTGCATCTTCTCTTTTCTTTTCTTGAGCGATAAGTATTTTATTCCCAAAGTAAGTTGCAATTATCTCTTTTGCTTTTGATTTGTATAGTAAATATCCACCAAAAACCTTAAATCCTAATTTTATTAATTCTACTAAATCTACAGCAATATCTAAATCTATATTTACTAAAACATCAATAGAGCCATTTTGAACTTCTACAATTTCAATGTCTTTTGGCGCTTCACTTGTCAAAAGTTGATGATAAATTAACAAAGTTCTATTCCATTTGTTTAATACTCTTGAAAATTCCTTTAGACTAGTAGTTGTTTTTAAGTCTTTAAAAATTAATGAAATGACAGCGTATTCCTCTGAATTAATTTCTTGTTGCTCAAAGTCGGCATAATTCTGAAAAATTCCTTTAAGTCGATTAAGTTCTGTATTATTCGCCTCAATTTGGGATTGAAGTGTATTTAGTAAACTATTTAATTTAGTAAAATATTGGGCAGTCGCCAATTCGTTGTCATTCAGAATTTCATTTAATTTTTCCAAATGGTCTGATTCCGTAAAAGGTCTTTTTGATTCTGTTGGAAGTACAGACTCAAGAGATTCAGGTAAATCAGATTCGTAAATCATATTCAGATACGATTCTATTTTTTTTGCAATGTCTTGGAAAAGTTGAAGATTCTGCCTGTTTTGTTGTGGTGCAATACTTTCTTTAAATCCAATAACGTCTCTTTTAAATCCGCTATCTATTACAAGTTTTTCAAAAAGTTTAATTTTTTCTAATAAGGATTGTATGTTCATAAATTTTCTTTTTTCGTATTACCCACAACGGTCTAGTATAAGAATAGTAGCGGATTAAAGTGCACTAATTTTCGGTTAAATACAGACCTTTTTTATATTCATTAACTTTGGATTTAGTACTAAAACCGCTATTATTTTTATACATTGTTGTGTGCAGTTATTTCTTTTTCTGTTTCGTCTATTAGTTTCATCAGACCAATTAAATTATCAACTGTTGCACCTAAATCTAAAAGTCCATTTTCATCTGTTAGTCTATATTCATAGTTGAGTTTTGCAACACCCATATGTTTACCTAAACGACCAAATCTTGAAATTCTGATATTTAATTCATTAGCTTTTTTAAAAAGAAAATTTCGATAATAATCTCTGCTAAATCTTCTTTGTTTTTCGCTAAAGCTAATTAGTTTAAAAGTCAATTTTTCCTGTTCTAGTTGTAAATAAAACTCTATATCTAAGTCTTCTCGTTTTATACGCTTATGATACCACCAAAAACCTAAAAATCCACCTCCTTTATTAGATACATAATTCCAATGTCCGTTTATATAATTTTGCAATTTAGAATAAAACCCTTGCCAAGAATAATTATCCCATTTATTAAGAGGTAAAGAATTGTAGCTATTTATTTGATAATTGAGTTCTTTTAGATTTTCATAGTAATCTAACAATATATTATTTTGATTTAAAATAGGCGTATTGTTGTAATAATTATCAAGGATATTTAGCATTTTATTTCTGTTATAAACTTCAAATCCAGAATTTTCAATAAACTTAAAACTACTTTGTTCCTGCATTTTAAAATACACAAGTACAATTTCGATATTAGTATTTTTGTAATGTTCTTTTGACAAATCAGCGTATCTAATTAACTGATTTGAGTGTTCTTTAGTTGATTTTTTATCTTCTATAACAAGGAAATACTTGTTATTAATCAAAGCCCAAACGTCAATATTATTCCATTGTCTACCAGCTTTGACAGTTTCAATAGACAAATTACTCTCTTTACCTAATAATTCTTGAACAAAAGAAACAGCACAAGCATTTAAATAACTATCATTTTTTTTGTTGTCTTTATCTGCCCATTGTATTAACCAAGCCAAAAAGGCATCTTGTGAAAGCTCTGATGTTGCATAATTAAATAGATTTGGTTTCTTGCTCATTATTAGTGTTGATTATAGTTATTTAGTGTAACAGTTGGTGGTTGTGGATATTTTTTATTGAAAAGATATTTTTTAATAATTGATTCAATCAATAAATTAAAAAGTAGAGATAATATTGCGGTACCAATTAATATCAACATTATTTTTAACTCCCAACCATCTTTTAGTAAAATAAACTTTTTTTGACCAAGAAAGATGTTTGAAAACATTTCATATAATGCAAGTGATGGTTTTTTGAAAAAGTGACTAACCATTAAATAAAAACAAATTAGCCAAAAATAAAATGTGTATAGATATGAATAATATGGAATATAGTTTTCTCTTAATTCTTCCCAAAATCTATGAGGTTTATTTTTTAACCACCAAATTTCAGAGCCAAAACTCGATTGTTTAGATTTACTTGAAGATAATTCATTATAAAAAACAGAAAGTTCTTTATTTAATGTCTTACCTCTATTACTACGATTAGAAATACTGCCATCTGAATTTCTATTTAAATTTTCTTTGTTAGCAATATTATTAATTTCATTAATTGAATTTTGAAATGCATCAATGTCTTCTTGAAGAACATTATAATTTTTATGAAATTTTAAAAAATCTTTTTTTTCTGTTTCATTTAGCCAATACTTTTCATTATAAGTTTTAATGAGTTTTTTCCATTTATAACGTTTGATTAATGACTTGATAATAATAACAAATGGGGCTATTGGTCCACTTAAAATAATTGCTAAAGCGATAAGAAGATAATACATAGTTTATGAGAAAATAATATGGTTCTTTTTGGTTTGATTATATTTAATAAGCTTTTCTTTAATGAGTTGTAAATCCTTTTTTGGTAAGTATTTAGCTGATACTGAACCACCAATTGCCTTAACCCAAATATTTGCTCCAAATAAATGCTCATTGATTGCAATTTTTCTTATAAATCTAAAGGCGATTGTTTCACTATCTTTACCAATAAAGTACCAATTTCTTTTGGAAATTGTGATTGTCTCTTTTTCTAAATCAACTTCCATATGCCAAGGGTTAATAATATGCTCTATTCTTCCATTGAAAAATAATGCTTTTAGACTTGATGATGTTTTTATAGTTGACATTAAGCTATCCAAGTTATTATACCAGCAATTAATCCTACAACAAGACTTACAATTGCTGAATAGAGTCCATATTTTAATAGACTACCTAAGCCCATTTCCTTTTCTTTATATCCGCCTGAAAACCTGCCATCAACACTCCTTCTCGAATATTTATAATATAGAGAAAAAATTACCATACAGGCTATAAAGCAATAAAGTCCAAATGTTTTAAATCCACTAACAAAGCCTAAATCCTGATTATCAATGTTTTGTTTCTTTTGCTTATTTAATTTTGTTATTTCTTTTACATAATCACTACTAACATAACCAATAGAAAAATGGTCAAAACTTGGTGAGTATTCAATTTTATACCAATTATTTTCTAATGCCTTAACGTAAAGAGTGTCATTTAAATGGACTTGATGAACAACATTTGAATTTAAATTTGGTTCGCTCCTAACATTCAAATTTTCTGTATTTACAATATAGATATTTTTATCGCTTAAATTTTGACCTTTTACATAAATGGATAATAAAAAAAGAAGTAAAGTAAAGGTTATTTTTGCGGTCATTGTTTCTTTAATTTAAATGTACTGAGTTTGGTTCATAATTGCACACAACCGTGTTTGTGTATGGTTAGTTGCGTGTTTCAGCAACTAATTTAGTAAACAAAAACGAACGCGAGAAAATTCCGAAGGAATTTTCCAAATAGGCAACGACCAAAGCAATTAATTATACACGGTGTTAGCCACAGTTATTTCTATCGGAATGTTGTTTTTATTCGTACTGCAATAAGTCAGTAAATATTCTTTTAACTCTTTGTCATTTTCCATTGAACTAAATATAGAAGTTCTAATTTCAGATAGTCGATTTTCAGAATTTTGGTTTTCAGTTTCTTTAATTGCAAAAGTTTGATATTCAGATAAATTGTCCATAAACTTCGCAGTCGGCTTTTCTTGTTCCATAATTCGGGTGAAAATTGCATCAAAAATCACGGATTCAAGCAATGTATAATCTCTATTACTTTTGTCATCAATTCCATTTACTCCACTACATATTCTTGTTCCGTATTTATTTTCTGGAAGTTGCTCCGCCAAAAAGAACTTTGATGCAATCATCATCATTTCATTTTCAGTAAATTTTTCTTTGGATTGATTATTCGGTAAAACTGTTTTTTTAAAATAATCTACAAACTTTTGATTAGCTATTTCGTTTTTAAAAACTTTATTGATGCTAATGCTATCAGGTAAAAGTTTGTTTAAAGTGTCCAAATTAATTTTATTAGTCAGCAAATAGCTTATTCGTCTCGAATGTTCATGAATTGTTTTTCCAATACTATCTGAATTTTCAACAACAAAGGGCGAAACGTAATAAATCATTTCTCCGTTATGATCAAAACTTCCATATTCTAAAGACACGTATTTGTCTATTTTCAAATGAGTTTCTTTCTTTTCGATTTCGTTCTTTTCAGTTTTTTTGCAACTGAAGAATGAAAAAGCAATTAATAATATCAGAAGGCTGTTTTTCATTAGTTTGCATTTTTTTTAATTGTGGCTAACGGTGATTGTATGAGTTGTGGCAGAGTGCGTGGCACATCCCTGCCAAACCGCCATACTGTTTGAGCGGGTTACAAATCTTGATATTTACCACATCGTCTGCCATTACTTATACAAAATGTTAGGCAAAGTCTTATTCTTCCATCAAATACTTCTTAAACCAATTAACAATTGAGACTGTAGAGGTAACTTTATTAGGCGTTTTTCTCCATCCGTGACCCTCATCAGGAAAAAGAATATACTCTACTGGTACATTTCTTTGCTTTAGGTTTTCTACAACTTGTTCAGCCTCTACAACAGGCACATTGGTATCGTTTGCCCCATGCAATACGATAGTGGGGGTCTTGACAACATCAACCTTATTGATAGGAGAGAGTGATTTGAGCATTTCCGCTTCTGTATCTGGGTCTCCGTATTCAACTTTTGAGATGGCAGCCATCCAGGGTTCGGTTTCCTCAAAAAAAGTAATGAAATTAACTACGCCAAACAGGTTCGCAGCAGCAGCGAACATGTCGGGATACTCCGTAATTCCTGCCATAACCATATAACCTCCATAAGATCCTCCCATGATACCAACCCTGATTTTATCTGCAAAACCTGATTCAACAATGTAGTTGTAACAAGCTTCAATATCTTTTACACCATTTACCCTTAACGCGCCATTGTCCAAATTCACGAATCGCTTTCCGAAACCTGATGATCCTCTAACATTTGGAGAAAATACAGCTATGCCCTGGCTTAATAATGCTTGAAAAGTATAACTGAATGACGGTCGAGACTGACCCTCCGGGCCGCCATGATAGCTGATTACGGTGGGATAAGGTTTATCGCCTGTGATGGGCTCATATAACCACCCACTAAGCTCCAAACCGTCAAATGATTTGAATTTTACAAGCTTCGGGGCAACCAAATCCGCAAGATTGATACCAGGGTGTGGACTGTCAGTCAATTTTTTGAATGTGTCATTTTCAAAATCATAAAGCCAGACATTGGCAGGTTCTGTAGAACCACTTCCTGTGAAGAGAAAGTAACGATCATCGGAAGAAAAATCCCCTCCTCCTACTAACTCAACTGGCATCTTCAATGTCTTCAATTCCTTTTGGCTTTTCATATCAAAAAGACTTATTTCATTTCTCCCGGCAACATTCCAAACGAGTAAAGCCATTGAACCGGATTCGTTAAAAATGAAGTTCTGTAATTCCGAATCTCCATGTTTACTTAAAATTTGAAAGTTCCCATCTTTTATTTTTCCAAACGCTATCTTATCTCTATCTAGATTTGAGGCCATATAAATCTCACCATTTGGGGAAAACTCACCGTAGAAACTGCCTGGTCCGCTGTGCTTCGTGAGCAAAGTTTCTTTAGACTCCTGATCGATTAGATATAGGTCATTACTTCCTCTACTAGCCAGTCTTGATACTAAAAATTGATCATTGTTTTTGCTTATGTCGGTAATACGGCCAACTCCCGGATTTTTACTTACTAATTTAGATGATTTGACAGATAGGTTGTAGAGATAATTGTCTATTCCTGTAGGGCTGTTTTCATTGGAAGAATAAGCTAAATATCTACCATCATCACTCCATTTATTAATTCTATTATTTGATTTTCCACCACTTGTAATTTGTTCGAACACACTACCATCAGCCTTTATCAGATAAATCTGACTGTTCATTCCACCGCCCGGAGCGAGTTGAAAAATAATTTTATCTCCAGTTGGCGACCAGGATGCGTTGGAAACGGGATCATTGAAATTGGTTAGTTGAATAGGCCAACCTCCCGTACTATGCATTTTCCAAAGTTGGGGAATCCCACTCATGTTGGATATAAATGCAATTTCACTACCATCTGGTGAAAAGGATGGTGAATAACAGGCTCCTATTTTTGCCATGGCCTCTACTTTGGCTGCAAGTTCTTTCGCAGGTTCTTGCGCCATAGTGCTTATCGGAATGATTAGAAGTAAGAAGGATACGATTTTGATGATTTTTTTCATAATTTGTTTTTTATATTTTGCCTAACGGTTTTGTATATGGAAAGTTGCGGGTTTGCGTGCGAGGATTTTCCGCAGGAAAATCAGACGTAGCAAACGTGCAACGACCATAGAATTAAGCACAAAATAGCAATTTTTTATATACGTTGTTAGCTTTTAGTGCTTTTTTGTCCGCTTAATAAT
>Ga0316209_1003409_pt1 | contig 10861 bp, 6 predicted proteins | sample 6monopyrite_MG_FD_204945 | JGI IMG/M metagenome (GOLD analysis project Ga0316209, IMG submission 204945) | Microbial mat bacterial communities from mineral coupon in-situ incubated in ocean water Damariscotta River, Maine, United States -... | ecosystem: Environmental > Aquatic > Marine > Coastal...
TCCCCTCGTCCACATGATACCGGCATGGTCACCATGATCTCTCAAGATCTATCACAATTCTCGCTACATGCGCGAGCCATACTTGGCTTACCTGTTCCAGAAATACATTTCCATGGTCCAAGTGCAAGCAGCGTTATCCTGGTTGATGGCGACTCAAACCAGGTGGCTTTTAACAGGCTATACGATGCGATGAAAGAGCCAGACACTCAGATTCGCTTATTCGGTAAACCAGAAGTTAAAGGGCAGCGTCGTATGGGTGTAGCACTTGCCAGAGCTGAGACACTCGAAGCAGCCAAAAATAAAGCAGTAAAAGTTTCATCAACGGTTACCACTACTTTATAAAAACGAATAAGAGTGTTTAATTTTAATGAAAATTATAAGAAAACTTTTATTTCCGACCCTACTCTTCTTTTGCTCAAGTAGTTACTCAGTCGAGATCACCCCGCTTTTAGGTCTACGTGGAGGCGGCGATTTTTTTGACACTGAAACAAATAGAAACCATACCGTAGAAAGCTCAGACTCATTTGGCGTTATCGTAGGTTTTCCATACGAAAGAGGAAAAATGATTGAAGTCTATTACAGCCATCAATCTTCAGATATTAATTCAGTCGATGTAAACCTGCCATCTACTACAGGCAATGCTGATATACCCCTTGTTATTGATTACCTGCACATCGGTGGCACAACGCCTATCAACAAAGACGATGACTTAAATACATTTGTTAGTGGCGGCCTGGGTTTTACATATTTAAGCCCTGATTTAAACGGCCTGCAATCTGATTTACGCGCTTCTTTCAGTATTGGTGTCGGACTAAAATGGCCCGTCACAGAGAACGTTGCACTGCGTCTGGAGACACGTGCATTAGCGACACTTTATAACAGCAACTCTGCACTATTCTGTAACGGCGGCTGTTCTCTAGCGGTGAATGGTAGCTTATTTGTACAGGCTGAAATATTTGCCGGTGTAGCTGTCAGGTTTTAGCGTTTGCGATCATCATTTTCTGACCTTTCCAGATACAAAGTCAAAAGCTTGAACCACAGATTAGGGCAGGACGCCCGTAAGTAGAACAATGCAGGAGCAATTGTCGAAGACACAGAGGCGCAGAGAAAAACTGGATGTTGTTGGTGTGTATGAATTATGTAAGAGTGAAATTACTCGGATGATGGATGCAGACTATGGCACTTATATGATTAAGCGATAACTAAAAAAACTTTAAACTTCCTCTGTGTCTCTGTGGTTCACAGCTTTTAAATTTTTTAACAGTCCACGAATTATATTTGAATGACTTTATATCAGCCATAAAAAAGCACTCTAAAAAGAGTGCTTTTTATTTTACCAATCCAGCTATCTTTAAAAAGTATAAACCAAAGTCATTGCTATTTCGGTATCAGTCTTCTCAGTTTCAACTGGCACTTCAGATTTATTTCTTAATGTATAAGTAAACTTCAATGCTAATGCGCTATTAATATTTGCCTGAATACCAGTAATCGATTCAGTCGAAGTAATATCTTCACCAAGATCAATACTTAAGCTCTGCGTAAACTTAGAGCTTGGTGAAATCTTCCACCAGTACTTTCCGGCAAGCCTTATTAGTGATTCCTCGTCAGACTCACTATCATCAATTTTAAAAAACCTTACACCAGGACCAATTTCCAGATCCAGTTCCATATCTTCCTGCTTAAGAATCTTACGTCCGTAACCAGCTGACACTTTATGCTCATATTCAAAACCGCTGAAGCGATCTTTATTTAATTCAACCAGTCCAAAAATATAATCAAACTCATTAAACTTATAATCAGATTTTCCAGATAATTGATAACGTTCCGCAGATACTACATTGTTACCTGCATCATCTTCTGACTGAGTTCCGTAACCCTCAGCACGACCTGTGTGACGCCATTTATCAACTTCGTAACCAACACCAGCTTTCAACGCTGTGGTCTGTGTTTCTGTATTACCGGTAGTACGGATAAAACCTAATTCAATCGCACTGGTCCACGGTGACTTTGCTTCTTCTTTTTTGTCTTCTGCAAGCGCACTGCCTGAAACCAGCAGCACACTTGCAAGCCATATGGCATTACAACTCGTTTTCATTACATTTTCCTTCATTAAATTTATATAAATAAAAACCTCCGCGCGACAAATTAAATTAATCGCACGAAGGTTTTAAAACGTTTTTATGCAGCTTTATCCTGATGAATGTCCATCTGAGGATAAGGAATAGAAATTCCTTCTGCATCAAATGTTAGCTTTACTTTTTCATGTGTATCAAAATACACACCCCAGTAATCACCTGTAGCACACCATGGGCGCACATTGAAGTTTACACTGCTGTCGGCAAGTTCACCAACGGCAACTAATGGTGCAGGATCTTTCAGAATTCGATCATCTTCACTCATGATACGATTAAGTATATTTTTTGCTTTTTGAAGATCGTCGTCATAACCAATACCAAACACCATATCAACACGGCGAGTTGCTCGTCTCGAATTATTGGTTATCGTACCGCCATAAATTGCACCATTAGGAACAATGACCTCACGGTTATCGCCTGTACGCATAGTAATACTAAAAATTCCTATCTCCTCAACAACACCGGAAACACCACCCGCTTCAATAAAATCACCATCACTAAATGGGCGAAAAATAATCAGCATCACACCAGATGCTAAATTTTGTAACGTACCCTGCAATGCCAGGCCGATTGCCAAACCTGCGGCACCGATCAATGCAATCATTGATGTAGTATCTACCCCTAACTGATCTAAAGCTGCGATTACGACAAAGAGTAAAAGTACAGTTTTTATTATTGAACCAATAAAGTTAACAAGAATATTATCAACCTTGGCTTTAAGCATCAGTTTTTTAGCTAGCTTGACCAGCACACCAACGATAAATTTACCGACGATAAATATGGCTAACGCCATAACAATATTTATTCCCCACGGCAACACATAGGTTTCTATAATTTGTTGGATATCGATATTTTCAGGCATTTCATGTCTCCCTTTTAGTATTTAGATGAAGCCAGCCTAATGACTGACCACTTTATTTTGATGTTTGCGATACTATTTCTTGTAACTTTTTGTAATCATCTATATATAAAAATCACCGCAACTGTTAGTAATTTTTCGATGAAGTCGCAAGATACTATCACATTAGAATCGGAATAATATTGCCAGCAAGCACTGAAATGTTAACTTTTTGTTAAATTTTGCTAGCAAAATACTGGAAATTATCTGAATTTTCTTGATTTTTGCCTTGTTGTACTACAATTGTATATACCTACTGTAAAACTTTGTAAAAATCATGATTCTAGATATTCCCGGTGTTGTAGAAAGAAGACAGTCTCCGCGCTATGATATTGAACTTGCGATTGACATGGTTCTAGTTGATGGCAGCATTCTTACCGTCAATACACGCAATGTTTCCAGCAGTGGTATTCAAATTTTATGTGACAGCTGGGTTACAGATGAAATTGAACCTCGTGGTATACAAAACCACGCAATCAGTCATCTGCGTTTAAAAATAGTGACTGAACTACCAATAGGCAAACACTCTAAAAAACTATATGCCAACTGTCGCATTATGTCAGTTCAAAGAATTTCACAAGATGAGTATATGCTAAACCTTGCATTCATCGACTTTGAAAATGGCACTGAAGGCACCCTTGACGAGTTTCTGGATCAATACAAACAAAATAAGATTACACTAGATTCCATGGCTTAGGAAAAACGAATGCAACAAAAAAGCGACAATAACTGTCGCTTTTTTTTCGCCCATCACTTTTAGTATTGCCTTTTAGTATATGTTTTAAGGAAGCAAAGTATTACCCATCAGGAAATAATCAATTTCACGTGCTGCTTCACGTCCTTCATTGATACCCCAAACGACTAACGACTGACCGCGTCGACAATCGCCCGCTGCAAACACACCTTCAATATTGGTCGTGTACTTACCATGCTCCGCCTGATAATTTGATCGCGCGTCGTAATCCAGATTAACTTGATCACTAACATAATGCTCTGGCCCCAGGAACCCCATTGATAGCAATACAAGTTCGGCTTGCCAAACTTTTTCAGTGCCTTCAACTTCAGTCATACTCCACTGACCATCTACTTTCGCCCACTGCACTTCAACAATTTTCACGCCGGCAACATTTCCGTTACCGTCATCAATAAATTCTTTTGTTAGTATCTGATATTCACGAGGGTCGCGACCAAAGCGTTCGGCACTTTCTTCATGCCCGTAATCAACACGATGTATCAGCGGCCACAAAGGCCATGGATTATCTTCCGCACGCTCTGCTGGCGATTGCGGTAGCAACTCAAAGTTAACCATCGACTTACAACCGTGTCGTAAAGATGTGCCGATACAATCTGTACCTGTATCACCACCACCTATGACAATGACATTCTTATCTTTGGCAGATATGTAGTTACCGTCATTCAGTTCTGAATCAAGGAAGCCCGAATCTAACAAAGCACGGGTATTGGCTGTTAAAAACTCCATAGCAAGATGAACACCATTTAACTCACGGCCAGGTATTTCAAGATCACGCGCTTTCGTTGAGCCTGTGGTAAATAACACTGCATCGTTTTCGCTGTGTAATTTTTTAACATCAACTGCATTATCACCTTTACCGCCGACATCAGCGTTAACAACAAAAGTTACACCTTCTTCAATCAATAAATCTACGCGACGTTGCACGACATCTTTACCTAACTTCATGTTCGGAATGCCATACATCAACAGGCCACCAATTCGGTCTGCACGTTCGTAAACGGTTACATTATGACCCGCTTTGTTCAGCTGCGCAGCGGCGGCCAGACCTGCTGGCCCTGAACCCACTACGGCAACTTTTTTATCTGTACGACTTTCTGGAATACTCGCTTTAATCCAGCCTTCAGCAAAACCTTTATCAACAATGGCGTTTTCAATATTTTTAATAGTAACGGCTGGATCTGTAATACCTAATACACAGGATCCTTCGCACGGTGCAGGGCAAACACGTCCTGTGAATTCCGGGAAGTTATTGGTTTTATGTAGACGATCTAATGCCTTCTCCCATTTATTTGTATAAACAAGGTGATTCCATTCGGGTATAAGGTTATTAACCGGGCAACCATTTTCAGACTGACAAAAAGGAACACCACAATCCATGCAGCGCGCACCCTGTATTTTAAGATGCTCGATATCATGCGTACCAGTAAAGATTTCTCCATAATCTTTTACTCGTAAATTCACTTCACGATAACTTTCCGTCTTGCGTTTAAATTCTTTAAAACCGGTAGGCTTGCCCATTAACTTATTCTCTAATCGTTTAAACTTTAGTTACTTACAGTTTTTACGCGACTGCTTGCTCTTCCTGCTTTTTCATTTCCAACAGTACGCGCTTATAATCTGTCGGCATTACCTTAACAAATTGCTTTACTGCTACAGACCAGTTATCAAGTGCTTCTTTAGCAACACTCGAACCGGTATAGTTAAGATGATTCTCAATCAATGTTTTTACTTCATTGATATCTTCTTCAACTTCGAGACTTTCCAACTCGACCATACCCATATTACATAAAGCTGCGAAAGAATTATCCTTATCCCAGATGTATGCGATACCACCACTCATGCCGGCAGCAAAATTTCGCCCGGTTTTACCAAGCACAACAACTCGACCACCTGTCATATATTCACAACCGTGATCACCCACACCTTCGACTACAGTGCTGGCACCACTATTACGCACACAGAAACGTTCAGCAGCAATTCCCCTGAAATAAGCTTCACCTGTGGTCGCTCCGTATAAAACGGTATTTCCAACGATGATATTTTCTTCAGCAATAATGCTACTGGTTTTTGCCGGATACATAATCAGGCGACCACCAGACAGACCTTTACCGGCATAATCGTTTGCATCGCCTTCAAGCTCGATCGTTACACCTTCGTATAACCATGCGCCCAGACTTTGGCCAGCAGAACCTTCAAGCTTGATATGCAAAGTATCATCAGCCAGCGGTTTACCCTGTCGTGCTTTTGCCAACTCATGCGACAACATGGTACCGACTACGCGATTAGTATTAACGACCGGCAGTTCCATAGAAACTTTTTCGCCGGACTCTATCGTTGCTTTCGCACGTTTGATAATTTCATTATCCAGCGCTTTTTCAAGACCATGATCCTGCGCCATGGTGCGGTACACTTCGACGTTTTCATGCGGTTTAATAGCTGGCGATAACATGGCTGTTAAATCGATACCATTCGCTTTCCAGTGATCAATAGCGCTATCAGCCTCTAACACATCAACACGGCCAATCATTTCATTCACCGTACGGAAACCTAATGACGCCATATGCTCTCGCATATCTTCAGCCACCATAAACAGGTAATTAACAACGTGTTCTGGTTTGCCTTTAAATTTCTTACGAAGCTCTTTATCCTGTGTTGCGATGCCTACTGGACAGGTGTTTAAATGACACTTACGCATCATGATACAACCCAGTGTTATCAATGGCGCCGTCGAGAAACCAAATTCTTCTGCACCTAATAAAGCCGCGATAGTAATGTCCCGACCGGTCTTTAACTGACCATCGGTCTGAACGGTAACGCGCGAACGTAAATCATTCATCACCAGTGTTTGATGTGTTTCAGCCACACCCAACTCCCACGGTAGACCTGCATGCTTAACAGATGTCAGTGGTGAGGCACCCGTACCACCATCATGACCTGCAATGACAATATGATCAGAGAACGCTTTTGTTACCCCAGACGCAATTGTACCGACTCCAATTTCAGCAACCAGTTTTACACTGATACGGGCTGATGGATTGGAATTTTTCAAATCATGAATCAGTTGCGCCAGATCTTCAATTGAATAAATATCGTGATGTGGTGGCGGGCTAATCAAACCTACACCAGGCGTTGAATGACGAATACGTGCAATATTTACATCAACTTTTGCACCCGGCAATTCACCACCTTCACCCGGTTTTGCACCTTGCGAAACTTTAATCTGTAATTCATCAGCGTTTGTCAGATACCAGTTAGTCACACCAAAACGACCTGATGCAACTTGTTTAATTGCTGAACGTTTCGAATCACCATTTGCCATCGGCGTAAAACGTGAAGCGTCTTCACCGCCTTCGCCGGTATTCGATTTGCCACCAAGCCGATTCATAGCAATAGCCAAAGCTTCATGACTCTCCGCAGATATCGATCCAAAACTCATGGCACCCGTTACAAATCGTTTAACGATTTCTTTTGCCGGTTCAACTTCATCAAGTGGAATTGCGCCGCCATTCGCGCCGTCTTTAAATCTCAATAATCCACGCAAAGTAGCACGACGTGTTGAATCATCATCAGAAACTTTGGCAAACTGCCTATACGCTTCCTTGCTATTGGTGCGCGCAGCTACCTGAATATTTGATAGTGTCTGCGGGTTCCACATATGAACCTCACCACCACTACGCCAGTGAAAATCTCCTGGATTATCCAGCACAGGTAAACGAACCAGATCACGAGACGGGTAGGCTTTTTCATGACGGCGCAATGATTCTTCTGCCAGCACTTCAAGACTAACGCCTTTAATTCGACTAGCTGTGCCTTTAAAGCAACGCTCGATTACGTCTTCGCCTAAACCCACTGCTTCAAAAATCTGCGCACCTTTATAGGAATGCAAAGTAGAGATGCCGATTTTTGCCATCACTTTTAGCATACCTTTTGCAATTCCTTTACGGTATGCAGCGACAATATTGTCATCGCTATACTCTTCGCCGTCGAGCAGACCATCACGCTGCGACTGGAATAAAGACTCGAATGCAAGATAAGGATTAATCGCATCCGCACCGTATCCAATCAACAAACAATGTTGATGTACTTCACGTGCTTCACCGGTTTCCAGAACAATACCAATACGAGTACGTTCCTGGTTTTTCACCAGGTGATGATGCACCGCTCCGGTTGCTAACAAGGTACTAACCGGAACACGCTCTGCTGATATATTTCGATCACTTAGTATCAGCAAACTATATCCGTCTTTGATTGCAGCACTGGCCTCAGAACAAATTATATCCAGACGTTTAGCTAAACCACTGACACCTTCAGATTTCTCATAAGTAATATCAATCGTTTTTGTTTTCCAACCACGGTGATCCAGGTGTTTTAAAGCCGCCAGTTCTTCATTGGTAAGAATCGGGTGTGGCACACGCAGACGATGCGCATGCTGCTCTGTTGTTTCCAGCAGATTGCCTTCCGGACCAATGTAACATTCCAGCGACATCACCACTTCTTCACGAATTGAATCGATAGCGGGGTTGGTTACCTGTGCAAACAGTTGCTTAAAATAATCATAAATCATACGCGGCTTATCAGACAGACAAGCTAACGCCGAATCATTACCCATCGATCCAACTGGATCGCGCAATTCGCGCACCAGTGGCAACAACATAAACTGCATGGTTTCAACGGTATAACCAAATGTTTGCATGCGCGGAACAATAGTCTCCGGTTCAAAACCGTGCGCTTCTTTCTCACAGCCCAGATCCGCAAGTTTAAGTTCCTGATTCTTTAACCATTCACCATAAGGGCGCTGTGTAGCGAAATCATTTTTCAATGCTTCATCCGCAATCAGCTCACCTTTTTCAAAATCGATGAGGAACATCTTGCCTGGCTGCAGACGACCCTTGAATTTAACATCAGCAGGATCAACATCTACCACACCCACTTCAGACGCCATAATTACTCGGTCATCATTAGTTAAATAATAACGACTGGGGCGCAGGCCATTTCTATCCAGTACTGCACCGATATAGTGACCATCAGTGAAAGCGATAGATGCAGGACCATCCCAGGGCTCCATCATCGTCGAGTTAAAGCGATAAAAATCTTTTTTCGCCTGATCCATATTTTCATCAGACTGCCACGCTTCTGGCACCATCAACATAACGGCTTCTTGCAGACTACGACCAGACATCAATAAAAATTCTAATACGTTGTCAAAATTACCGGAGTCGGAACAGTCATTTTCAGCAATGGGAAACAGCTTATCGATTTCACAACCAAAATCATCACACTCGACCACGCCTTGACGTGCCGTCATCCAGTTTCGGTTACCCAATAAGGTATTAATTTCACCGTTGTGACTCATGTAACGATTGGGTTGCGCGCGATCCCATGACGGAAAAGTATTAGTACTGAAACGCGAGTGCACCATGGCGAGATGTGATACGTAATCCGTATCTTGCAGGTCGAGATAAAACGTTTTTACCTGCAGAGCATTAAGCATACCCTTGTAGATGATGATGCCTGGTGACAACGAACAGATATAAAATGTTTTTCTCTGATCCATAGACTTGTCATAGCGCAACATATGAGTACTACGCTTACGGATAACGTAAAGCTGACGCTCAAAATCTCGACCCTCTACGCCAACAGCTTCGATGTAGAGCTGAAGGATTACTGGCTGAGCAGCGCGTGCTGTTGGACCAATATTGGCACCCTCAGTATCGACTGGCACTTCACGCCAGCCCAGACATTTTTGCCCCTGCTCTTCAATTAATTGTTCGACACCAGCAATACATTTCTGGCGTTGCTCGTCATCAGTCGGTAAAAATATGTTACCGGCTGCATACAGACCAGCCGCTGGCAGATCTATACCTAAATCCCGTTTAGCGACTTTCACACAGAAATCATGCGGCATACCCGTCAGGATACCGGCACCATCACCGGTAGTTGGCTCACAACCACAACCACCACGATGCTCCATACGCTGCAGCATAATCTCAGCGTCAATGACTATTTGGTGGCTGGCTTTACCTTTTATATTGGCAACAAATCCCACTCCACAGCTGTCTTTTTCAAACATGGGATCATATAGACCCTGTTTGTCCGGCAATGCACCTGGAAGTCCGATTTTTGTCTGTTTTAGTAAGGTTGAGCTCATATTTAACCCGCAACTATCCATGCAGCAATCACTGCAAAATATTCTTTAATAAAATCAAGTAATTAGCGCCGAAATAGGTGAGCGCTCATGTTTTACCGACTAGCCCCATCAGAATAACTCACACCGCTCGGAAGTCAGACACAAATTACGGACAAGGCCGCCCATTTTAGCGAAAATATGCTTTGTTGGAAAGCTTATAAAGTACGCATTGATACTATATCGGGCCAATATTACCGGCTTGAGGATTGGGCCACATCTTTGGCCAGCCAATACCCTGTTAAAAATCAGGTAATACTTTATAAGAAAAGACACGTTATCCGAACAATCCGAAATTTAATTTATTGCCTGGTACAGCAACCCCTGGAACAGACTGATTAGTCTAAACGGCGACGCCTGGATTAAATTTTAATAAACAGCACAACGCGGTAATAGAAACAAACATTACATCACTTTATTAAACCAGCTGTTAAAAAATAATTCTCCCTGAATTTCCAGGCGATTTGCATATAGATGGGTATCTCGTCGCAACTGCTCAACACTGACACCTTCCGTCTGCATAATTTCTCCAATGTGGCCAATAAACCATTTCTCCATACCATGCTGCGTAACTTCCGGATGAAATTGCAACGCGAGAATATTATTACGAAATGAAAAAGCCTGATTCAAACAATTTTCTGTTGATGCCAAAAGAACGGCTCCTTCTGGCAAATCGAAGGTTTCCCCATGCCAGTGCAACATAGAGCAATGCTCACCACTTAAATAGCGTAATGCTGATTGTTCACCTAGTTCTGTCAGCATCAATTCTTGCCAACCAATTTCTTTGACTCTGCCAGGATAAACGTTTGCACCTAATGCGCTAGCGATAAGCTGCGCACCTAAACAAATACCAAGAGTCGGTTTATCTGCAGCGATACGACGTTTTAGTA
>Ga0316209_1003410_pt1 | contig 10860 bp, 13 predicted proteins | sample 6monopyrite_MG_FD_204945 | JGI IMG/M metagenome (GOLD analysis project Ga0316209, IMG submission 204945) | Microbial mat bacterial communities from mineral coupon in-situ incubated in ocean water Damariscotta River, Maine, United States -... | ecosystem: Environmental > Aquatic > Marine >...
AACGCCGTTATGAATACGTAGTGGCCGTGCGCGCGGTTGAGACGATCGACTTTATGACCGCACGTTGGGCACATCTACCGTATGAGCTGCTGGAGATTGTGTCGAGCCGAATCATCAACGAAGTCTCCGGGATATCGCGTGTGACATATGATATCTCCAGTAAACCGCCTGCTACGATTGAGTGGGAGTAGGATTAATTTGTAACGCATTGAAATATAATTATAAATTAACTCTAATCAATAATATAATCTGCATCATCAATGGTATTATTCATGGTATTGACGACGTTCATATTTCTTTTCTCGAACGGGTGTGGCGTGATTATAGGCTATAATCACGCCAATAATAAGCTATAATGTGGCGTGAATAAGTGCTAAAATCACGCCATGAGATGGATATGGCAACAGCCCGACTGGCCAGATTTTCGCTACGACAATCGCGCGCTCAATGACCGGGAGCTTGAATTTCGCATACACTCAGAGCGTCTGGCCGGCCGCTTTGAGGCGCTGCCAATGGCGTCCCAAGAGGATGCCACGATCGATTTGATGCTTTCCGAGGCCATCAAAACCAGCGCCATTGAGGGCGAGGATCTGGACAGAGAATCGGTCAGGTCATCGCTACTCTCTTTAATGACATCGGATTCGATACCGGACAACTCAGACCAGAAAGCGGCGGGGGCCGCGATGCTGCTGGTGGACGTTCGTAAGAACTGGCAAACATCCCTGACACACGATCTTCTGGGCAAGTGGCAATCCATGGCTGTCCCGGAACAGCGCTACACGCCTATTCTGCGAGGTGCATACCGCAACGATCCTTCGCCAATGCAAATAGTGAGCGGGCCTTACGGTCGGGAAAAGGTCCACTATGAAGCCCCGCCAGCAACTCAGGTGCCTGAAGAAATGGCGAGATTCATCGACTGGTACAACAAGATCAGCCGTTCGAAAGGTGAAAAGAAGATACCAGGGATTGCCCGAGCAGGTATTGTACATCTCTGGTTCGAAGTGATTCATCCCTTCGATGATGGTAATGGGCGAGTCGGCAGGGCGATCGCAGACCATGCACTTTCGCAGTCTCTCGGTTATCCGACCACGGCCTGTCTTGCCACGGCGATAGAGGGCGACAAAAAGTCTTATTATCTGCAACTGGAGAAAGCGAGCCGTGGAAGCCTGGATGTTAATGTTTGGCTGGATTACTTTGCCGACAGGGTCATCAAGGCACAGGAAATAGCCAGGGAAGAGGTGGATTTTGTACTGGCCAAGACACGTTTCTATGAAGTTTATGGTGACCAGTTGAATGACCGGCAGGCCAGGATGGTGTCGCGTGTATTTACTGAAGGTCGCAAGGGCTTTGACGGCGGGATAACGACAAAAAAATATGAAGCGGTCACCAAGTGTCCTAATCGAACAGCGAGTCGTGATCTATCAGATCTGGTTGCCAAGGGGATCATCACGCCGCTACCGGGTGGTGGCAGAACAACCCGCTATGAGTTGGCTGTTGTCGATTCGACCGGACTTAGTTTAGATAAGAGATGATTTACTGTGTGAGACAGTGATTTTCGTATTGATTAGCAGGAATTTCTGAGTATGGTATTTTTCATGGTATTACCAGATGAACCAACAATTAAGCCATTGATATTAAATCGAAAAAATGACTTGTTTACAATTGAGTGGGAGTAGGAAGGATTCATAACATATTGAAATATAATAATAAGACAACACCAATCAATAATATGATCTGCATCATCAATGGTGTTTTTCATGGTATTTATCGCGTGTAGCAAGACTGAACGCATCGATACCATGAGATGAAAATTAAGTCTGGCATGGTATCAGGGCAATTGAACGGCGTATTCGTAACTAATTGTCTTCGTGCCAGACAGTATGCCTCCAACGCCAGAGGCTCACGTTTCCCCAAGTTATCGAGCAATGGAAAACATGATCTTCGGCGAGGTACCGGATTTCAGTCAGATTTTGGCGGTGCTCCAGATGCTTCGGGAAGGAATCAATGCATAACGAGTGATTCGATCATGAAGGTCTGTCTGTGGGGGTAGCGTTGAGTTATCCGAGTGGGGTTTTCTGCCAGTCACAAGGGCGGAGGATGGCAGGGATGACTCTGGTGGAGCCTTCAGCATGACGCTCCAGCGCCCGTTTCATCTCAATGTCGTAGCAGTAGTCAGAATGAAGGAAGTCTGAACTCACGAGCAGCAGCACGATGTCCTCCAACTCCAGTTGGTTGCTGATCTCTCGGTCGAATTCGTCACCTGGGCCGATCCGGCGGTCTTGCCAGATATCAATCACACCATCCCGTCGAAGAGCTGCAAGGTGCTTTCCCACCTCTTTCCGCAGATCTTCATCTTGATGTGAGTACACACTACTTTCGCCCATCAGTGTGGTCATTTCACAGTGTTCTTGCGCTGAGCTTCTTGACGCAGGTCAGTGCATAATTGGGTTGATTATATTATATTAGGTTATCTCTGATTCAATACCATTTTATTGGACAGGGTGCCATGACGGTAGCTTTAATAGTCCTACCTGTCGAAATCGCTTTTTATTGGAAATCGGTTGGAGCTAGAGGGCAAATGAATGATTGAAAACCGCTGGTTGTCGGTAGAGGAAATCGCGGCATACCTCGGGGTCAAGCGTGACACCGTCTACAAGTGGATTGAGCGCAAGGCCATGCCGGCTCACAAGGTTGGCCGACTATGGAAATTTAGAAAAGACGAAGTCGACCAATGGGTCAGGCACGGCGGTGCGAGCGAGGGCTAATGCATGTGTGACAAGGTGACAGCAGAGGAAGAGGTGAAGGATCGAATGGCTGAAAAGCAGGGTGCGGATCGGTTTGTGATCGCGATTTTCACGATGGCCATACCGTCGATGCTGCCAGCCTGGGCCGGGAGAGGCGCATGCGCATTGAATCAATGCAGGGTTGGCCGTGATAGCGCTGCGACTGGTACGAGTTCCGTGAACTCACATAGAGAAGAGCGACCAACATGAAACCCTTGCTGGAAAAACACTGGCACCACCTGCCTCGGGACGAGGTGCTGGACCTGCTCGATACCGATGTGAAAAAAGGCCTGGACCGTTTCGAGGTCGAGGAGCGACAGCAGAACTTCGGCCCCAACGTTCTGACGCAGCGCAAGGGCAAAGGACCACTGCTGCGGTTTCTGCTGCAGTTTCATCAGGCACTGGTCTATATCCTGCTGGCCGCGGTCGTGATTAAACTCATGCTGGGCGCCTGGGTGGATGCCAGCGTGATTTTCGGCGTGGTCCTGCTCAATTCCATCATCGGCTTCGTACAGGAAGGCAAGGCCCTGAGCGCACTGGCGGCGCTGGCGAGCGCGTTGACCACGGCTGCCACTGTGCTGCGCGCCGGCGAGAAACATCGCATCGACGCCCGTGAACTGGTGCCCGGCGATATTGTTTTACTGGCCTCCGGCGACAAGGTACCGGCGGACCTGCGCCTGCTGCAAACCCGTAACCTGCAGATCGACGAATCCGCCTTGACCGGCGAGTCAGTACCGGTGGAGAAGTGTTCGGACGAACTGGCCCACGACGCCGTGCTGGCGGAACGCGCCAACATGGCCTATTCCTCCACCCTGGTGACCTATGGCACCGGGGTCGGCGTGGTCACCGAAACCGGCGACAGCACCGAAATCGGCCGTATCTCAGAACTGATCGCCAGCGCCGAGGTGTTGGCCACGCCGCTGACCCGCAAGATCGCCCGCTTCAGCCACGTGTTGCTCTATGCCATCCTGATCCTGGCTGGCCTGACCTTCGCCGTTGGCCTGTGGCATGGGGGCTCGGCGGTGGACATGTTCATGGCCGCGGTAGCGATGGCTGTCGCCATGATACCGGAAGGCTTACCCGCCGTACTGACCATCACCCTGGCCATCGGCGTGGCGCGCATGGCGAAACGCCACGCCATCATCCGCCATCTGCCTGCAGTCGAGACCTTGGGCAGCACCACGGTGATCTGCTCGGACAAGACCGGCACCCTGACCCGCAACGAGATGACGGTGCAGCGTCTCTGGGCGGGTGACAAACTGGTCGATGTCACCGGTGTGGGTTACACGCCGCAGGGCGAACTGTCGCACAATGGCCAGACGCTGGTGCTCAGCGATCATACTGCGCTCTCGGAATTGCTACGGGCTGGCCTGCTGTGCAACGACGCGGTGCTGAAACAGGAGCATAGCGCCTGGAAGATTGAAGGTGACCCCACCGAAGCTGCACTGCTGGTCGCGGCCAGCAAGGCCGGGTTCGATGCGCAAAAAACACATGAAGCCTACCCCAGACTCGATGCGATTCCCTTCGAGTCCGAGCACCAGTACATGGCCACCCTGCATGGCGGTGACAACCCGGTGGTCTATCTCAAGGGCTCGGTCGAGAGCCTGCTTGCCCGCTGCGCCGATATCCTGAGCGCCGACGGTGAGAGCCGGCCGCTGGACGCTGCCGTGGTGCATGCCCAGGTCGAGTCAATGGCGGGTCAGGGCATGCGGGTGCTGGCATTCGCCCGTCTCAATGTTCAACCGGATACCACGACAGTCGATCACCCGCAGGTTGCCGTTGGCCTGACCTTTATCGGGCTGCAGGGCATGATCGATCCACCGCGCGAGGAGGCCATCCGCGCGGTCAAAGAATGTCAATCGGCAGGCATCAAGGTCAAGATGATCACCGGTGATCACGCCACAACGGCGGCAGCCATCGCGGGTCAGATCGGTTTGGGCGGCCCGCTGCCGGATGGCCAGGTCCCGGACGTGCTGACCGGCCGCGAACTGGCGGCGCTCAGCGATGCCGAACTGATCGATGCTGCCGCTAATACCGAGGTGTTCGCCCGCGTTACGCCGGAGCAGAAGCTGCGCCTGGTGGAAGCCCTGCAGGCGCGCGGCGAGGTGGCGGCCATGACCGGCGACGGGGTCAACGACGCCCCGGCCCTGCGCCGCGCTGATATCGGCGTCGCCATGGGCATCAACGGTACCGAGGTGTCGAAGGAGGCCGCCGACATGGTGCTGACCGACGACAACTTTGCCACCATTGGCGCGGCGGTGGAGGAAGGCCGCGGCGTGTTCGCCAACCTGATCAAGTTCATTACCTGGATCCTGCCGACCAACGCCGGCCAGGGACTGGTGATCATCGTCGCGGTGATGGCGGCCCAGCCGTTGCCGGTACTGCCGGTGCAGGCACTGTGGATCAACATGACGACCGCCGTGCTGCTCGGCCTCGCCCTGGCCTTCGAGCCCAGGGAGCCGGGTATCATGCGCCGCCCGCCGCGCCGGCCGGACGCGCCTATCCTCAGCGGCGAGCTGATTTTCCGCATCCTGCTGGTGGGACTGCTGCTGCTGATCGGCGGATTCGGTCTGTTCGAGTGGGCCTTGTACCGGGGCGCCAGCGAGGCCGAGGCGCGCACTATCGCGGTCAATGTGTTTGCGGTGGGGCAGTCCTTTTACCTGCTCAACTGCCGTTCGCTGCGTTTCTCAATGTTCCGTCTGGGATTGTTCAGCAACCCGTGGATCTGGGCCGGTATTGCCGCCATGATCACGGCGCAACTGGCGTTCACTTACCTGCCGGTAATGAACTGGCTGTTCCACACCGCACCGATCGGCTGGATGGACTGGCTGCACATCGTGTTGGTCGGACTGGTGATCTATCTGGTCATCGGTGCGGAAAAGGCCTGGCGGCTGCGCAGGGAAACGGCAGCCCTTAGAAAATGAAATGGTCCTCGAAACTGAGCTGTCTGTCCGCGGTCATCAACGACCAAAGCTTTTTCAAAGCGGTGGCGCGACCGGGCGAGGTAATAGATCTCTGGAATAACAGCAAAGTTTTTTGATGAGGTATCTGGCAGATGAATGAAAATCCTATCTTAATATCAGACCCGTCCGTTATGGACTGGGTAGTCGGACTAGCTCTTCCAGTTGGTCTTGGGATTGTAGGTCTCATAGTGGTATACCGCACCGCCCGACTGTACAAGCGCTTAAGCAGTGAACGGGGTCGGAAAGGAAAGTCATCTGGAGAGAAGCCATGAGAAAATCAGCAATGCGGGTCGCAGCGATCGATATTAGCTCTGTGGAAGTGACGATGGAAATTATGTGTCGTTCATGGAACGGTTCTTCGACACCCGGCGGGTTGACTTCGTACATGGCGTGGAAATCATTACGCTGGGCATGACGCTTTTTATGATTCTTGAACTGGAAAAACTCGCACTGCGCAAGTGGCGCAGGAAGCATGATGGCAGCCGAGGCAGCCGAGGCAGCCGAGGCAGTCCGGGGCGGGGCGAGGCCATATCATGACGGTATTCCCGGACGTCTTCACCGAGATGGCGGTGCTGCTGCTGTTTGCCGCGGCGGTGGGGGCTCTTTGCGTACGCTTGCGCCAACCTTTGATCGTCGCCTTTATCGCTGTGGGCATACTGGTTGGCCCGTCGGTGCTCGGTTGGGTCAGTGCGAACGACCAGGTCGATTTGCTGGCAAAGTTCGGGATCACGCTGTTGCTGTTCGTCGTTGGCTTGAAACTGGATCTGCATATTATCCGCACCATGGGACCGGTCGCCCTGGCGACGGGACTCGGCCAGGTGATATTCACCAGCGTCGTCGGCTATCTGATCGGTTACGCCTTTGGCATGACGCCGGTCACAGCCCTGTACGTAGCGGTCGCGTTGACATTCTCCAGCACCATCATCATCGTCAAGCTGCTTTCCGACAAGCGCGAGGTGGATACGCTGCACGGTCGTATCGCCCTGGGTTTCCTGATCGTGCAGGATCTGGTTGTCGTATTGGTTATGATCGGCCTGAATGCCCTGGGTGCTACCGGTGATGTGTCGTGGACCCAGGCAGCATTCGCCGTGCTGGTCAAGGGTGTGGGGTTTATTCTGTTGGTCGGGGTGGCTATGCGGTACCTGCTACCGCGGCTGCTCCACATGCTGTCACGCTCCCAGGAATTGCTGGTGTTGTTCGGCATCGCCTGGGGGCTGGCGCTGGCGGCACTCGGTGTGATGCTCGGATTCAGTAAAGAGGTGGGCGCCTTTGTTGCGGGCGTGTCACTGGCCTCCACGCCTTACCGGGATGCACTCGGCGCACGCCTGACGAGTGTGCGCGATTTCTTACTGCTGTTTTTCTTTCTCGACCTGGGGGCGCAACTCGACCTGGGGCTGCTGGGTGCGCAGCTGGTGGAAGCGCTGGTCTTTTCGCTATTCGTCCTGGTCGGTAATCCCCTCATCGTTATGGTCATCATGGGCGTACTGGGTTATCGCAGTCGTACCGGATTCCTGGCCGGGCTCACGGTGGCGCAGATCAGCGAATTCTCTTTGATCCTGGGGGCGCTGGGCCTGAGCCTCGGCCATATCAGCGCTGAGACCATGGGCCTGATAACCCTGGTCGGCTTGATCACCATCAGCGCCTCTACCTACATGATCGTCTATTCGCATCCGCTGTATGAACGCCTGGCGCCCTGGCTTGGGGTCTTCGAACGCCGACAACCTCATCGGGAGGCCGTGCAGGATAGCGTGCCGGATGATGCGGTGCCACTGGTCTTGCTGTTCGGTCTGGGCCGTTATGGCAATGGTATCGCCCGGACGTTGCGTGAGAGAGGCTGGCGGGTGCTCGGTGTCGATTTCAACCCGGACCTGGTTCGCGCAGGCGACGCCATGGGTCACCCGGTCATATTCGGGGACGTCGAAGATCCTGAGTTCATCGCGACGCTACCGCTTGGACGGGTGCACTGGGTAGTGAGCACGGCGCGCGGCCATGTCAATCTGTCGCTTATCCACTCGCTGCGTAGTCTCGGATACAGCGGTCGGATCGCTATCACGGCGCAAGCGCTGGATGACGCCGCCAGACTGGAACAGGGGGGTGCTGATCTGATTCTGGTGCCATTCGTGGACGCCGCCCGCGAGGCGGCTGATCGCATCATGGAGCAGGCTTTGCCACAACAAACGGAACAAGCGGGCGGATGAAACCCGTGAGTCAAACATGATGTCTAACTTTCAAGAAATCGGCTGGTCAAAGGTCACATCGCGCGGCCTGTTGTTTTCACTTGTGTGGTGGATGCTCACCGACGGCAATGTGCAGTCGTGGTGGATTGGAGTACCGGCCGTGTCGTTCGCGGTGATCGCCAGCATAGCGCTACTGCCGACGGTACCCCTGGTCTGGCGAGAGCTACTTAAATTCACACCATTTTTCCTTTGGCGTTCTTTGCAGGGCGGCGCGGATGTGGCTTGGCGGGCGTTTCATCCCGGCATGCCTATCTTCCCGGCAGTCATCGATTACCCGCTTCGACTGCCTCCGGGACTGCCGCAGGTGTTCCTGGCCAATATCGTGAGCCTGTTGCCGGGTACCTTGAGCGCCACGCTGGATGGGCAAGCATTAAAGGTTCATGTGCTGGATAGCCGGGGAGATTTCATGGCTGAACTGAAGGCGGTGGAACAACGGGTGGCGCGGATGTGTGGCGTGTTGCTGGCGACTTCTCATGGAGGCGAATGAAGATGCAGCGATTCAAAAACATTCTTTGTGTGATCGAACACGGTGAGGCCAGCAAGCCGGCCCTGGATCGGGCCGTTGCGCTGGCGGAGAACAACCAGGCCAGCCTGACGGTCGTCGATGTGATCCCGCGGGTGCCGGCCGGCATTGGCATGCCGGATGGCGGTCCAATCTCCGACGAACTGCAGGCGGCAATGGTGCGCGAGCATGAGGCACGGATGGAGCCATTGATCGAGCCCTACCGTCAACGCCTCGATATTCAGCACAAAGTCCTGCTCGGCACCGCCTTTCTCGAGGTGATCCGCGAGGTGTTACGCAACCAGCATGATCTGGTAATCAAGTGTCCAGAATCGCCGAGTTGGCCGGACCGCTTTTTCAGCGGTGACGATATGCACTTGTTGCGTAAGTGTCCCTGCCCCGTCTGGTTCGTCAAACCCCAGGTACCCAAGACTTACCAACGTATCCTCGCGGCCGTGGATGTCGATGATGGTTACCCGCCAAAGGAACTGGAAACGCGCCACCGCTTGAATGTCCAGATACTGGAAATGGCGGCCTCGCTGGCGGTCTCGGAATCTGCTGAGTTGCATGTTGTGCATGCCTGGGAGTCGATGAGAGAGATGGTCAGTGCTTTTATGATGACGTCGGATTTTTCTGAAAAGGAGATTGCAGCCAATAGTGAACAAGAACTGCGCCAGCAACAGCGGCTTCTCGACGAGTTTATACGGAACCTCAAGATCAATAGTCATGCGGCGCGGGACGCCCTGGATTATCTGCGACCGCTAACCCATCTGCTGAAAGGGGCTGCGCGCAAGGAGATCCCGGCGTTGGTCAAACGGCTGCAAGTCGATTGCATCGTCATGGGAACCGTGGCACGTACGGGTATTCGCGGCTTCTTCATGGGCAATACTGCGGAGACCATTCTCGAGCAGATCGATTGCTCGGTGCTGGCGATCAAACCGCAAGAATTTGTAACGCCGGTTACGTTGGATGAGTGATGATTAACGATGAAAGGAGGTAGATGAGATGAAGCGGTTTAAGAACATTCTTTGCGTAATTGACGTGCGTTCTGCTGAACGGCATGCCCTTGAGCGAGCAGTGGCGTTGGCAGAGAACAACCAGGCACGCGTGACGGTTGCTACTGTAACCGAGCGCGTGCCGGCAGCTGTCAAGTTGCCACAAGAAAAGTCTACCCCGACGGACATGCAGGCCAGATTGAAGGACGCCCGGGCGCGGTGGCTGGATACCTTGATCGAGCCTTACAGGTCACGAGTCGAAATCAACGGCAAGGTGCTCGTTGGTACTTCGTTCCTGGAAATCATTCGGGAGGTATTGCGCAACAATCATGATCTGGTGATCAAGTGCCCCGAATCGCCCGAATGGCTGGATCGCTTTTTCGCCGGTGACGATATGCATTTATTGCGAAAATGCCCCTGCCCAGTCTGGCTAGTCAAGCCGGAGACGGCGGACTCCTACGAGCGTATCCTGGCTGCCGTGGACGTGGACGACAACTATCCGCCAGCGGAACTGAAGACACGCCAGGCATTAAATGGCACGGTGATGGAACTGGCCAGTTCTTTGGCTGTGTCGGAGTTTGCGCAATTGCACGTGGTACATGCCTGGGAGGCGATCGGCGAGAGCGCCATGCGCCACAGTGCATTCATGAGCCAGCCGGAAGACAAGGTTAACGCCTATGTCGATCAGGTTTGCCAGCATCATTCCCAGCTTCTGGATGCTCTGATGCAGGAGACAGGCGCGAATCTGGGGCAGGACGCTATGGATTACATAAAACCCCAACGACACCTGCTGAAGGGATCGGCGCGCAAGGAGATTCCGGCGCTGGCCAAACGTCTGCAGGTCGACTGCATCGTCATGGGGACGGTCGCGCGCACTGGCGTCCGTGGATTCATCATGGGGAATACCGCGGAGACCATTCTGGAGCAGCTCGACTGTTCGGTGCTGGCGATCAAGCCACCGGGCTTCGAGACCCCAGTAACGTTGGAAGATTGATCGCGTATGCAGAGTCTTTACGCAGCATTGGCGTTATTTCTGTTGCTGAACCTCGGCGCGGGCATGTGGCGGGTATTGCGCGGTCCGACAGCCGCTGATCGCATGCTGGCGGCACAGCTGTTCGGCACTACCGCGGTGGCGATACTGCTGTTGCTTGCCGAGGCAGCGGGCAGAAACTAACAAGACACCCATAATAATACCCCCCAAAAAAATCAACACCCGCTTTCCCACCTTGCGTGGTGATTCAACCAGTCATGACAAATTCACGCTAGAATGAAACGAAATAGTGATTTCAAACCCAGAAACGGATAACCACTCGGCGAATCGCCATAGCAACCCTGCAGTGAACAGCTGGTGAAGACAAACGAAGTAAAGCGTGAGTGATC
>Ga0316209_1003411_pt1 | contig 10860 bp, 12 predicted proteins | sample 6monopyrite_MG_FD_204945 | JGI IMG/M metagenome (GOLD analysis project Ga0316209, IMG submission 204945) | Microbial mat bacterial communities from mineral coupon in-situ incubated in ocean water Damariscotta River, Maine, United States -... | ecosystem: Environmental > Aquatic > Marine >...
TTTGCAACTCATGCCGTTTGTAGGAGATAACAGGCCCTCTGTCTTCATGGGGTCCAGCTGCTTCGCGGATGATAGCTTCAACATCAAGGTGGGTAAAATGGTCTGTGCCACCGGCACGCTTTTGGGCGCTGAGTTCAGCAAGAATGTTGCGGCAACGACTTGTCTGGTCAACAATCAATTCCAGATCAGTGCGGGCCTCTTGGTTTCCATCCCATGATTTTAAGAGCTCTTTGGAAACCAAAAGTATGGTGCCAAGCGGTGTGCCTAGTTCGTGTGCTGCGGCGGCAGCTAACGTACCAAGTTCTGCAAGTTTATGTTCTTGGGCAAGCGCTGCCTGTGTTGCTGAAAGGGCCCGGGCTCTTTCTCGGCCTTCTCTACCAATGCGGGCCATATAAAGCGCCAAGAAAATAAGGGTAAAGCACAAGCTAATCCAGAACCCCAGCAAGAAAAGGGGGTCAAATGTTGGCGGTGGCCCTTTCCAAGGTAAGGGAAAGGGTGTGAATGCAAGGCAAGAAACAAGGCCGAGAGATACAAAAATGAGAAATTTAGTGCTTCTACGCCCCAGAATCGTTGCAGATACACTCGATGGGGCAAGCATTAACATTGAAAAGGGGTTTGATAAACCTCCCGTTAAAAACAAGAGGGCTGTTAAGTGCACAAGGTCAAAGGTTAGGTGTGCTGCTGACTGTGCATCTGTGAGGCGCGTATTGGCATCAACGCGCAGCGAGAACCACAAGTTTAGTACAGCAGAAACAAGAATTGTGGGGACAGTAAGGAAGGCCTGTACATCAAACCCGAGGATAAAGTGCACTGCGCCCAGCGCTAATAATTGTCCACCAAGGGCCATCCAGCGAATGAGCACAATTGTGCCCAGTCTAACGCCCCCCCCATGCGGTAAAGCTGGATCAGTGAGAATAAGGTCATTATTATGAGGTCGGTAGGTCATTAGCATAACTTACAAAGAAAACAGCGGCGAGCATAGTTAAACAAATTAAGCTAAGGCTATATGCGACAAGAACTACAAACCAAACAGAGCGTAGGTCTGAGGGGGTAAGTTTGGCGCGCCCAGATTCTGGTCCAATCCATTTGTCTTTTGCAGTATTTGCTTGACCACGAAGCAAGGAAATCTGAAGCCCATCTGCGACGACATTTAAGGGCAAAAAAGAGCTGGCAAGTGTTGATGTAGTATTGCGTTTGAGGCCCTGAAATAGATGTAAATTAGTGCCGGGAATGAAAAAATGGGCAAGTCCTAAAAGAAGGGCTGCAATAAGAGATGTAGGTATCATTATTATTTCATGAAGGGCACGACCATATTTAAAAAAGATTTGGGCCCCGGACCGCTTTTGTTGACCGTACTCTACAAAGGCTACAAGGAAACGGTATGGCAAAAGGAGCATAAACCCCCCGAGCAGGAAAAATATACTAGTGGGCAAAAACCTGACACTGAAGTTCAAGATGATAGCCTGCGTAGTTTTCTGTGAGCGGCTGTTCTGATCAGGGGTACCTGAACTAGAGGTGCTTTTGTACATTTGCTCTCTGTGATGAAGCCAACCAGCTTTTTGGCTCAGAAATGGTAGGAGAACCAAGAGAGCAACCGCAGTGCCTGCTGCCGAAAAAGTACCAAAGACATTTGCCAGGTGACCAATAAAAAACAAAGGGGATAAGCAAAGGCTTAATGTGATCAGGCCGCGCATTTTCAGCGCACTTTCGGAGCGTTCTTTTCTATTTAGCTTTGTATCAAAACGTCGTGTAATAGTGTCAAAAATATAATCCATATTTGGAATTTTGCGACTGAGAAAATGGCCAGCAATCAGGTCAACGATAACCGTAACCATTATGAGCAGAAGCCAGTATAATGTGTCTGGGCTTTCCGCAAAAAATGATGCAACGGTTCTGTTAATAGGTTGCCCCCGCATCTTGAAGTAAACTAATAAAACGACGACTGCGGCTGAGTTTGGCATATTCCAGCGCCGTTTTGCCAGTTAAGTCTTGTACGTTCGGATCAGCGCCGGCTTCGAGTAAAATTTGCGCTGCTTTGAATTTACGACCCCGTACAGCTTTCATTAAGGCCGTTTCTTGTGCAATGTCAGCGCGGTTTGCGTCGGCGCCGTGCGCAAGCAGGAGCTGTATCATTTCTGTGTCCCCAACAACAGCACGTCTCATGAGGGCAGTTACACCTCTTTCTCTGTCAGCCAGATCTGGTCGCGCACCATTTTCGAGTAACAGTTTCATGACCTTCAGGCTGCCACTATCTGCAGCAATAATGATGGCGGGGATGCCACTGCTTTGCATGCGGGTATTAGGAGAGACACCTTTGCCTAGTAAATCCGCCAATTCTTCCATATTCTGTTTTTCTACAGCTTTGAGAAGATCCAGCTGAGGTGATGCAGCAACAGGGGTATGCATGCTTATAAAAGCTAATACAACAACCAGAAAAGAAATAGGGCGAACAGAAAAACTCATGGGGACTCCGTAATTAGAAATGGTCAAATATATGTCATTTTGCCGCAAGTAACACTATAGCTCGTGACATGCGTAGCCCATATTTCTATAACAGCAACAAGATCACAAGCCCTAATAGCTGTTTACAGGGAGAGAATTGATCAATTTTTCTGGAGATGGTGTATGAAAGCAGTACGAATTTTCTCATGGTTGGCCATACTGGTGGTTGGTCTTTTTCTTTTGAACAGGTATGTGAATACCAGCGAGCAGGCATCGAACGGCCCTGGTGGCCCCTTCACATTAACAGCACATACTGGTGCTAAGGTGTCGGATACGGACTTTCGTGGACGTTATATGTTGGTGTATTTTGGCTATAGTTTCTGCCCCGATGTCTGCCGGATTGAATTACATAAGCTTTCGACGGCTCTGAAAATTCTGGAAGACCAAGGATATGACCTTAGTCCTATTCAGCCCCTGTTTATCTCTGTTGATCCAGAACGGGATACAGTAGAGGAACTGGCAGACTATGTGCTGGACTATCACTCCAGCCTGATCGCTTTACGCGGCACACTCGAAGAAACAGCTGATGTTGCTAAAAAATACCGCGTATATTATGCCAAAAGAGAGCAACAAGGTATGGATGGATACTTGATGGACCATCAATCCTATATTTTTGTGATGGATCAAGATGGAAAGTATAATCGCTTATTCACATCTCGGGATACACCAGAGGATATTGCAGAGGTATTCAAGCCGGTTTTAACATTGAAAGAAGACTCGTAAACCATATAGGTTGCAGAATATAGTAAGTTCAGATTATGGCGTTTTGGAAAGATAAAGCATTATCAAAGATGACCCGTGCAGAGTGGGAATCTCTTTGCGATGGATGTGGAAAATGCTGTTTGCATAAGCTTGAAGATGAGGACACAGGTGATATTCATCATACGGATATAGCATGCCGGTTTCTGGACCCTAATACTATAAAGTGTGGCAAATATCTTACGCGTCAACGGTATGTAGGAAATTGCGTTGTGATGAGCGCGGAATTGCTTGGGCAACTACCTTGGATGCCAAGCACGTGTGCCTACAGGCTACTCCATGAGGGTAAGGACCTTTATGATTGGCATCCGTTGGTAAGCGGTACCCCCGAGACAGTGCATACGGCAGGTGCTTCAATTAAAGGCCGTAGTATTGATGAACGTGTTGCGGGTGACTTTGAAGACCATTTGGTTGATTGGCCAGCGTAAGGAATAAATTTTGGGGGAAACATATAGTCTTAGGCTTGCGGGACACATGACCCCTGTTACGGTGCGGCGTACCGCTATGGCAAAACGCCTTACACTGCGTGTTGATAAAACATCCGGTGAAGTAAAGCTTACGTTGCCTCAACATGTTGGTAAGAGGACAGCAGAAAAATTTCTGATCAACCATGTTGATTGGATAGTAGCTGAACGTCAAAGTGTAGAACCGGATCAAATAGTTGAGACCGGTAGTGATCTTGCCTTTCTAGGGGAGGCGTTTGGCGTGGTTTTTACCGGTGTGCCACCACGAGCTGTCAAGTTTAATAATGAAGAAATTCACGTGGGTGGCCCAGTTGATATGGCCGGAAAACGATTAGAAAACTGGCTGAAAAAAGAGGCTGGGCGTGTGCTTTTTGAGCGAGCAGAGTTTCATGCAAATACCCTTGGCGCCCAGTATGAACGCGTTAGTATTGGTGATATGAAAAGCCGTTGGGGAAGCTGTTCTTCTTCAGGCACTTTACGGTTTAGTTGGCGGCTTGTAATGGCCCCATTTGAAGTGTTGGACTATGTTGCTGCACATGAAGTAGCACATTTGCTTGAGATGAATCATTCGGACAAATTCTGGGCACATGTAGCACGGTGTGTACCGGCTTATAAAGTGCGGCGTAAATGGTTAAAGTCAGAGGGTAACAAGCTTTTTAAGGTTCGGTTTCAAAGTGCTTGATGCCTTAAGATTTATTCGGCAACGTTAAAGAAAAGCCCTTGCCTAAGGCTCGTTGCAATGCGGTGAGCTTTTTCGATCGCATGGGTCGCAAGGTCTGGATATAGTTCTTTATGGGCAATATCTTCGAATATCTGCAGCCAAATATCAAAATGCTCGTTACGTAGGGTTGGCAGCTGTTTATGGACTAGAAAAGGGTTCCCCTTATACACATGCACACCGAGTAAAACAGTAACCCAGAAATCAGTCAGTGTTTCAAAATGGGCAGCCCAGTGATTACCAATAGCTTCATTGAAAATTGGTCCAATAGTGGGGTCTTCCCGTACAGACGAATAAAAGGCAATAACAAAGCGGTTAATGAGTTGTCGGTCAGGCGTGTGAGTTGTGGTGTCTGTTTTTTCCATAAGTCTGCGTAAATTATATTTCTGTGAATGACAATACAAGTCGCGCAACTGCGACAGAATGTGTCAGCGCCATTAGGCTTGTATAGGGGCCATCAGGTCCCAAAAAGGCGCTCTAACAAGCCTTTCTTTTTCTTGGGTTCTTGTTGTCGTTTAGGGGGAGTGCGTTCTGCTGCGGCACTATAAATACCTGCATCGGCTAATAAAGGCCGTACAGGTTGGCCAACATGCGCTTCTAGCATAAAGTCTGCCCAAACTCGGGCAGGTAAGCCGCCGCCAGTTACCGCGTTCATTGGCGTGTTATCATCGTTGCCTACCCAAACGGCGGCTGTCATATCACTTGTAAAGCCGACAAAAACAGCATCTCTATTGTCCTGTGTAGTGCCTGACTTTCCTGCAGCAGGTCTGTCGATGGCAGCATTTTTACCAGACCCCCACAGAACAACCGACGTAAGCATATCGGTCATGTCTTTCACGATAGGATAGGCAAGGACGGCAAGAGGGGGTCGCGGCGAGCGCCTATAGAGAACTTCCCCTTCTAGGGATGTAATTTCAATGATGCTATAAGCAGGTGCTAAATGACCACCGTTTGCAACAGCAGCATAAGTACTTACAAGGTCAATCAACCTTACTTCCTCAGTACCAAGTGGCAGACTTGGGTGAGGGGACACAGGTGTTGAGATGCCCAAACGTTTTGCCATGGCGGCAGAACGCTCTCGTCCAACGTCTTCGTTGATTTGTACCGCAATGGTGTTGATGGAACGCGCAAAAGCTTCGCGTGCAGACATCTCGCCGCTGAATTGGCCGTTATAGTTTTTGGGCGACCACCCATTGACGGTTACTTGGCGGTCAATATATCTGTCTGATGGATCAAGGCCAGCTTCTAAGGCAGCTAAATAAGTGAATAATTTAAAGGCGGACCCTGACTGTCTGTGTGATTGAGTGGCCCTGTTATACTGCGTTTTTGCATAATCACTGCCGCCAACCATTGCGCGGACTGCACCATCGTGGTCGATTGCTATAATGGCACCTTCGGTTGCCCCTCGGTCTTTGCCTTCACCGGCTAGGCCGCGTTCAAGAGCCATAGCTGCTGCACGCTGTACGCTGGGATCAAGAGTAGAATAAATGATGAGGGATTGTTTTGATTTTCCGGGGACTAAAATACGAGCTTCACTAGCAATCCAGTCCGTAAAGAAACGGACATCTTTTCCGGCAACGGCATTTTTAATTATAGGGGGTTGTGTTTTAATTTTTTCGGCGACCTGAGCAGTAATGGCCTGTGTTTTTGCCATTGTACCCAGCACAATTTTTGCGCGTTCCCATGCACCGTCAGGGTTCAGATGAGGGGCATAGCGTGAAGGCGCTTTCACGAGGCCAGCAAGCATGGCGCTTTCAGCGATGGAAAGCTCTCGTGCGCTGTGGCCAAAATATTTACGGGAAGCAGCGTCAATCCCATAAGCGCCACCGCCGAAATAAACTCTGTTAAAATAAAGAGTAAGAATTTGCTGTTTGGTGAACTTTTGCTCAAGCCAGAAAGCGAGCAAGAGCTCTTGAGCTTTACGCTTCATCGTGCGTTGATTTGTTAGAAAGAGGTTTTTGGCAAGCTGCTGCGTAATTGTACTGCCGCCAGAACGAACACCACCAGCAAGTAGGTTGGTAAAGGCAGCGCGGGCAAGCCCTCGAATGTCAATGCCTGAATGGTCAAAAAAGTGGCGGTCTTCTACAGCAAGAAAGGCCCTAACGAGTGTTTGTGGTGTTTCGCTATATGGAATCCAGTCACCGTATGTGGGCCCTTGACGCACGAGGGTGGCGCCGTTTGCGGCCTTAACAATAACGGCAATTTCTTCGGCGCCGGGCTGTGGGGGGTTGTCTAGGTCGGGCAAGTCAAGGGATAAAAACGCAAGGAGAATTACGCCTAAAATGAACAACCACACGCCGGCAGCTACCCCGTAATAGAAAATACGGCCAACAACCGATCGTTTTTTTGCTGCAATAGTATTGGCTTTTCCTTGTTTTCCATTGCGCGTAGGCGCCTTGGCCGTTTTGGATTTAATAACGGGTTTCTTGGTTGTTGGTTTTTTCATGTTTTGTGGCAATGTTTATGGTGCTCCTGTTAACGGCTCATACCATGAACAAAAAATACGGCAAAGTTACGATTGCTTGTATTTTAAAAATGTTTCACATATTATTTATTACCGAATGTTTGGTATAATATAGGAAAAGCGTATGCCTCGGATCGCAAAACTATCAAAAGCAGAAATCGCAGATCAATTAACGGGTGTTTTTGAGCAATATGGCTATGATGGGGCAAGTCTCGCACAGTTGGCAACTGTTTCGGGCCTTTCGAAGGCAAGTCTTTACCATCACTTTCCTAAGGGAAAAATTGATATGGCGGCCTATGCGTTAGGACAGGCAGGGGTGCGTCTTCAGAAATTGGTTTTGGCGCCTTTAAGTCAAGACATAACAGCAAAAGAGAGACTAGAGAGTAGTTTTGAGGGCGTGATGGTATATTATTCGGGTAAGATCCCCTCTTGCTTAATGAATAGTTTGATGCTCGGCGGTGGGCGCGTTCTTTTTAGGGAACAAATTAAAACGGCAGTTGCAATGTGGCAGACCAAGCTGGCTGCAACATATAGGGAAGCAACGGGTGAAGGCGAAAGGTCTGCAGTTGCATGGTCTTCAGAAGTGGTTGGGGGTATTCAAGGGGCACTTGTTTTATGCCGCGTTCAGCAGTCGCGGTCGCCTTTGGTGTCCTATATAAAGGCACTAAAAAACGCTCTCTAAAGGGCACAGTTAGCTTGTAACCCAGTTCGTATTTATCATGTTGTATATCAGGGAGTTTCTTGGAAGGAGAGACAACTTATGTATATTGAACACCAGATGGGGTCTGACCCATCATCCATAGTATTCTTGCCGCATTATATGCTGCTGGATTCGGGGACATTAGAGTTCACAAATCTACACTCTGCACAGGGCTTTCCTTTGGCGGCGGCTCTTTTTAACGTTTCCGGGGTTGCACGAGTGAAGGTTGGCACAGACTTTATCATGGTCACCAAAACCCCTGACACCGAAAAAGATGCACTTGTCACCGCATGTAGCCACATTATTGACTGCCATTTATCACCATTATTACCAAAAGAAGGCACAACAGCCATGCCAGCCCTTTTTGCCGCCGAAGCTGCTGTGTTGGGCGCTTTTTTGTTTTTGTAAGCTGGTTCCCCATGAATTTACTTGATCTTCGTCCATAGTTTCCCCACATAGAACCTAAATCAAGAAGGATTTAGTCATGTTTATCGAAACTGAAGCAACACCGAACCCAGATACCCTTAAATTTTTGCCTGGGCGCGTTATGTTAGAAAGCGGTACGGCTGATTTTCCGAGCGCTGAAGCGGCAGAGGTATCCCCGCTTGCAGTTGCCCTGTTTGCGATCACGGGAGTTGAAGGTGTTTTCCTTGGGCATGATTTTATCACCATTACAAAATCTACGGATGAGACATGGGATAGCTTGAAGCCGAATGCCCTTGCGGGCCTTATGCAATTTTTTGCCTCCGGCGCTGTTATTGTAAATGAGGGTGCAGATCTTTCTGGCATTAGCATGGATGATAGTGATGAAGATGCTGACATTATTGAGCAGATCAAAACATTACTTGAAGAAAAAGTCCGCCCTGCTGTAGCCGGAGACGGTGGCGATATTGTATACCGTGGTTTCAAAGAGGGTGTTGTTTACCTGCAAATGCAAGGGGCTTGCTCAGGGTGCCCCAGTTCTACGATGACGTTAAAACATGGTATTGAAAATTTGCTTAAATATTATGTACCAGAAGTGGTGGACGTACAGGCCGTTGAGTAGGTTACTTATTTAGTCAAGTACGCCGCCTGGTACATAAAAGAAGCTGCCGAGCCAGTACCAGCGCCCGTTTCCTGCAGGCAATGTGCAATTTATTCTGTTACGACCTTTTGGAAAAGGCTCATTGAACCTGACTTCAACCCGGTTTTCTATGGGGTGCACAATTTCAGCAGCCCACCCTAAATGACTGGGATAGCAAGCTATTGCGCTTAACCCTCTTACCGAACGGCTCACTGTAAACCCAAAAATAGGAGGGTTTTGGCCCTCTTTCACCAAAGGTTGTGTTGGAGACATGTCTGAAACAGACAAAGCCAGAGACTGACTGACCAGTTTAAACCGTGTTTGGTCACCGTATCTTTCGTTAACAGGAAAACGGGGTAATGAGTAAGGGTGATCCGATGGCCCCATAGGCCCTGAGAATTGCCCAAACGCTGCTTCAAAACCCTCTGCTTCAATTGCTCGGCGTATTTCAGCAGTGTATTCGCCGTATGGATATGCAAACAAGGAAGGGACACTGCCAAGCTCTTCAATGAAGCGTTTACTGGCACGGCGCACATCTGCCATTGCAGTTTCAAGGCCCGCATAAGGCATGTGTAGGTGGGATGCAGTATGATGCCCTATTTCTACACCGTCCTCTTGCAGCGCCCGTATATCTTCCCATGACAAATAATTGCTATGCCCTTCATCAACAGGGTCGGTTGATACAAAGAGGGTCATAGGAATACCTGCCGCCTTAAGTCGAGGCCAAGCTTCGGTCATGACAGACTTGTAGGCGTCATCAACAGTGACTAGGACAGTAAACTTGGGGAAAGGCTCTCCTTTTTTGAGGCGATACGCTGCTTCTTGCAGGCTAATAAAGTTATAGCCCTCTGACTTTAACGCTGCAATATGCGCCTCAAACTGCTTAAGCCGTATATTAGTTGTCGGTAAAGTATCTTCGCCGAAACGATGATACAATAGTGCAACTGCTGAAGAGTCTCGTTCCTCGGCGCCGTTCGCTGACTGTGCCCAAGTCGCCTCTGTCAATATGAACAGGCATAGCAAACTAAGTATACAGGTATAAAGTGCACTTATATGGCGCATTATTTTTTGTCCCCGCTTCATAAGCTTGCCTTGTTTCTCACAAACTGGCAAGACGAAGGATAAACTATACAGGCCTGTTTTGAAAAATGCTAACAGAGGGTTATATAATGTCTGAAAGCTTGAGCGCAAACGCACTGGATCAGTTGTTTCGTGAAGCCCGCACCATTAATGTGTGGCAAGAAAAACCTGTGGAAAAAGCGCAGTTACGTGCTCTTTATGATTTGCTTAAAATGGGGCCAACAAGTGCTAACTGCTCTCCTGCGCGGTTCTATTTTATAATGAGTGATGCGGCAAAAGAACGCCTGAAACCCCATGTAAGTGAAGGAAACTTGCCGAAAGTACTAACGGCTCCGGTCACTGTAATTATTGCAAATGACATGAGGTTTGCTGATAACTTGCCAAAGCTATTCCCCCACAACCTTGATGCAGCAAACTGGTTCTCTGACCCTGAGGTGGCTTCTGAGACGGCAATGCGAAATGGCACATTGCAAGGAGCGTATCTAATGCTTGCAGCGCGGAGTATAGGTCTTGATTGTGGGCCAATGTCAGGATTTGACAAAGCAGGTGTTGATGCTGATTTTTTTGAAGGCACAAACTTAAAGTCTAACTTTCTTTGTTCTCTTGGGTATGGATCACGGGAGGGTATATTTCCGCGTAGCCCTCGGTTGCCGTTTGAGGACGCGGCAAAATTTTTGTAAGGTAATATTTTGACGGTCCTAGCGATAGACACATGTGAAAGCTTTTGCTCCGCTGCCTTAGTGTTGCCTGAGGGTAGAACTGTATGTAAGTCTGAAAATATTGGGCGCGGGCATGCGGAACGACTTCTTCCGATGATTGAAGAGCTTCTTGTAGAAGCCGATACAAAATATGATAGCCTTAGCCGAATTGCAGTCATTACTGGGCCCGGGACTTTTACGGGATTAAGAATAGGCCTATCTGTCGCACGGGGTTTGGCGTTAGCACTGGGCATACCTTGTATAGGTATTATGTCTTTGGCGGCGATAGCAGCAGAGATAATGGCAGGGAAACCAGATACGGTTGTTCATGCTGTAACTAACGGGCGTGGTGGTCAGGTTTTTTACCAATCGTTTCAAGGGATATTTTCGTCGGGGTTTCCTAAAGCTCTTA
>Ga0316209_1003414_pt1 | contig 10842 bp, 10 predicted proteins | sample 6monopyrite_MG_FD_204945 | JGI IMG/M metagenome (GOLD analysis project Ga0316209, IMG submission 204945) | Microbial mat bacterial communities from mineral coupon in-situ incubated in ocean water Damariscotta River, Maine, United States -... | ecosystem: Environmental > Aquatic > Marine >...
TAACAGCAAAGTCTGACAAAGCTTCTTTTGACATGGATGATTTTTCTGTTCCAATTTTAGTAAATACAAAATAGCCCAGAACGGCAACAATTAGTAAAATAATAATCGTTTTTATGTTTTTCATGCGTTTAATTTAACTTGTATATTTTTTCTTTCTAATTATCATTTGAATTAAAGCAAATATTGCAATAATCAAAAGTGGAACAAATATGTTTATTGTTTTCCAAAATGATTTTTCTTTAGCTATTTTTTCGGTGTCTAACATTCTCAACGTAATTGTTTTTGAACGGATGCCGATTAACGAATTGTCTCCCAACAAGTAATCAATTGAATTCAATATAAATTCTCTATTACCATAATTAAATTTAGAGGCTCCATTTGGAGTTGTTACTCCAAATCTATCGACATTTAATGGCACTGGTGCCTTCTTTTTAACGCCTTTTGTAAAATAAGTATAACTGCTGTTGATTATGTCTCCGTCTGACACGATTAACATTTTATTTGGCTCCGATTTGAATTTTGTTTTAAAGGCTTCTCCTTGTAGAAACAAGTCAGAAATTCGGTTTTCGAATGGAGATGAAAACTGACCTTCAAGTAACACAGCTACCGGATTATTTGCAAATTGTTGGTTTGAAACTTCAGGTTTGTATTGGTCAAACGCAAACCCAAAATTAAATCTTACTGGCGCCATTAATGCTTTTGACTCATTTGAACTTCTTAATAATATTGTTTTTTTTACAGCTGTATCTTTTTCATTCACAATTTTTATTGAACTCGCATATTCTGATTTAATGGGATCTAAATTAACAGTTATTGGATGCTCTTCTGGACTTAACAACGGATAAAATCCCCAAGGTAATCCGGGCGGTTTTAAATTATTGGGGGGGATTAATTCGTGTGTTGATTGTTTATCAAAAATAATGTCATTATTAATTCTCACCCCATATTTATACAATAGATCTTTTTCAATATTCAAATCTCGACTCAATCCATAAGTTTCTCCAGCAAAAGCAAGAGAATCTCTGTTTACATTTATGGGGTCAATAAACCACATCACTTTACCCCCATTCATTACAAACTGGTCTATGATAAATTTATCTTTTTCATTAAAACTTGAATCTGGTTTTGCGATTATTAAGGCATCTAAATCTTCAAAAGCATTTAACTGCCCATTAATTGTTATATCTCCAATCACATAATCTTTTTCAAGCGCTTGCCGAATATCCCAAGTTTCTTTTTTATCTAATTCTCCATGACCTTGTAAAAATCCTATTCTTTTCTTTTTAAGATGCGTAACTCTACGAATTGAACTAATCAGTTTATACTCTAATTGGTTGAGTGTATTATCAACTAAATCACGAACGTTATCATCCATGACAATGTATTCTCGGTCAAAAAACTGAACAACATCAGCTGTTATACCTCCATATTCTACCAATGCCCCAGGCCAAATGGTTTTTATCTCATCTGTTTGACCCTCAACAGTTCTTAAGTAGGTAGGTAAAATACCTTGCCCTTTATTAAAAATATTTTGTTTAACGGCATCATTAAAAGACTTATCTTCAGAACCATCTGGATCAATAAATTCATATTGAATATTATCTCCTGCAACTTCAATAAACTCATCTAGCATATACTGAACTGCATTTCTAATGTTTTTCATGTCGGCTGGTAAGTTCCCTTCCAAATAGATTTTAAAGAATACTCTGTCTTGTAGCTGAGCATCATCTTGCAGTAGAGCAATTGTATTTTCTGATAAAGAATACCTTTTATCTTCTGTTAAGTCGATTCGGGTTGAAAACAAAGTAGCAACCACATTTACAAGTATTATTATTGCTACAATACCTACAAAATTTATGATTAAATTACTTTTTGATTTTTTGTTTTGACGCATACTACCATTTTCGGGATTGAAGGCTAAGCTTAGTAGCCAAAATAAACATTATAGACACACTAATAAAGTACACAATGTCTGTACTTACTAAAATTCCTTTTTGAATGGATGTAAAATGTTCAATGATTCCAAAATTTCTGATAACAAGATCAAAACCACCAAACTGACCAAAGTTGGCTAATAAATCGAACCCTAAAAATATAAACCACGAGCAAAAAACAGCCAACAATAAAGCTACTATTTGATTAGATGTAATACTCGACACAAAAACACCAATTGCTACAAAAATTCCACCAACAAAAAATAATCCTAAAAAAGATGCTAGAGTAACACCATCATCAATTATACCTACAGGGTCTCCTAAAAAATGAATGGAGATATAATAAATTGTTGTTGGAAAAATAGCCAATAACACCAATGTTAATCCTGCAAAATATTTAGCTAAAACAACTTGTAAGTCCGTTAAAGGTCGTGTAAACAAAAGTTCTATTGTACCCGTTCTTTTTTCTTCAGAAAAAGACCGCATTGTTATAGCAGGGATTAAAATTAAAAAAATGATTGGTGCAATCGAAAAATAAGAAATTAGGTCGGCTGTTCCACCTTCTAAAATATTAGTTCCAAATGAAAACACCCATAAAAAAAGGCTGTTTAACACTAAATAAATCCCAATAACGGCATAGCCAATAGTGGATCCTAAAAAACTACGAATTTCTTTTAAATATAATGCTTTCATTCATTTATTTTGAATCAACTTCCAAATTTAATCTTTTTGAGTTCAAAATCAACTTAAAAAAACTTAATTTTATTCATTTTTATATGTGTCTAATTTTTAAACACAACTAAATAACTTAACAATTGATGTTAGTTACTCATTTATCTCATTGATTTACAAACTTTATTATTTTAATTAAACCTTTTACCTTTTATTTGAGTCAAAATAAAAAACACCTTAAACAAAAAACAAATGAAAACATTAAAAAGAGTAAGTTTATTATTAGCATTATCTGTAACAATAATTGGGTCTTCATCATTTACAACTGCAAAACATGAAAGACCGCCTGCTAAATGGGATAAAATTGGAATGAGAACTGTAAACATGAAGGCAGACCATGACGTTATTATTGTAACGGCAACTGAAGGTTTTTTTACCAAACTAAAATTTAAAGTTATGAAAGCGCCATTATTTGTAAAAAATGTGCGTGTTGTTTTTGGAAATGGAGCAGATAAAAACATTGTATTTAATAAAAGGTTTGCCGCAGGAACAGAAACGAGAGTAATTGATTTACCAGGTAACAAAAGAATCATAAAAAAAAAAAACTTTTAAATTATAAAACACCAAAAACCGGTCACGGACATGGTAAGGCTATAGTTTCTGTTTGGGGCAGACATTAAATTTTACAGTTAAAAATTTGTTAACGCGAGCTTTTATAGCTCCCGTTTTTATTTCAAATAATATTTACAGAATATACATTCAAATGATTTTTGATTGAAAAAAAGTGTTTTTCACTGTTTAGTCGGAATTATTTACTTTGACTCAAGTTATAAATTAAATCATTAGAATATTTTTGTTCTAATCATTCAGAGCAATTCCAAATTTTTATCAAATTGATAGTAAAATTTTACAGTTGCAATCTAACTTTATTATAATCTATTCCGTATATTCACCCAAATAATAGGAATATACCGAATAATTTTATGAAAGTAATTGAATTAAATCATAGAAATAAAGACTGGTATGGCATCAGTTTAAGCCTTACAGATAAGAGAATTGTTAAAATTAAACAGATTACTGGTCGAAAATGGAGTCAAACAAACAAGATGTGGCTTATTCCACAAACTAATCAAAATAAAATTTTTCTTAAATCGATTAGTAAACCAAAACCACAATTAAAACAGAAAGCTCCAAAAGCGATTAAAAAACTTAATTTACAAGTGCTAATATTAAAAGGAAACAGATTAAGAATTCCTTTTTATCCCTCAAAACAAGGTGTGTCTTTTATTAAAACCTTAAGTTATTGGCAGTACGACAGTCAATACAAACACTGGACTATTCCATTCACAGATGAAATTATAAGTCAGTTAACCCAAATATGGAAATCAGATAAAAAGATAGTGGAAATTGTTGATAAACGTATAAAAACAATTAAACCAAAAATTCAAATACCAAAAGAATATCAAAGAACTTGCCCTGAAGCAGTGAAAAACAAATTAGAAATGATGAGATATAGTGAATCTACTGTGAAAACATATACCCATATGCTCAATCAATTTTTCACCTATTATCACGCTTACAAACCTTCAGAAATTACAAACGAACAAATTAAGAGCTACTTACGTTATTTAGTTCAAGAACGAGAAGTTAGTGAATCTTTTCAAAACCAAGCTATTAATGCCATAAAATTTTATTACGAAAAAGTTTTAGGGGGAGTTAGGCAAACCTATTATATAGATCGGCCTAAAAAAAGTAAATATTTACCCACAGTTTTGTCGCAGGAGGAAACTAAAAAATTATTACAAAACATTGGAAATCTAAAACATAAACTAATCATTACATTGATTTATAGTGGAGGATTAAGAATAAGTGAACTTATTAACCTAGAATTGGTTGATATAGATTACGATTCAAAAAGAATTCATATCAAAAATGCCAAGGGCAAAAAAGACAGGTATATCCCTTTGGCCGAAAGAACAAAATCTGTTATAACTTATTACATTAAAAAATATAATCCAGAAATTTATATGGTTGAAGGAATTAAAGGCGGAAAATATTCTACATCAAGCATTCAAAAGTTTTTTAAAAAATATTGTTTACAATGTGGTATTACTAAAAAAGTATCACCCCATACATTACGTCATAGTTTTGCGACACATATGTTAGAAAACGGAATTGACTTACGTTATATACAACATTTATTAGGACATAGTAGTAGTAAAACTACTGAAATATATACTCACATCACACAAAGTGGAATAAATAACATAAAAAACCCCATAGATCAGTTTGAATTTTAAATTAGTTTGTTATATTTGATTCTACATTGCCTAAAAAAAAAAAAAAAGGTAGTCACATAAGCAAAATATACGGAACTGTTCCGTATATACATACGTTAGCAAACATATGAAAGAAACATTTTTACTTCTAATAACATTCATTTCTATAAATGTTATTTCAGCACAAAATTTTGATTATCAAACCGATTTCGAAAAGTTGGTAGAACAATCAAAGGATAGTGAAAGCCCAAATAATTACGAAAAACTGAAAGCGGAATTTATTCAAAATGGAGAAAATTTCACGAAAGAAAAAGTTGTCACATTAATGGCTGGACAAACTGCATCGGAATTTTATGATGCTTACGGAATGATTGATATGGAACGCTCTTATCAAGTTGCTGATAGATTTCCATCTGACACTATTCATAAATATGCAGACCAATTTTTAAAAATCTATCCTGTTAACTTCTCTTTGAATTACGGACTTTGGAAAACCTACGAAAAAGATAATGACAAAGACAACGCTGAAAAATTTAAAAAAAGATTTGAACTGATTGCAGAGTCTATATTGTCCACTGGAAATGGCACAAATGAAAAACCCTATTTTGTGATTTCGCCAATTGACGGCCAAGTGCTAATTAGGTTATACTACAAAAAGGAAATCGGAATGATGGGTTCAGGAAACGACCCAAACGGGAATTTTGTTGATATTTTGGAAATGGTTGATGGAGAAAATAGTAAATCATTAAATTTCGTAATAGCACACGCTATGGGACTTTTTAAAAAGCAACTAAAAGAGGCTCAAGAAAATGAAACGGAAGATAAATACGAAATTGACGAAAACGGAAAAGTAATCTTGAAAAAGAAAAACGGAAATTAAAATACGTTTGCTAACACCGTATAAAATTAATGGCTAGTTCTCGCCTACTTACGAAAATCCTCGCGGATTTTCTATCTGGTGTTTATTTGCTAAATTAGGTGCTTAAACACGCCACTAATCTTATACATAAACGTTACCACACATTAAAAAAACGCAAATTTAAGAATGAAAAACCTGAAAACACCTCTTGGAATATTTGCAATTTTATATTTGATTTATGGAATTATAATGAATATTCGAATGTTTACAGAGAAAATGTGGCCGACATATTTATTCTTTATTTCAATGATTATTGGAATACTCTTTTTGTTTCTAAACAAACCGACTAAACAACTGAAAAATTATAAGTTCTGGCAAATTATCATTGGTATAATTCCTGTGACTTTCTTTTTTGTTTATATGCAAATTGTGAATATTAAATACGATACGAATGTTCAAAATCCAACTAATGAAAATGTATTAAGTTTAAAAACAGGAATTAAAAAAATAGAGTTTTCTAAATATAAAGGTTCTGAATTATCTGTATTTTACAAAGATTTTGAAAAAGAAATAACTGAAATAATTTGGAATGACGAACCACCAGCCAAACTTTCTGGAGTAACTTTCGTAATTAATGAAAACAAATATTATGATATTGAATTAGATTCTATCCCTAAACTGTTTAAAATGAACTTGAATATGAATTGGAAAATGAATGAAGTTGGAAATAGTAAAATTCGGAATATAAAACTAATTGAAGAAAATAATGAATAAAACGTGTGGTAACACCGTATATAATTTATTGCTGGCTTCTCGCCTACTTACGAAAGTCCTCGCGGACTTTCTTGGTCGGTAATTATTTACTAAATTAGTTGCTTGAAACACGCAACAAATCATATACAACAACGTTGGCATTCATTAAAAAAAATCGAGCAAACTATGAAAATTAAGGAATTTATTAAAGATTGTGCTTCTTTAGACAACCCAATTGGAGATTTAGTAAATGATATTTTAAGAGATAAAAAATTTCCGTCAAATGAATCTGAAACCGAAATTTTGAATTATTTAAATATTCAGACACTGAAAGGTGGAACAAACGAAACTTATCAAGAATTTCTTAAAGAATATAAACGAGTTTAATAACACTGTTAGATAATTAAAAAAATAAAGCCTGTGAAAATTGCAAATTTTAAAGAATTTATTAGAGAATTTCCTTATTTAAACCAATCGTTTGAGATAAAAAAACAGAATTGGAAAATTGAATCTCAACAACAAAAATTGGATTTGATATTTAACGAAAAAGAAAGTGTGACTTTAAACAGATTTGATTTAATAAATTCAAAATACGATTTAGAAAATTTTATTTTTAAAACCTTAATGTGGGGATATCCGACAAAAGGAAGAGGTAAAAATATTGAAAATATGCTCGAAAATGGAAATTTAGAGCGTTTAATAAAAATCCTTGAAAATTATCGAGAAAGTGAAATATCAAATGAGCAATTAAAAAAGGATATTAAGTCAATTTCTGGACTTGGACTTTCCACAATCACAAAATTCACTCATTTTTTAGACACGACAATTAACGGAAATAAAGCTGTGATTTTAGATATTCAAATAATTGAAGCAATTAATACAGGGAATTTTGAAGAGTTTAGTCATTTAAGAGGAATTTCTTATGAAAACGCACCAAAACGTTATCCAGAATATTTAAAGACAATAAATGAATTATCAAAATCAATGAATGCTGAACCTGACCAAATTGAAATGTTTCTATTTACTTTTGGTCGAAATTTATCGGAATTAAAAGGAGAAGAATGCTATGATTATGATTAGAAAAAAATAACGAAATGCCAACACCGTATAAAATTAATTGCTTGGTTTTAGACTACTTACGAAAGTCCTCGCGGACTTTCTATCTGTGATTTATTTGCTAACTTTAGTGCTTAAAACACGCAACTAATCTTATACAAAACCGTTGTGCGGCATACAAAAAATGACCTATGGAAAAATTTAAAGGCGAAAAACTAAAAAAGGAGACTACTACTCAGAAAATCTATTTCTTTCACGATACTGAAAACAAGATAGAGCAGAAATCTAGAATCGTCTATAAAAAAAAGGACTTAATTGTTCATTTTCCTCGTGGTTATGAAGGTGGTGATAAATATAGGAAGATAAGAAAATTCAGCTTTCACGGCTTCAAAGGAAAGTTACCTATTGGAGTTATCAAATCTGTAAACTTCGGATACGGTTTTACCAAAGGGTTAGGTCCGTTTGCTTATTACATAAATGACAACTTTGACATTGAAGAAGTGATTGTCCAGAAGAAGGGGAAAACTGAATTAGATATTACAAATAAGAAATTGTACTTGTCTGACACGTCTTTACAGAAATTAAATGATTCATTTTCGGTGATTTTCAAAAAGAATCGAGCTGAAGTCAACACAACATTGGACTCTGTATTATATGAACTGTTTCCTAATGAAATAGACAAACCTAAAGCTGAATATATTCCAAATACAATTGCAACTTCACTATTAAATTGGGGTCATTCAATTGATGAATTCTCAAAAACCGACAAACAAGCAATCCTAGACCTTTTTGACAAACTTTCTTTAACAACTGATTTTCTTTCGAATGAATCATTGGCAAAAACGAAAGAGATTGTTGATTCAAAATACATTCAAGATATAATAGAGAAGTACAAGGAGTTAATGAAGCTGACCACTGATGGTGTTTCACTTGAAAAACGGTGGCAGGAATTTTTGAAATCTAATAGTTGGATTTTCAGTTCAATTTTTGCTCAACCAGTCATTTTATATAAGGATGAAGCTTATGTTGGTGGTAAAAACATAGATAATAAGAATGGAAAGTTTAATGACTTCCTTATCAAAAACAGCCTAAGTGACAATGTCTCTTTTTTAGAAATAAAAACACACAAAACAAAGCTCTTAGATAACACCGCTTATCGTGGTGAAGATGTGTTTAGCGTTGGTAAGGATTTAACAGGATGTATTAATCAAGTTCTTAATCAAAGAGACAATTTCCAAAAGGAATTTTATCAGACTAAAGTTAAGAGTAAAGCTGACTTTGAAACATTCAATTCAAAATGCGTTGTTTTGATCGGTAACATTAGCGATTTGGATGATAACCAGAAATACTCTTTCGAACTTTTCAGGAGCAACAGTCGAGACGTTGAAATAATAACCTTTGATGAATTGCAAAATAAGATTGAAAGCTTACAATCACTGATGAATAGATAAAGACACTTTTAAATGATAACAGAATTCATTGGACAAGGACTAACAGATGAAACCGAAGATACTCTTGGGAATTATCTCTGCTCGTCCTTGAAAGAAGAAGTTTTTACGGAAGTGACTTTTTTCTCTGCTTTTATGAGAAGCCAATCACTTAGAGAATTAAAACCCTTCATTCAAAAAGCAAAATCAGAAGGTAGGAAATTGACTTTTTTTGTCGGAATTGATGAAAGAATAACATCAAAAGAAGCACTTGAAATGTTGCTTGACTTTGAGATAGAAGCGTACATTTATAATTCAAACAACTACATCTATCATCCTAAAGTTTACCTTTTTGAAGGGGAACTAAGAAATAGAATAATAGTAGGTTCATCAAATCTAACTAAGACAGGTTTGTTTTTCAACGTAGAGTGTTCTGTCCTGCTCGACTTTACAGGTTCAGACAAAACAGGTCTTAAAGTTTTAAATCAACTTAAGGACTATTTTTCACCACTTCTTGATTTTACCAGTGACAACCTTGACAAGGTAACACCTGAACATATTCAGAAACTTCTCGATGAAGATAAAATTTCTGTGGAAAAGTTTGACCCTGAAGGAGATTATACCAGCAAAACACACGACAAACCCAAAGGAAAATTTAAGAAGCCTAAAATTGGAGAGCTTGGAAACATAGAAATCACAGAAAATGACAAACCAACCAAGCGTTATGAATTAAAAATAACGGAAGAATATCTTGAGAAATGGGACGAGATGTTTGAAAGAATGAAAGCCTTTAAGGAAAAATACAATAAAACGACAGTTCCTAGAGATTTTCACGATAGGACTTTGTATGGTTGGTTTAGAAAACAAAAAGATATTTACAATCACCCAACTTTAAAAATGCCTGATGAGCATCTAGAAAAATTAGAATCCATTGAATTTCACTTTGAAGACGGCCATTTAGAAAACTACCGACAAATTGAATTGAATTGGCTTCGTATTTTAAAAGAAGCGATTGCTGATAAAGAAGATATAAGAGCGAATCATAGATACAAATACAAGGGTGAAACATTAGGAACATTTTTAGTTGGCGTTAAACAAGCAAACAATGAGACTCCTAAGAGAAAACTTGAATTAAGAAAAGAAATTGAAGAGTTGGGGTTTGACTACAAAGAGAACAGTCGTAAACCTGAACACGTTACCCAAAGATTTATTGATAAGTTGATAAATGACGAGAACCCTCATAAAATGTCATATCAAAATCATTTCAATAGTAGAATATTACCAAAAAAAGATATTCTCCCAGCAGAAATGAAAAAGGAACTTGAAGAAGTTTGGGAACTACAATTCAATGAGCCTAGACCTTGGAGTAAAGGAACCTTAGACAATGATAGAACGGAAGAATGGAAAAGTTTCAGATACGATAAAGCAAATAATCCAGAAGGTAAATGGATTACAGGAGAATCATCAATGGGAAAGCTTTATAATTGGGTCTATCATAAAAGGAAAAGTAAGAGTAAAATGGATTTAGTAGTTGACAATTTTAACGACCAAGAAAAACAAGAATTAAAGAATGAAGGGTTTCCAATTGACTGAAAATAAAAGAAGTACGACCGCACAACAATGGCTATACTTAATGCGGGCGAAAGTGCTGATATGAAAGTAATTACCTTAAATAAACTAACAGCTAAACGGAAAGTGAAGTGCCTTGAAACCCCGCACTACGCATAGCCTAGACCGTTAGCAAACATAAAATACTAAATGAAGAGATACACTATTTTTTTTATACTTTTATTATTACCTATCATATCTCATGCCCAACGTGTAACTTCAGAGCAAACTGAAAATGAGAAGGTATTTATCAA
>Ga0316209_1003415_pt1 | contig 10842 bp, 3 predicted proteins | sample 6monopyrite_MG_FD_204945 | JGI IMG/M metagenome (GOLD analysis project Ga0316209, IMG submission 204945) | Microbial mat bacterial communities from mineral coupon in-situ incubated in ocean water Damariscotta River, Maine, United States -... | ecosystem: Environmental > Aquatic > Marine > Coastal...
GTCCGTCTTCAGCATTTTGCCGGATTTCAAATGCAGAATCACGCCATCTTCAACCGGTTCGATTCTCTCATATTCTTCGCGGTGGCGAATGAGAACGCCACGATCTCGCAAGTGATAACTGAGTGCATCGATAATTTCATCATCCAGAAATTCAAGTAGTTTTTCTCGTCCGTTGACCAGATTTACCTTGCAGCCAATATTGCGAAACATCGATGCGTATTCACAACCAATCACCCCTGCCCCAAAAATGGTAATTGAAGTTGGTGTATGATCGAGGTTGAGAATGATGTCGCTATCGAAAACTCGCTGGTGATCGAAATCGACTCCCTCAGGACGAAACGGTCTGGAGCCTGTCGCAATGACAAATGAATCGGCTGTGAGTTGCTGGCAGCTCCCATTTTCATCGCTGACTTCAATGGTATGCTCATCGATGAATCTGGCAAATCCATCAATCAAGGTCACCCGATTTCGGTTATAAAAACCTTGCCGCATATCAACTTGCCTGGCAATGACCGCTGCCGCCCCCTGGCGAAGTTTAGGAAACTCCATCTTCATCCGTATGCCAGCTTCCTTATAGGCAGCACTAAGGTTTAACTCGGTCATACGAAAAATCGCATGTCGCAGCGCCTTACTGGGAATCGTCCCCCAATGCGTACAACCGCCACCAATTTGGGAATAACGTTCGATGACACCAACGTTTTTCCCTTCTTTACAAGCTTGCATCGCGGCTCCCTCGCCGCCCGGACCCGTACCAATAACAATCACATCAAAATGGTTCATTCAGAACTTCCTTCTCTGAAACGCCGGTATAAATCGAATTGAGCTAACTGCTGATGATTACTTACTGCTGCTGATGATTATAGTCGTAGGTCAGGCTGTGCCTGACGAAAACAGGTCGAGTTTATACTATTAAACTCAACTTAAAATGATATAACCGGATTGACTGGAATACGTTACGACAACAAAGCAACCAGGTCTTCATCTTGTCAGGCACAGCCTGACCTACATTCTTACTGCTGGTGATGATTATAGTGAAATTGCAGATCGCAGTTCAGAGCAGTTTGAACTTTTTTTTGATCAATTGGAAGGCTCAGATGCCGACCATTTGATGAGAATTCGTTTTACTATCGCTGATAGATGGGGAGATAGCGATATTCGATAGCCAGGGCAAGTACAGCCATGCTGGTTGTGTAAACGCGTCCCTGTCTTTTTTCGGAAGCGTGATCCGAAGGCCAGGAGCCATCTGCCTGTTGCTTGCTGAGCAAAATCGGGACGAGATGGTCACGAGACTGTTCCCAATATTTTCCACCCAGTTTGAACATTCCAACCGAGCAATAATAAACGCCGTAGTAAAAATACGAATCTTTGTATTTAAGTGGTGTTTTGAGAAGGTAATCTGCCCCGCCAACCGATTCGGGGCTTTCATGCACACCGCATACTTCCAGACAGAGAATGCCGGTCCCGCTGCGTGTTGGCGTCGGACCGCTGCCCGGTTGATAACCGAACCCTTTGTGTCCCTTTGTGGCGCACTGTTTGACATATTCAACCGCTTTGTCAATCGATTCTGCAGGGACATCGCAGCCGATATCTTTCGATGCCCGCAGCGCCAGCAACTGCCAGCCGGTCACACTTAAATCGCTGTCTCGATCTGAAGGGCGGTATCGCCAGCCGCCCTGGTGTCGTTCATTTTTAGGAATCGATTGAGCTTCCAGAATTAATCGAATCGCTTTTTCAAGCGCCCGCCGGCAACGGTCTGCATCTTCAATTCCGACCATGCCCACCACTTCTGCCAGCATTAACGTACTAATTCCGTGCGAATACATCGGGCCGTGGCTCGTTTTGTGAATCAATAAGCCGTTTGGTTCCTGATGATCGATCACCCAGCGGATCCCCTTTTCAATTTGCTGTCCGTAAGGCCCTTCGCCGGGAGTATGACCTGCCGCCAGAAACGCCATCACCGCCAGTGAAGTCGCAGCCGTGGACTGCCCAATTGAATCGATTGTCCACGCTCCATCGGGGTGCTGTTTCTTTGCCAGATAAACCAGCGCCTGCGAAATCGAACGATCTACATCTTTATCTGACCACTTCGGCTGAGCCTGACAAACTGTCACATTCAGGCAAAGCGGAGTGATGCAAGTAGTGATTGCAACTAACAGGTGGCTGAAAAGTTTTGACATCAATCGATTTGTTATTTCTTGCTCTCTGGATTTTTGCGTTGTGGTTCAGGTTGAGCCAACGCCTCAAAGTATCTGCGGATCAGTGGCGCATATTCCTGGTCGATGTGCCGCCTGCGCCCGTCGGTCAGTTCTGCATCGAGTGTCCCCTGCTTTTGACCCCAGTCTCGCATCAAGGCAGAGCGAAGAATTTTGCCGGTCATTTCGCCATCGCCTGTCAACTCCGATGAGTTCCCCGTTTCAGAATCTGCAGCTTGTTCGGAAGGTTTTCCTTTTCCACTTTTCTGTTTCTGCTTTTGTTGCTTCGACTTCGAAGAAGATTCTTTCTGTGATGGTTGTAAATTCTGATGGGCCTGTTCCAATGCCTGAGCCGCCTGAGAAAGTTGCTCGGCTAGTTTTTGCATCGAAGAAGGAGACTGCCCGGATTCCTGTCCCGCTGGTGAGGATTGCTGCTTTGAATCCGCTTGCTGATTCTGTTTCGACGGGGATTGCGACTGATTCTCTTTCGAAGAAGGGGGCGGTTTTTGACTGCTTGCTTCTCCAGATTTGGAAGCGGCTGACGAATCGGATGGTTCAGCCGGGGGAGAGTTTTCTGCCTGATCGGCTTGCTGCATCGCCTGCTTGAGAGACTCTTCAGCTTGTTCGAGCATGCGCGAAGCTTCGCTTGCTTCTTCGCCAACTGGTTCAGGGACGAGCGTGTCTCTTTTCATCTGAGCGATTTGTGCAGACTGATCCGCTAGCGATTCCAATTGCTCCGCTGCATTTTTCGATTGCTGAGCCGACTGCTGAAGGTTCCCTTTTCGGCTTTGCGATAAAGCTTGCTCCATCTGCTGGTTGGCTTGTTCAGATTGGTCAGTCAGGCCTTCTGTTTTCTTGCCCGTTTGCTTATCGTGAATCGGGTCCGCTTGAGAACTTTCGGCTATCTCCTGCAACTTTTTCGTTAACCGCTCGGCTTCGCGATTGAGATCTTTCTGGGTCTGTTCACGAGCCAGTCGAGAATTCTGCGGGTTCTTGGCGAGCTTTGCCATTTGCTCCGCCAGTTGTTTTTGTTGCTCGGCTAGCTGCTCAGTCGCTGCTTGTGCCTGCTTATTGGCATTATCCTGCTGTTGAGCTTGCTGCAAATGTTTGGCAGATTGCTCGGCTTGTTGATTGGCTTGGTTGAGTTGTCCATCTTGCAATTTCTCGCTGGCTTGTTTTGCTGCCTGGGCTGCCTGCTCCATTTCGTCAATCAGTTCTTGACGATCCGGCTGTTCCAGTTTTGATTGCTGAGCCAACTGAGAAGCCTGCTCTGCGATCCGCTGTTGCGACTGCTTCAAATTTTCGAGGGCATCAGCCAGTTTCTGTTCTGATGAAGGTTTTCCATTTTGCTCTTCATTGTTGGTACCGTTTTGAGGTGCCGTCTCTGCGGTTGCTTTCAGCGCCTCTGCCAGATTCTGATCAAGCTGCTTCAGTTTTTCTTCCAGAGCTTTGGCAAGCTGCGGAGCAGAAGGCTCGTTGGCGTTCTCTTTCGATGGTTGTTGTTTATTCGTTTTGGCTGCGATCTTCTCGGCTGCGATCTTCTCGGTGGAGTTTTCCACCTCTTTTTTGACAATCTCCTGAGCCAACTCCAACTGCGAGGCAGCTTCTTTTTGAAGCGTCTGACTTTCTTCCGCGTCTCCTTCTTTCAACGCTTCTGATGCTTCCCGCAGCGCCTGAGCCGCTTTCATGCGAGGCAAGGCAGCCGTTTTTCCCTGTAATCGTTCTGTTTGCTCGGCTAGTTTTCGTTGTTGTCCATTGAGTTGTTGCAGTGCTCTTTTTTGCGCGCTGGCCTGTTCATGTTTTGAATTCTCTGTGATCGCTTTTTCGGTTTTCTCCTGCAATTCCTTTTGAGCCTTTGCGATCTCGGCAAGACTCTTTTGTAATTCTTCAGGGGAACCCGGCTGTTGGGGGAATCGGATTTTTTCCAGTTCTTCCGGAAGTTTTGCCTTTTCCCAGGCTTGTGCTGTCTCCGCTTGGTCAGCGGCTGGTTGGACGTTATCGGATTCTGTTTTCTTAGCCGCTTCCTGAATGGCCTGCTTGAGCTTCTCTAGTTTCTCAGCAAACTCTTTTTCAGATGCTTCTGCTTGTTTCAGTTTTCCGGCTTTGAGTTGATCGTGAGCTTTCACCGCAGCTTGAGCCGCTTCAGCCAATTTTTTTTCCTGATCAACCGAATCGGTGTGCATCAACCGCTTGGCGAGATCGAGTTGCTTTTTCGCCAGATTCTTCACCGCTTCCGGATCGGCTTGCGCTCCCTTTTGTGTGGTTTCCTGAATTTGCCCGGCTAGTTTTTCCGCTTCCTTCTTTAACGATTCAACTTGCGGTTCTGTTTTATCAGCTCGTTTTTTTTGTGTCCCGAGTTGATCAGCAAGTTTTTTCAATGAATTCGCAGCGTCTCGCAAACGATCATCTGATTGGGTACTCTGTTTCGAAAGTTCATCAGCCGCCTGATCCAGATGTCTTTCCGCTTCATACTGTCTGCTTTTTACGCCGGGCGGAATTTGCAACCCCGCTACCGCCTGCATTAAGCCCGCGAGTTCTTCGGCTAGTTTTTGTTGTTCTGCCTGATCATTTTCTATCTGCTTCGATAAATCTTTCAACGCAGGAGCTTCCGCTCTCTCCTTTGCTGGGAGCAGTTCTCTTTTCTTTTGCTCTTGTTGATTCTGTTTTTTCTCCTGCAGAAGTTTTTGATGGCGTTGTTGATGTTCATCCACTTTTTTCGCCAACTGTTCGGCTTTCTGTGCCAGTTGCCTGCTCGCCTGTTGAGAATCTTGTGGAAGGTTTTCAGCATTCTGTTGAGCCTGGCTGAACCGCTTGAGTGCTTCTTTAGCCTCCTGAACCGCCTGCATCGCATCGCTGAGATTGGCTTGTTTCTGCTCCTTCACTGCTTCTCGCGCGGGAGCGGCATCGAAAACGGGAGACGCCGTTTTTGATGATTCCTGTTCCGACTTGGCTGCCAATTCCTCGGCTATCTTTTCTGTTTGCTTTAGTTCAAGAGCGAGTTCCTGTTGCTGCTGCAAAGTATCCTGGCGAAACTGTTCGGTGCTTTCGGTCAATGAATTTTGCTGTTTGGCTAACTGGTCTGCCTTCTTTGAAATTTCCGCTAAATCGCTCAGCAGTGCATTCTTAGCCGCCTGCATCAATTCAGGACGACGCTTGAAAAGGTCTTCCAAATCTTGTGAAAGGGACGCGTGTTCCTGCTGAAGTTTTTCCAGTGACGCTGTTTCAGATTGCTCTGGCTGCTGCGATGGCTGTTCTGCAGAAGCCGTTTCTGATTTCTCACTCGCTGATTTTTCAGGCGATTCTTGTGAGGCCGAATCATTTTGCTTAGTATCGTTTTTCTCAGTATTGTCCTTCTTAGTAGCCGATTGCTTTGCTGCTTGCGGATTTTGTTGATCCTGATTGATCTGAGCCGCATCTTTTGCCAGATTTCTCGCTCGGCGAGCCAGTTGTTGCACTTTGACCAGTTCCTGTTCGATCCGCTCGGCGTCATCGAGTTGATTTCGTAACCGTGTTAACAAGCTTTCCGCATCACGCAGCGATTTTTCATGGTTACGAACCATCTCTACTGGGTTCGATTGTTTGTCGAGTTTGAAATCTTCCAATTCCTGTGCAGCCTCATCAAGAAGTTTCTGTGCAGGGACTGCGTTTTGTTTTGAGAGCTGTTCTGTGATCGGGCGTTGCCGCAGTTTACGGCTGAGCTCTTCCAGTTTGAGGGAAAGTGACAATTCATCTTTGAGCCAGTCCGGTCGTTTTTCTTTGACGGTTTCACGAGCCAGATCACGCGGTTTCGGATCAAGTTCCCGCCGTTTTTCTTCGACATCGCGGCGAAGTTTTGTCATCTCACTTTTTACCGCATCGACCTGCCTGCGCATCTGCTCGTAATACTCTTCCACAATTTGCCCGGCCAGTGGCGCGACATCTTTGCTGATCATCACGACTCGGCGAGAGGTCCACGTTTCGTTCGGTTCAGGAATCGGTCGGCCATCGCGGGCCACGGCTCGGTATCCGAGAATATCGCCTCCCTTGAGTTCAAATTGCGATAAATCGAGATCAAGATGATCATAAACTTCTTTGGCTGTTTCTCCCGTTTTTTTAGAACTCCAGGTTAGAATTTCCGGGCTTTCTAATCCAGCCGAGAGATGTTCGACAATGACCTGAACTTCCTGAACGCCAAAATCATCATCTGCAGAAAGATCAATCGGAATGATATCATCTGGACGAACCTGTACCGGATCGCGGTCGCCGGAAATATCAATGCGTGGGGCGCGATCTGGAATAATCTGGATCATACGTTCCGGCTCGTTGATGTTTTCCAATCCATCAGCACTGTCTGCCTTGAAGATAAACGAATCCGACATATCTGCTGTTGCTTCAATGCGAGCAGAAAGACCATCGTCAGAAAGTACGCCCTGCAAATGAGTTTTCGGGAACTTTTGTTCTGAAGTTGTCTGCTCAGGATCGGTTTCACTTCCACCTGTTTCGTCACCACCTTGTTCGTTTGCAATTTGATCACGCAGCGTGTTCCAACGCCATTCTACTTTTTCGACCGGATGCTCGAAAGTAATTTCCGCAAATAACCGAGCCCCCTGCACCGCGCGAATTGTTCCCATCGCTCCTTCATTCAGGGTCGGTTCCATACCGGTATAAGCGGGTGGCTGGATAATTAACCGCACATCGACCAGGCGTGGGCGATCTGCAACATGAATGGAAAACGTGCGTGACCTGGCCCCCGAGCCGTACAGCACATACGTGAGTGGCGAAAGAACCTGCGGAATCTTGCCGACATACCCTTTCTTGCGGACATCGTAAGACATCTCTCGCGATTCAGTTTTGCCTCGTTCATCGGTCCAGGTTAAATTGATTTCTCGCGGAATTTTTCCTTCGCGGTATCTCCAGACAGGCCTGGCAAGAATGAATACATCATCGCCGCGCGGGACCGTCCGGTCACCCTGTTCAACTTCAAACGTCAGATTACTCGCAGAATCTAAATTGGCCCACGGAGTCAGCAGCCGCTGCCAAAGCAGTGAATATCCTCCCGAATTCAAAAACAGCGGAGCAGAAAGAACAACCGAAGTAACAATCGCCGCCACGAGCGCATAAGCCATCGAGTTCAGCGACAGGCACTCCCACAAATCGACACGCGAAAGCCGCTTGTCGGTTTCGTGACGCAATCGGTTCATCATAAATTCAGAGCTGATGTGCTGTTGCTGTTCGGTCAACATGGAAAGTTCAACCGTTGAACTGACACGTTCCTGTAACGCGGGAAAAGAACGATCAATAAGAAAAGCGAGTTCCGCCCATCGCCGTTTTCGGCTCAACGGCACAAAAAGCCAATGATAAAGCAACCAGCCAATCGTAGCGGTTAATGTCGCCAGAAAAACGAAACGAATCATGCCTGATAGCGGAACGAGGAAATCGATAACCAAAAACAGAGCCGCAAGAATCAAACCGACAAACAGTAAGCTCCCGCAACCTTTCACCAGATTCACCCAGCGTAACCGCCAGTCAAGTTGAGCAAGCTCTTTGCGCAAATCAGCCGGGAGCGCAACCGATTGCATTGCCTCTGATTGAGAAAGTGAAATTCTGCTCATGCCAGATTCCCTTATATAAATAGAAATCGTAACTATTCAGCGATGTTGTAGGGACCGCTATTGCGGACCACGCTAGGAAGTGGATCCCTCAATTTAACACGGTGGTCCGCAATAGCGGACCCTACCAATTTCAACTGCGTTACGGTAACCCGTACCATTTTCGCAATAACCATTCGCCCGCCAAGATACAGACTATCATCACAAAAATCCCCCAATGATTCCAGAGGGGAATGTCATGTTTTTCTTCCAGGACCAGAGTTTCTGGGTTGAGCCTTTTCATCAATTCATCAAGCTGATGCGGCAAAAAGACTGCACCTTGCGTAATCGATGCAAATTGATCCAGCAACGAACGATCTGCAGAAAGGCGATTTGTTTCGCCATTTCGCCGCGGTGTCACAAACAATTTCGCTTCAATCGGCACCGGACCAAGTGGAATATCCGCCGCTATGAGCCTCAATCGATAATCTCCCACGGGTAAGGGAGGGATTTTCGCTTCATGAACAAGCGGTTCGGTCTCCAACGCCTGAAGCGGGAAACTCATCAGCGGTTCTGTTTGATGTTCATCCGCCGGGTAAACTTCAACGGTTGCGAGAATTTTATCTACATTTTGCGTCACCCGCCGAGACCAGCGGGCGCGGACAGTTGTATCTTCGCCGACTTGAATTTCAGTCGATTCGGTCCCGAATCGGACATCATCCGAACCAGCAGAAGATCGCATCTCAGCAGCCCAGCGGGAAAGCTGTCCCCAGAATCGATAATGATCTTTATCCCCCCGACGGAATCGCCAGCGCCACGTACTGTCAACACCAATCCACAACACGCGACCCAGCCCGTAATTTTGAACCACGACCATCCCGGACTGATCAGTCTGTTTTGAAATCGAATGAGCCCCGACCGATTTCGCCAACACAATCGCTCCCGGTTTCGCAATCCCTTCAAGCCCCCAGAAGTGACCAGGAAGCCGCCGCCACATTTCGCTGTTTTTTTGCGAATCGGTATCGAGTCTCATTAACGGATGCTGTTTCCCTTGCGGCGTTAACTGCAAATGAAACCCGCGCATTCGGGGAGATTGCTCCGCATCTTTGCCTGCACTTTCCAATTTCCGGTATCGCTCGATCGGCAACATTTTTTTCATAACCGGGTTAAGCATCAGATCGGAAAAGTGCTGTTTGCCTGTGGTCACGACCAGCGTTCCCCCCTTTTCGGCGATAAATTTCTCCAGATCTTCCCATCGATTCTGATCGACCGAACGGGCATCGGCATCTCCCCAGATGACCAGGTCAAAATCCTCAAAAGCATTTCCCACCGCAGCAGTTTTCGGCAGCGAACTATCGAAAAAAGTGTGAGGCAACAACCCCAGATACGGCTGGTCGAACAAAACTGCTTTCAAGTCAACACGATCATCGCGATGATAAGCCGCTTCGAGAAATCGAAACTCCCAACGTCCTTCGCCATCGACAAGCAACACATGCGAAGTATCATCAATAACGGAAATGCCGAACTCCTGTTGATTATTCTCCAACTGGATTTCTTCTTGATGGTCTCTGCCCTGCCTGGTTGAACTTGCCAGCGATTCTCCCGGTTGAACTTCAACAATAAATCGCTGCCTGCCCGGTGTTTCCAAAGGGAGATCGAATTCGACATCAAGATACCGCTCGGCTCCCACGACCTGTTTGGTCAGGCGATCCCCGGTGGTCACATCAGTCAAGGAAACCGTTACGGGCTGCCCTTCATAACCGAACGTTGCCAGACGTACCCGAATCAGTGGTTGATCTTTTTTATAAACCGTTTCCGGGTGATCAATCGATTCAATCGCCAGATCAATCGGCTGCCGAATCGAACCAGCCAAAATACTGAAAACAGGTCGTGATATTCCAGAAAGACTATTCGCAACTTCCAGCGGGTTTTTATTATCGGTATTCACGCCATCGGTGATCAGAACAACTGCCGTACATTTTTCACGAGTGGCAGCCTCCTGAAGTACCGCGGTAAGCGAGGTCGCCTGCGGAACAAGCTGAGTGGAAAGCATCTCCCGATCACCCACCAGTTCATCACTCGCCAACTCTTTTGTTTTCTGGGAAAAGACTAATAACTGCGAAGTGGAAATTTTATCCAGTCGATCCAGCAAACCAATTTTTGGTGCCGTGACTAATTGCCGGGCCAGTTCAAAGCGGCTTAAATCATTCCAGGAAGACGTTAACTGCTCCAACTGGGGCGCATCGCGATTCTCTGCGGATTGTCCTGTAGCAGAAGGTTCGGAAGACTTGTTATCATCAGTCGAATGATCCTCAACGGTTTCCTCTGAAACTTCCTCTAAAGCATCCGATTTATTTCCCTTTGCGTTTTCTCCAATCATCTCCGGACGAATCATTCCCAGACCAACCGCCCACTGAGCCCGTTCCGTTTCGTCCGCTTGTTCGTCAACCAAATCCATACTTTCCGAAACATCCAGCGCGATCAAAATTTTCGTCTGTTCTTTGGAATTACTCGTCCAGGAAAGCGTCGGCTGTAACGCCATCAGCAAAATGAGAAGCAGCACACAAATACGCAGCGAAACCAGCCCCCAGCCAACCGACCGCGAAACCAACTTTCGCTCATACTGATAAATCCGAACAACTAAACCAACCGCAACCAGAAAGCAGAGCACTATCAAGCTCGCCCACCAGAATGATTCCAGGCCAAGAAATGTCAGGCGTTGAGTGGTCATAAGATAACTAGAAAACGTGGCGGGCAAGAGGTTTTACGAAGAAACACATATCTCCCCATTATGACCACCTCAACACAGGAATGGGAGCCAGAGTGCAAAAATCACCGAAAAAACGACAGAAAACTCCAGTTAATGCCCCGGTAATCAGACCAATTTACGGGGCCCCCTGTTATTTTCCAATGTAAAAAGTCTCGAATGGATTAAAGTCGATTAAAGGTGTCAGGAACGAATGGCACTGTTGCTTGGTGTGATTGGAGTTATGGCGATTCGTTGTTTTTTCCTCAATGAGGTGCCGGGGGAGTGATTTGGTTTGGTTGGGGATTTTACTTTGGCAACTGCGGCGGGCATGAGA
>Ga0316209_1003418_pt1 | contig 10823 bp, 9 predicted proteins | sample 6monopyrite_MG_FD_204945 | JGI IMG/M metagenome (GOLD analysis project Ga0316209, IMG submission 204945) | Microbial mat bacterial communities from mineral coupon in-situ incubated in ocean water Damariscotta River, Maine, United States -... | ecosystem: Environmental > Aquatic > Marine > Coastal...
AGACCAGTGCGCTGCATTATATCTACACGGCCTAAATCCATAATGCTATTAAAACGCCCATTATTCATGTGCATATTAATATCCAGATCATTTGGTAGAACCCGAAACTTCAATACCGATTTATCAATAATGCTCAGTTTTGGTTTCCATGTAGATTTAATAAACAGTAATAGTAGGCGTAAATAAAGATTCATAATATTCAGTATTATCTATATAGCTTCCGGCTATTGGTTATTTGGCGCGTTTTAAGCTATTACGATTAAAGTCTTTATCGGTAAGGCCTGTTTTGAACTGATAGTTACTCCAGGTCAGTGTGGTTGATTTTCCTGTTTGATGATTAAGCATATGCATAACATCGGCGCGCCAGAACTTATCCAGGTATTTTTTATAGCCAGAGTAAGTTAATGTCTTTAGTAGAGTGTTTTTACGATCATAAAAATCAATTTTTTCTGCGCGATATTCCTGCTTATTTACCCATGCTACCTGACGCGTGTAACCAGAATGTTTATAGGCAGGGTAGCGCTCAACCACAAAGCTATCGATACCGTTGAGGGTTTCATCTTTAATATATTTATAGGTATATTTATCTATTTCCTGTGAAGAAATATCTTCATAGGCAAATTCACTGCCCATAAACGGGCCGGACTTGTTTTTTGAGCTAATACGTTTTACGCGTTTTAATGCAGGTAAGTACAGCCACTGCTCATCAGGTTTTAGGGCGTGAGAATAGGTCAGCGATGCGGTGCCTTTTATGTCTGCCGGGGTGTCGAATATAGAAAGCGCTTTATCACCATCGCCTTCCACTTCGAGGGTTTTTACTCGAACTTCGCGTATGCTAGTTTGGCCTTGTTTATTTTTTAATTCCATTTTCATTGCAGCAGTAGAGTCTATAAATCCGCTGTCTCTTTTGTCGGCTTCTGTCGCGATTTCTAATCCGCGTGCAGTGCTATCGGCTAATACAGAAAGTGGTGTTAAGCTACTTAATAAAAGTAGTGATGCAATAACGCGCGTAGTTGTTGTTAGGTTTTTCATAGTTATCCGTCCTTAAGAAGATTTTGATTCTTTATTACCATCAATCGCCATTAGTAATGGAGGAAGCAGTAAGAAATCTAATAATAATGCAATAGCAATAATGATGCTGGTCATTAAACCCATACCGGCATTTAATTCAAATGATGATTGTGCGAGTATCATAAATCCAGAAATTAATACAAGTGAAGTAACCCATAGCGCAACGCCGACATTTTTAAATGCGTAACGTACAGCCTCGTGGCTATCTAAACCTTTTTCTTTACGCGCTCGAATGTATTTGCTAATAAAGTGAACCGTATCATCTACCACAATACCTAAGGTCATCGCGGTAACAATTGACAGTGCAAGCCCAACTTCACCCACCACTAAACCCCATATACCAAAAGCTACACCTGCTGGGAAAAGGTTAGGTATTAAGCTTATTAAGCCATACTTAACTGAACCCAGTGCAATAATTAAAATAAGCGAAATTAAAACCAGTGCAATGGTGGTGCCGGTCAGCATGCTAGTAATATTACGTTTACCAATATGAGCAAACATAATAGAAGGACTGGCGCCATCAGTAACAAGATCCGGTGTGTTTTGTTTCATCCAGTCATTTGCACGTTTCTCTAAGGAGAGTAATTCGTTAGATGAAATCGTTTCCAGAACTACATTAACTTTAGTTGCTTGCTTGGCTACATCGATTTGATTGTTTAAATCTAATCCATAGGGTAGTGACATCTCATAAAGCAATAAGTATTGAGCTGCCAGTTCTCGGTTGTCAGGCAGTGTATAAAATGCTTCATCATCCCCATGCATGTTTTTGTTTAAACGTTTGAAGGTATCGGTGATGCTACTTACATGAATAGTTTCGGGTTGTTCTTTATACCAGTCTGAAAACTGTTCAATTTGTGCTAAAAATTCAGGCCGGCTTACACCTTCTTTTTCACCACTATTTAATGAATAGGCGATGGTATAAGTGCCGGTTAAGTTTTCTGTGGTGAAGTCTGTGTCCTGCCTGAACTGTACTGATTCATCAAAATAATTAACGAAAATATCGTTTAATTGATTTTGTGGAATCATAGCAATAAAAAATAAAACACCCAGGGAAAATGAAGTGAGTAAAGTTTTTCGTTTTGCGATAACAAAATTACCCAGTTTTTCCATTGCACCAGTACCGGCAACAAAGCTTTTTGCTTTAATGGGTAGAATATACATAATGGCAGGTAAAAATGTCATGGTTAATATAAAAGCGCCGATAACGCCATAAGTAGACATATTGCCCAAGTCGCCAAATGGTGGCGCGTCACTTGAGTTTAGGCTTAAAAAACCTAATGCGGTGGTAATGCTGGTGAGGAATATAGGCATAAAGTTAACGCGCATACTTTCCACAATTGCATCGTGTTTGCTCATGCCTTTATGAATTTCCTGCAGCATGGTTACCAGTAAATGTACGGCACCGGCAATGGCAATGGTTAAAATAATAATCGGTGCGGAGGCAGAGGGTGGTGTGAGTTTAATCCCTGTGTGGCCACCCATGCCCATGCCAATGACTATAGAACAAAGAACCAGTATGACTGTTGCAGCCGTTCCGCTAAAGCCTTTTAGTAATAAAAGTAACACAACAATAATCACCGCGAATGCGATGGGAATTAATGTTTCGCCATCTGCCTGGCTAGCTTCCGGGAAGGCGTTATTCATCATTGCCATGCCTGCTAAACGGAAATCAATCTCGGGATAATTAGCTTTTGCTTCAGCTAGCATTTTGCGTGCATAAGCAACGGTCGCAGGGTTTTCCTTCATCTGGTCAACACCCGGTAACTGGATAGTTACGTTAATACCAGTATGTGCTGCATCAGCAGAAATTAAACGCCTGGCAAGGTTAGGTTCGTTGAGGGCGACTTTTTTAATATAGGCTAGGTCTTCAGCACTTAAACCATTTGTTTCAACGACCAGGTCATCAACAATCAAATCATCTTCTTCTGCATAGGTGTGCTGAAAGTTAGTTACGGAGTCTACGCGAATAGAATGGGGGATTTGCCAGGCTTCTTCGGTTATTGCCTGTACAGCAGCTAATACCTCAGGTGAAATCACATTGCCATTTTTGGGAGAGATAACAAATAATACGTTATCATCTTTGGTATAGGTGTTCTGTATGTTTTCAAATGCATTGAGCTGTGGATTGTCATCACTAAAAAATACGCGATAATCATTAGAGAAAGGCATGAGCTTCGGTGCACCGCTTCCAATAACTCCAACCGTAGCCAGCGCTAGAATTATTACCAGGTAACGCCACTTTAAAATCCATTCAGTGTATCTAACGAGCATGATTTTTCTCCAAATCAGTTATTTTTTTAAGTTAGTTACTTCTTCTGCAAATAATTCGCTGCAGAGTTTTTCTTTTAAATCGTGAATATCAAAAGTGCTACTAAGCGGTTGCCATTGGTAGCTGTCGAGTAATTTGTGGCTATTTACCCACATCATTTCGAGTGGTTGCTGTATGCCTAATTGATCAAATGGAATACCTGACATATGTAATAAATTAGAGCCATAACCCATGGTCCATAAACCCAGCATGATGCCATCGGGTAAGTAATCCTGTTCAGTAGGGATATCACCGTCTTTCATGGCATCGCGAATGATTCCAAGTACGATACCGGTAATTTCATGTTCAAGTTGTAATAGCGACTGCTGTTTTTCAGGGGTTATCTTTTCCCGCACAGCGGATGACTTTATAAGCTGCATGTTTTGCATTTCTACGGGGTGTAGTTGCGCATACAGGCTCTGTGCAATGCCTACGGCCGCAATACGTTCGCGATGACTACCCGCGTAGTTTCTCGCCCGATTAAACATTTCGATGAGCTTATTCAGGCAACGACAGCTAATACCGCTGATGATTTCTTCTTTACTGCTGAAGTGGTTGTATACCGTTCCTTTTGAGTATTCAATTTCAGCGGCGACGCGGTCCATAGTCAGGCTTTGCAGGCCATCTTTCTGGAGAATAAGTTGTGCAGTATCCAGTATTAGCTGTTCGCGCTCAAACAGCTCTCGCTGTTTACGCGTCATGGGTTCTGCATTGTTTGCGGTGTTATCTACCATTGCGGAAGAATATGACGAAACGTCAAAACTTGTCAAACTGTTTATTAGTTAGACGTTTATATTAATTTTAAAATAATATTATCTTCACCTCAGGGACTGCATGTTATGATTCATAGGTTGATGTTTTAAAAAGAAATTTTATGCAATATGATTTTCAGACTCTGGCACATGCCTATGGTAAGCCAACGACGAACGGTCGGTTAAAGGTGCAAAATTCTGACTTTAAAGTCGATGAGATTATGCCTGTTCAAACCTCGGGCGTGGGTGAGCACCTGTGGCTGAAGATTGAAAAAGACGGCAGTAATACTGATTGGGTGGCGCAGCAGTTAGCACGGCACGCAGGCGTTAAGTCGATGGCAGTAAGTTATGCGGGTATGAAAGATCGGCATGCGGTGACTACGCAATGGTTTAGTTTGCACTTGCCCGGCATGCAAGACCCTGATTTTTCTGATCTGCTTAGTGATGAATTTAAAATATTAGAGCAGAACCGGCATGATAGAAAACTTAAGCGTGGTGCGCTAAGCGGTAACCGCTTTCAGTTGCGTATTACAGAGCTTAAAGGTGAGGCCGCAGAGCTAGAAGACAGGCTGCAAAAAATTAAGCAATCAGGGGTTCCCAACTATTATGGTGAACAGAGATTTGGCCGTGAAATGGGAAACCTGTTGAAAGCGGAAAGAATGTTTAGAGGTGAGTTAAAGAAGCTCAAGAAGCAACATCGCGGATTGTATTTGTCATCTGCACGTTCATGGATTTTTAATCAAGCACTTTCACAGCGTATTCAACAAGGTAACTGGTTAGAGCCAATACAGGGCGATGTGTTTATGCTGAATGGAAAATCCGCCTGTTTTGTTGAAGAGGTTGACGATGAGATAAACCGGCGCTTGCGTAATGCAGAGATTAATCTAACCGGTTGTTTATGGGGTGAAGGTGAGAGTATGGCTACAGCAGATACCTTCGCATTAGAACAGTCTGTTGCGGATGAGTTTAAGCCTTTGGCAGAAGGACTGGAATCTGCTCGCCTAAATCAGGAAAGACGTGCTTTGCGCTTAATGCCTGATAATTTAAATTGGCAAATTAACGATAGTGTTCTGGAAATGGAATTTGATTTGCCGTCTGGTGCATTTGCAACCATGGTGTTACGTGAGTGCGTTAACACATAATAATGCCAGATGTTCTTTTTAAATAGCGCGTCATATCACACAGTGCATTGTGCCAAATCGCACAATACTTAAAAGCAAAAATCAAAAAATACAGGATATTCAGTTACTTATTATTGGTGTGTTTTTTGCTGAATAATAACTGACATGGAGTTAATTATTTAAAACGGATTGAATCAATAATTGTTTCTAGGAGCTGGTGCAGCAAAATAAATTGATGCAATATTTTTTAGAAAATATAAAAAACTCAAGGTCTACAATACTATGACAATAATCGAATTATTTGATAAAGGCGGTGTTATTGTCTGGATATTATTAATGTATTCGTTTGTTGCTTTGTCAATTACTATTGAGCGGATATTACATTTTTCATTAATGGGTAATCCTAAAAAAAATAGTGAAGACTTGTTTAATAGTGGTTTTAATCTGGAGGTTACAGCTCGGCAGCTGGAAAGCTTAAGCGGCCCAGAAGCCAATGTACTAGGCGGGATATTTAAGGCCTGGAGTAAAGGTCTTAGAAATTTAGAAAGTGTTGCTTCACGGTTAGGTTCTATCGAACTGCAACGCATGGAACGTGGCTTTAGAACCTTGTCAATATTGGGGAACACGGCGCCTTTATTGGGCTTGCTGGGTACCATTATTGGAATGATTAAAGCGTTTATGGTTATTGAAATGGCCGGTGGCCGAGTAGACTCTCAAGCACTGGCTGGTGGTATATGGGAAGCAATGTTAACGACAGGTGTAGGACTTGCTGTCTCTTTACCTGTGTTATTGCTGTTACATTTTCTGGAAGGAGCAGCGGATAAACGAGCGCATAGCATGCGATGTTATGCAACGATGTTATTAGAGCAGTTATCTCATGAAGAACATATGATTGGGTCGTCAGAAGCCGTTCTTCATCAGCAGGGTGTAATACATGCAGTTTGAAGGTTATAGGCGCAGTAGTCATATACCAAATTTGACACCGTTGATTGATATTGTCTTTCTGCTGTTAGTTTTTTTCATGTTAACTTCACATTTTGTTAATCAGGAAGGCTTAAATATTGAGTTGCCTAAAGCTGAATCAGGGCAGGCTTTGGGTGAAAATAATCTACTGGAAATTATTGTTTATGCAGATGGATCATTAGCTTACAAAAATGACAGGCTCTCATTAAACACTTTGGAAGAGCTGCTTCGAAAAGATTTATCTACGAGATTAGAAAAAAATGTACGTATTAAAGGTGATCAGAGCGTTGCCTTTAGTAAGGCAGTTGAGGTTCTAGATTTGGCACGTAAAGCAGGTGCAAGTGGTGTAGATATTGTTACAGAGAACAAATGATTAATCGAGAGAATATACTCTGGTTAGTGGGTATAGGTTTGTCGTTATTATTACATGCTAGCTTGTTTATTCAGTCTGGAACCCAATTCGGTATCGAAAATGCAAACGAGATTAATGCGCCATTATTAACGCGATTAAATTTTTATCAGCAAGCAACTATTCAAACTGAAGAAGTCCAAAAAAACACACCGCGTCAACCAGCAATAAAACAGAGTGATGCTTTACTTGAAAGTGATATAAAGAAAAAAGAAATTGAGCCTATAATCGAAACCATCGAGCAAGAGTTAGCTCAGTCCATGCCTCAAAATCAGGGGCAATTATCTGAAAATAATGAAGCAGTGTTAGCTGAAAAGCAGCAGGTGTATATGCAACGATTGTTGGCTCACATTGAAAATAGAAAGTATTATCCACGATCTGCACGTCGTCGCGGGATTGAAGGTAGTGTTCTAGTGTCGTTTGAATTATTGGCTGACGGAGGTATTAAATTATTACATGTTACAGGAGCACATTCTATATTGCAGAAAGCGACGAGGCAAGCGGTACAAAGTTCAATTCCTTTGCCGTTACCACCAGCAGAATTGAATGTGCCGAAGAAGATCGAATTTAGTATTCAGTATTTACTGCAATAAGCTGATCTTTATTTTTCTATTTCTTTCAGTAAACCCAGGTATTTCTCGGATGGTAAAGGTGGGCTCCAGAAATATCCCTGTCCATAATCAACGCCCATTTCTGTTAATACTGATAATTGCTCACGGGTTTCAATACCCTCTGCAACCAGTTTTAATCCTAAGCCCTGGGCTAAACCGTATATAGCATTTACAATGGCAATGTCATCTGGATCATGCAATATTCCATCGGTAAAAGAGCGATCAATTTTTAAAATGTCGATAGGTAAACGCTTCAAGTAAGCGAGAGATGCATAGCCAGTACCAAAATCATCAATAGAAATTGTTATACCCATCTCATGCAATTGATTTAATTTTTCTTCCGCATTACCCTCATTTTTAAGTAAAGTACTTTCGGTTAACTCTAGCTCAATATTTTTTGCATTTAATTGATGTCTATGTAATGTCTCTCTTAAAATGCCGACTAAATCCTGTTCTCTAAATTGCCGTGCTGAAACATTGATGGATATATTTGTAATGGGGATGCCAGCGTTCAGCCATTGCTTAAATTGTGCACAGGATTTTTCTATCACCTGTTGTCCCAGAGGAATGATTAGACCAGTTTCTTCTGCAATGGGAATAAATTCATCAGGCGGAATAACGCCTTGTTCAGGGTGGTTCCAGCGAACCAGTGCTTCCATGCCACTAGCAATATTACTGACAAGATTAACTTTTGGTTGGTAATACATTACCAGCTGATCATTTTCAATTGCCTTGCGTAAGCTATTTTCCAGACTTAATCGACGATTAGCTTTTTTACTGAGTTCTGGTGAGTAAAACTCATAGGTATTGCCACCTTTGTCTTTAGTTCTGTAAAGAGCGGCATCTGCATGGCTAAGCAGGTTTCCAATAGTGGTGCCATCTTGTGGATAAACACTGATACCAATACTCGCCTTGACGTGAATTTCCTGATCTTGAATTGTCAAATTGTGTTCAATGGCGCGGGAAAATTTTGCGGCCATCACAGCCACATCTTCCAGATGATGAATATTTTCAACGATCATATTGAACTCATCGCCACTGCTGCGTGAAAGAGTGTCTGTACCACGAATAGCTTTGCTGAGGCGTGAGGCAACAGACTGTATTACCTTGTCGCCATTATGATGTCCTAGTGCTTCATTGATAAGTTTAAGGTTATCTATATCGACCATCAGGAGCGCAATCATGCTTTCATTACGTTGAGCTCTTAATATGGCAGATTCTAATCTATCAAGGAGTAAAGACCGGTTGGGTAATCCGGTGAGGGTATCGTGGTACTCAAGTCGGCGTACTTTCTGTTTGTTTTGCTCGGCGGAGACGATGCGTTTAACTCGTTGCTTAAATACTGACCAGTTAATTGGTTTTGTGATGTAGTCAACAGCGCCAGCATCAAATGCAAGATTTACAGACACGTCATCGTCAAGAGAGGTGATGATAAGTACTGGAGGAGGGTTTGCTATTTGAAAACTTATTTCTTTACACGCCGTTATTCCATCGACATTTGGCATTACAAAATCGAGGATAGCCAGATCGTAAGTAAATTCTCTACACAATTTTATAGCTTCGAGACCCGAAGAGGCTTCAGTAACAGAGTAATTATCTTGAGTGAGTACGTGGCGTAATAGCAGTAAGACGGATGGATCGTCATCTGCTATCAATACATTACCCATTTCCGGGAGGGTGTTTTCCATAAATATAAGATGAAATCCATAAATACAAAATTAGGTCAAATTAATAGTAGCACAAGGATTTTAATTATTAGACGAAATGCTGACATTTATGAGTTATTTGTCCATATTATGTCCGCAACCTTTTCAAGTTGTGTAATTTAAGTGTTTAGATCAGGCTGAGATATCCAGTAACTATAATGGATATTGCTTTGAAAAATAATAATGTTGCTTGGTTGCAGTGTCATTGCAGGGTATCATTACTATCCTTATGTTTTGTTTCCATGCCGCTATTTTAGGGCGAACTATTAGTAAGATTAGTATGAATCCAAACTTTCTGGAATTTGAACAGCCGATCGCCGAATTAGAGGCAAAAATTGAAGAGCTCCGCTATGTTGGAGACGATACCGAAATTAATATAGGCGAAGAAATTCTTCGCCTGCAAAGTAAGTGTCAGGGCTTAACAGAGTCTATCTTTAGCAAGTTAAGCTCGTGGCAAACATCTCAGTTAGCCAGGCATCCACAACGACCACATACGCAAGATTATATCGATCGTATTTTCACTGATTTTGAAGAGCTACACGGTGATCGTGCTTTTGCGGATGATAAAGCTATTGTGGGTGGTATCGGCCGTATCGATGGTAAGCCAGTGATGGTCATTGGTCATCAAAAAGGCCGTGATACAAAAGAAAAAATACGCCGTAACTTTGGTATGCCACGTCCAGAAGGATACCGCAAAGCGCTGCGTTTAATGAAGATGGCAGAGCGTTTTAAAATGCCGATTTTTACTTTCATTGATACGCCCGGTGCATACCCTGGTATTGGTGCAGAAGAGCGTGGTCAGTCTGAAGCTATTGCGCGTAACCTGTTTGAAATGGCCGCACTTAAAACGCCTATTATCTGCACGGTTATCGGTGAAGGTGGCTCTGGTGGTGCATTAGCGATTGGTGTAGGTGATAAAGTGATGATGTTGAAATACAGCACCTACTCGGTTATTTCTCCTGAAGGCTGTGCATCTATTTTATGGAAAAGTGCAGAGAAGGCGCAAGATGCCGCTGAAGCTTTGGGTATTACAGCACCTAAGCTTAAAGAGCTTGGGTTGATTGACCAGATCATTGATGAGCCGTTAGGTAGTGCTTACCGGGATATTGATGCAACCGCTCGAAATATGCGTCAGGCCTTGAAAGAAAGCCTGGATAACTTAAATCAGATGGGCTTAGATAAGCTGCTGGACGCGCGATACCAACGTCTGATGAGTTATGGCCAATATACAGAATAGACCTGCTCTTAGTGCTGAACGTCTTGCCCAGCAGCTAAATCAACTTGCTAATCAGCATAATATTAAAACCTGGTGTCTGGCCTACAGTGGTGGGGTAGATTCTCAGGTTTTATTACATCTATTACACCTTACAAAGCTTCAAGTCACAGCAGTTTATATTGACCATGGATTGCAAGCCGTCTCAACTGAGTGGGCTAAACATTGTGCATATCAATGCCGGCAGTTTGATATTCCCTTTCAAGTTATTCGTGTAGATGCACTACCCAAGAGTGGTGAAGGGCCTGAAGCGGCTGCACGCATGGCACGTTATGCTGCATTTAAAACACTTATTGAAGATGATATGTGCTTACTTACCGCGCAACATCAGGATGATCAATCTGAAACTGTTCTGCTGCAACTACTGCGTGGTGCCGGTGCAGCAGGTTTATCGGCTATGCCAGAGTTAAGTGAGTTTTCTGCGGGCTGGCATTTTCGGCCATTAATAAATGATACGCAGGAAACTATTTTAGAATATGCCAGGCAGCATAGTCTCACCTGGGTGGATGACCCAACTAATCAGCAACAAGATTATTATCGCAATTATTTACGCCATACGGTTATCCCAGAAATAAAACAACGCTGGCCATCGCTGGATAAAACCTTATC
>Ga0316209_1003419_pt1 | contig 10822 bp, 9 predicted proteins | sample 6monopyrite_MG_FD_204945 | JGI IMG/M metagenome (GOLD analysis project Ga0316209, IMG submission 204945) | Microbial mat bacterial communities from mineral coupon in-situ incubated in ocean water Damariscotta River, Maine, United States -... | ecosystem: Environmental > Aquatic > Marine > Coastal...
GTATCGGTATCGGCGTGACGTTCTGGGAACCCGCCCGTATTGCCGAGGCAGTACGAGAACCTTGGTGTTCTCCCATGCTGGGCGGTATTTCGTTAGGATCGGCCAGCGCTGCCGTGGTCGGTCAGGGTGGCAATCGAAACACCCAGGAAAATGCCGAATCGGTGTCATTCTATAACGTGCATTGGTTCGTCTATCCCGTGATGTATTGGTTCAACATGATGGTCAGCGATTATTGCGTCCAGGGGGAGCAGTTCGATGTCGCTTTTATGACCGAACTTGATCCGATGTGGAACAACGACGAGATGACTTTTATTCTGAATCCCGAGGCGGTGCTGTTTAACAACCCCATCGCCCAGGCCGCTTGTGCGGCGGATTGCATAGCCGCATCCCTGTGGAATCCGCTCGATATTTTGTTCTGGTGTTTGGGTTGCCAAGTTAGCTTACATCCGTTGACAGGAACAGTAAAACCACACGAAGGCGGACTGGCCTCTTCGACCGTTGCCATTCAACGCTTACATGCCATTTTGCATCGCACGTTTTTGACCATGAACGTCAGCACCCCTGCATCAATGTGCTTTCCCCAACCTGCACCCATCATGCAGAAGAGTTGGTACAAGACCCAACTTATCCGTCCTATTCCGATTACCTATGCGGCGCATCCCTATGGGATGACGACCAACGTCTGGAACATGGGTAAGGAGTTTCCACTTAAAGGCGAAGACTTTGCCTACATGATATGGAGGCGACGCGTATGTTGTATCGGTACTCAGTAGCCCTTTTTGTGATCTCTACGATTATTCCTATGGCATGGTCTGCACCTGATGTCGAACACGCCATCGGGCAAGCGCAACAAACCACTAAAGAGATGCAGTCTCGTACCGTTGAAGCGTTTGACCGTGCAGACACTTTATCCACGTCGCCTAAATTCCTTCAAGGTCTAAGCAAAGAAGCAACCAAGGCGATGAAAGATGTCGAAACGCTACCGACACCGGCACTGCCTAACTTTCCCGATCCTTCATCTGAGATGTTGCAACGCGCACGTACTGATATCAACAAGCTTTTGAATCAGGCGCAAAATCAACAACAACCAGCACACACGAATCAAAAGACTGGCCCACAGCTCTACGTGTTTGTTTCAACCTCCATGCCGGACATCACTCTAAAACGATTGTTGCTTCAAGCCGGTCGTGTTGATGCCTCTTTGATACTGCGTGGCTTGGTCGATGGCGATATGGCTAAAACCAAAGAGAAGGTCATGCAGCTATTAGAAGCGGATGCCACGGGTAATACTCAGATTGATGGTGGATTATCAATTGACCCAACGCTCTTCGAACGCTTCGATATCGCCCAGGTACCCAGCTTTGTCGTGACCAACACACCAGCGGAACGCTGTAGTAAAAGCGGCTGCCCCAGCACCGACTATGCACGTCTCAGCGGTGACACAACGATTGAATATGCACTCGAAACCATCGCCCGTGAAGCACCGGTAATGAGAGACAGTGCGCAAACCATTCTGGAACGCTTGATGGAGGGTTTGTAGTCATGGCTAAATCGAAACGAATACAAGTGTGGTCTCTTCTAACACTCTTTTTCACCACTCTATTGTGTTCCGGCATTGCTACCGCTGAAGAAATGAGCATCACCGAAGCGATGGAGTTGGGTAAGTCGTTCGGCAACGATAATCAATCCAGTGTAGAAAACCTATCCACCAACCAAGATACCAACACGGTACCCGGTTTCCAAGGAACTGACGTGCCCGAAACACAGTACGGCAACAATCCGATGGCGATGGAAGATGAAGCCCGTCTGCAAGTCAATCAGAGCGACACCGGCTCCTTTGTCACCGAGTCTGCTGTCAGTCGCCCACAGTTCCAGTTTGATAGAGAAACCGATCCGTTACTGACCCGCGCCAATACTATTCAAGATGATCCTGAATCGGTATCCGGTAGTATCGAAGCAGAGTTTTCTGGCTGCCAGCGTTCGACCATCACCACCTCACCGGAATACAGTGAAGAGGTCTGTACCGAATGGCGCGAAACAGAGCTGCGCAACTGCACCGAAACCTTACAGCTCACATGTGACCGTCCGGTGGAGTGTGACGCGGGTGGCATTGAGATAGCGACGCTACAGAGTGATATGCGCTGGGATTACACCTACCCTATTCTCACGCTCGGCACTATCGCAGATAACATATGGGGCGGTTACTGTGCCATCTTTGATCGAAGTACCACGTTCAATATTGAAGATATCAACAAGGTAGCGGAATTCACCTTAATTCAAGCTGGTTTTGATGACTGGATAAGAATCACCATCAACGGCACGGTCGTACGCGTCGGCCCTTATGGCGGTGATCGACTGGAGACTGTCTATAGAGAAATCATTCCCGGCTTTAACCTGACACAGGTGCAATACGGAGCAGCCCAGTACGGAGGATGCGAACTCAGTACAAGCTGGAATCAATCACTCAACATCGATATCAAGCCTTACCTGCAAACCGGAAGTAACACTATCGATATGCGAGTGATCGTCGCGGGCGGTGGTGAAGGCTGGATGAGATTCCGCGCCACACAATATTGTGATTGTGACTGGTCGGAGAGCTGGATAAGCACCTGTGATGGATTAGAGGCCGAAATCGGTATTGGACTCTGTGCTCAACCCACACGTACCTGCACCCAACCCGCCGAGACACGCATCATCGACGGTATGAGTGCTAGTCGCGACTGTTGGGCCTATGAGAATACCTACGAGTGTGCTGCTCCTTCGACCACCGAGGAAAATTACTGCACAGTGCTACGTGATCGCGGCTGCTCTCAAATCGGCGCTCAGTGTACCGGCACTATGAGTAACGGTTTGTGTGAATCCTATGAGCAATCCTACCAATGTGAAACCGCACCCGGCATCTCTACCGAGATCATGGACTGCGGCGGTCAAACGATGTGTATGGAGGGGGGATGTTTTGATACGGACTATGAACCCAGCAATGACCTTGGCCAAGCAGCGGCAAGTTTAGGCGCAATCAATGACGCAGGTGACGACTTTGATGTAGATCTTAACGAGATATTCAAAGGCGATGACCTACGTTGTAGCAAAGCAATTCTTGGTTTTTCTAACTGCTGCAAGAGTGATGGCTGGGGTCAGGATATAGGGTTAGATCAATGCAGTAGTAATGAACAACGCTTAGCCCTTTCTCGCAAAGGTGCGCTATGTCACTACGTTGGCAGTTACTGCTCCAACCGTAATCTGTTTGGCTGTACCAGCCGTAAAGAGACCCACTGCTGTTTTAAATCAAAACTGGCTCGCATTATTCACGAACAAGGCCGGGTACAACTCGGAATGAATTGGGGCAGTGCCGAAACCCCAAATTGCAGCGGTATCACCATTGAGCAACTGCAAAGTCTTGATTTTTCACAGATCGACTTTTCTGAGTTCTACGCAGATGCCATGGGTGATGCTAACAGCCCAGGCAGTGGCGAGCTGGAAGGCATTATCGATAATTACATACAGCAGTCGTACCAATGATGAAGTCACTTGTTTTACTGCTGACATTAGCGCTTCCCATTGTTGCGGGAGCCACATCGCCAGATCAATGGTTTGAGCGCCACACTGAAGGTTGGTTTTGGTATATCGATCCCCCCGTGGAAGAAGAGGAAACTGAAGAGCCTATTGAAGAAGCTAAATCGATAGCCCCTTCTATTATTCCGGCCGTCTTTAATCCAAAGGCTGAACTTGAAGCCTTTCAAGAAAAACTAAAAAACGCCCAGGCTTTGGCGATCATGCGCCCCACACATGAAAACGTCATGTCTTATATGTATCTGCAAAAACAGGCGATGGATAACTCCCAACGGTTTTCTGAGATGTGGCAGCGAGTTGTGTGGTTAACACCGGAGCTAGATCACACCCAAGTCAGACCAACCAGCCCCAAAGCGGTTCATGCCTATTACGACACACGTAATGCCCAACGTAAGGTGACGCTGGAACAGATCGCCCAGAAACATGGTCTGTTCTATTTCTTTCGCCAGAGCTGCCCGTATTGCCAACGCTTCTCACCGATTCTGAAAAGCTTTGCTAAACGTTATGGCTTTCATGTTACGGCGATTAGTTTGGACGGGGGGACATCACCTGGCTTTCCCAATCCTCGTCCTGATAATGGAGCAGCGCAACGATTAGGTGTCACCACCGTGCCTGCCGTCTATCTGATTCAACCCAATACCCGCTCGGTGCAACCGGTCACATTCGGCCTACTGGGGCCATCAGAACTTGAACAACGGGTATTAACTTTGATGAACACCAATTCTGGAGAAACCTTATGAGACGTTTTCACTATTTGTTTCTATCAGCGTGTCTACTTTCTTTCCCTATCCAGGCAGATGTTAGCAGTGACATGAACAACTTTTTTAATGGCATGGGGTACAACAGTAATGTCACATCGCCCGGTGTTTATGAAGGGCAAGCGGCGGGTTATTACACCGGAGGCCGACTCTTTATCCGCTCTCCCTCGCGTAACTATCAACTGGCTAGTGCTCAGGCACCCAGCTACCGAGCCGGATGCAGTGGTGTTGATCTCTATGGCGGTGGATTCTCCTATATCAATTCAGCTCAATTGATCGCTGCACTGCGTAACGTGGGACAAAACGCGGCCTCCTACGCCTTCATGCTGGGGCTACGGGTCATCTCGCCACAGATTTCAAACGTCATGGAGTGGGTTAAGGAGAAAGCAGACTTGATCAACAAGCTCAACATCAATTCCTGTGAAGCGGCTGCAAGCCTGGTGGGCGGCATGATGGGTATCGATGCCAAAGAGAACTCGCAGTGCATACTCACCCGTTACGGCAATGGCGACACCATGGAGGATGCACGCCAAGCTTGCGGTGCGGGTGGCCAACGCAACAGTACCTTGGCAGGTTCTAATCTCAACGAAACCGCGTTCACACGCGGCAATATCGCCTGGCGAGTGATGTGGAAAAACATGTTCCTACGCAGTGATACGCGTTTGATGGAGATGATGATGAATATCTCTGGCACAGTCATTCTGAGTAAGGACCTGAGCAACGAGAACTCATCCACAGAAACCCGAACCTTACCCTCAATTTTACACACTCGGCGAGGAGAGTTACTTAATGCACTGTTAGAAGGCAACCAATCCGTCACAATTCAAGGCTGTGTCTCTGATAACGATGAGATGGCCTGTACCAACCTCACCAATAAAACCATCCATCTTGGCGCAAATAACGGCCTTAATGATCGCGTCATCGTCATTATGACCGCCATCGCCGACAAGATTCGTAATCGTCAGGCTCTGGCCAGTAATGAGATCGGCCTGCTCAGTGCCACCAAGATTCCCATCTACAAAATCCTCAATGTCGCCAGCGCCATGAGTGGTTCGGTGGTTACCAATCAGACTTCAAAATATGCCGACATTGTTGCCAAGGATATTCTCTACAGCTACATCAATGATCTACTCGACATGGTTGTGGCCTCGACTACCAGCAGCACGTTTATGGCTAGTGACGAGGGTAAGGAATATAAAAAAGGTGTGGCTGAAGCACGTCAACAAATCGCACTGATGAAGTCTGAAAACTTCAGTGATCTATCACGCCATGTAGATATGATCCGTGAAACGCAACTCTATGAGCGCATGTTGGTCGCTGCCATGTCACCCGCCTTAGCCGAGAGTATGCGTTACGCAGGATCGCTTAGATAACGCAGGAGAGGTAAACAACAATGGGGTCCTGGGATATCTATACCTACGGCGGTGGCGATGTACTGCTGCAACTGTTCAATGGCCTGGTGGCGCTGTTAGGTGACAACAACTTTCTGGTGCTGCTAAAGCTCACTTCACTGATCACAGTGTTGTGGGTCATCATCGAAGCGCTGTTTATGAAGCGGCCTCTCAGTGTTCAGCCCTTTCTGGTGGTCATCCTGGTCTTCTATATTCTGTTCATTCCACGAGTCAATGTCATCATTACGGATCGTATAGACCCCAGTAATAGCGGTGTCGTGGCCAATGTGCCCATTGGACTGGGGTTTACTGCGTCCATGGCCAGTACAACGGGCGACTGGATGAGCCGAGCGTTCGAGACCGTCTTTACCCTGCCCAATGAATTGCAATACGGCACCAACGGGCTGTTATTTGGTAGCAATCTGTTACGTGCCTCGTCCCAATTTGAAATCACCGACAGTCGCTTGGCGGGTAACGTTTCAGAGTTCATGCAGCAGTGTGTCTTCTACGACATCCTCACCGGGTTTTATACCTGGGGCGATATCGTCAATGAACCTGATCTGTGGACGATGTTACAAACCACCGCCAACCCGGCTCGCTCATTTCAATATCAAAACACCTCAGGCAACAAGAGCATCATTACTTGTCCCACCGGTGCGGCTCTACTCAATACTGACTGGGGCAATGAGATGACTCAGGCACAAGCCATCTATGGAGGACGCATGTTTCCTGGCGACCCGCTGGCACAGGCAAAGTTCATGGCTGCGCTTCCGGTCTCCTATGCCTATATGAGTAACATTAGCACTACAGCCGCAAACTCCATTCGTCAGAACATGATGGCCAATGCGGTGAAACGTTCCTTAACACGATTTGCAGCCCGTGCTGATGCCGGTGCAGCGGCGCAAGATTTAGCATTGGCACAAGCCGAAGCACAGCGCCGAACCAGTTACTCAGTACTGGGGGAACTGGCCGGTGAGACTCTGCCATTACTGCGTAATGTGTTTGAAGTGCTGATCTATGGCATGTTCCCCTTTTTCCTGATACTGATGTTCACCCCGGCGGCAGGAAAAGCGTTGATGTTCTATCTCAAATCACTCTTTTGGCTGCAACTGTGGGCACCCCTCTATGCCTTGCTCAACCTCATCATGGTCAGCTACTCCGCCAACACAGGAATGGCGGTGGCAACATTGGCAACCGGTGGGCAGGAACTGACCCTGGCAACCACCACTGCGCTTGGTGCTGTCAACGCCGATATCGCCTCCATTGCCAGCTACATGGCGTGGATGATTCCATTGATCTCGTGGGGGGTGGTTAATGCTGGAGCCGGTATGTCGATGTCTATGCTCGCTTCAGGTTTAGGTGCCATTACTCAACAAGCCGGTGCCCGTGCGGCGGCAGATGTCTCGCAAGGTAATGTCAGCATGGGCAATATGGGGATGTATAACCAAAGTGCGTTTAAGAACGACTTTGCGCCAAGTTATGCGGGGGGTGTTGGCACGACGGTAGATGGGCAAGGAACAACTCATACTATGATGCCGAGCGGTGGAGAGGCGTTGGGGTTTCAGAAATCAGACCTTGGCTTTGGAACTCAAATCACCAATGCAATGCGCTCCAGCGTCTCGACACAACTGTCCCAGTCTCAAGAGTCCGCTTGGCAAAATGCAGCAAGCTATAGTCAATCGCTTGCATCCAATCACGGCGACACGGAACGATTCATCGGTCAGACCTCAACTGGAACAGGGGTCAGTCAAGAGTTCAGAATGCAGGACGGAACTTCGGTTCAGCAAGAGTTTGGTGAACTATCGTCGATTGCAAATAACTTTGCCAGTAAACATGGTGTTTCCAATGATCAGGCAGTTGCGATGCTTGGTACTGCCGGGGTGGGAGGTAAAATCCCACTCACTGAAATAGGCGCGGATATAAAAGCATCCTTTAGGAACCAAGATTCGCTACAGAATGCTTGGTCAGAAGCACAACAAATCAATGACAGTACAAATTTCTCTGAGCGTTATCAAAATGTATCCAGCGCAGTGCAAGCAGAAGCAGCTAAAGTTAGTTCTGAACATAGTGATTCATTTGCCGGAGAGATTTCAAGTAACTTAACAAAACAATCGCAATACAAGGATGACACTCAAGCCAGTTTCAGAGAGGTTGATCAGTGGCAAACTGCGCAAACCCGCGTAGACGACCAAGGTTTTACTTTTCAGGGAGATGTTGCAATGGCTGCAAGAAAATTTATGATCGAGGAAGAAGGCCGCTCCACCGCTGAAGTCGATAATATTATTCACCGCCATAACATGGGGGATACAAGCGCTACCGAAACGCTGTCTGACTCAGTTTCACACTATGCGGAGGTGCATGGAAAAGAACTCGCAGGTGTAGCAACGGCACCAAGCGCAAACACTGTATCCAGTGCTAACGATACCCGCTCACAAGAGATCGTAGATCAACAATCTCAAATAGCAGAATCAGCGACCGCAAACTCACGGGCGACTCAGCAAGCCGCCCGTAGTGCTGGAGTTCCTGATGAACGAGGTATCAACGACAATGTGACAATACTGATGGATGAATCAGGTCTTGAGGCAGATGCAACCAGCAAGAAAATTGACACGGGTCGCGCCTCGTTATCAGAAGATAGTCAACAGCTTGAGGAAACGGTAGCTGAGAAACAGAAAGTCTATTCAGCAGGGTCTGCGCCAAGCATTCATGAAACCATGGACAAAGTAAAAACAAAACTCACCAACAAATTCTCTGATGTTTTTGAGTGACGTTACGAGCCTACCAGATAAACCTTAAGGACTATCAAATCACCTGCAATAACCGGAGGGGCATTTTCACACTCCGAGCATATTTCCTTTAATAAGCCCGACCTTTAGGTCGTTGGCTTCATAAATAATATTTCCGTTGTGAATCACTACACCATCTGCAATTCCCATAGGGATTGGTTTTTTGAATACGCGCTTGATATGTAGCTGGTACTGGATCGAACCGGCATCTGGATATATTTGCCCACTGAATTTCACTTTACCTACGCCTAACGCACGCCCCTTTCCCGGCAAACCAGACCACCCGAGATAAACACCCAGTAGTTGCCATAAAGCATCCAAACCCAGGCAGCCCGGCATTACCGGGTCTCCCTGGAAATGACAACTGAAAAACCAATGGTCTGGAAGAATTTGTAATTTCGCATCAAGTTGTCCCTTCTTAAACCGTCCCCCGCTGCTAGAAATATGATTAATTTCATCAATCATCAACATCAAAGAGCTTGGTAGTTGGGCATTATCTTGACCAAAGAACCCACCCTCTGCCATCTTTAGAATTTCTGCGTTCGAATACTGCATCCAAATCTCCAAATAATAAAATAGGATGCATTATTACCAAACTTCAGGGGTTATCGATTGTAAGAATCGGACATGAAACGATCAAAAAATACTCCGGGGTTCGATAACAAATATTCCCTGAAGTCCTTGATTAGGTGAGACTGATCAAAGAAACCAAACTCTAAGGCAGGTTTAAACGACTCACCAGGTGTGACATATAAGCGCCTACAAGCATTTTGAATACGTATTATTTTAGAGAATGTTTTAGTATTCAGCCCCGTATGAACTCGAAATAAGCGATTTAAGTGACGACCACTCCATCCCACACTATCTGCTAAACCGCTAATTCTTGCATTACCAGAGGATTGGTATATCAAGGACAATGCTTGATCAAACTGAGTGCCTGACTGAGGTTTATAGTGTTGTAACAACCATTTTTCGCAGACATCAGCACGCTCATGAAAGTTCTTGTGTCGATAGATAGCACTATTGAGATCTTCGAAGTCTCGACAAGGAAAATATTTTTCATCGACAAATTGGTCCGTAATTTCAGATAGATTCAAATCAAAAAAATATCGCAAAGCACCAGGGTAAAACCGAATTCCAAAATAATCTCCACGTTCTAGCATTTGAACATTACATATCTTGGATTGACTTCCACCGATCATTGAACCGTGAGGTGATATAAATATAGATTGTGTCCCATCAGGCAAGATTGGGTATGGCGTTGGTTTATCCGCCCAAACCTGTAAATAGGAATGCACGACTCCTTTTAAAACATCACAAGGAGGTGAACACTCCAACGAAAGGCCAAAGCGCTTTAGTCCGGACTCCATTATTGTTGGTTGAAATGATCTAAATAATTCACTCATCGACGAGGCTCATTGCTATATGGATAGCCCGGCTCACTAGCCTAACTAGAAAACTACAACTAATCATTAATGTTGATATTTGTCGTGTTGCGAAGATCCAACGCACTCGATGGAGAATGTGTTGCTTCTGTCGTTTCATCCCACCAATCCTGGCTTTTTTTCTCCCGCTTCAAACGTACATCAGGTGACAATTTTGAAATGTCATTCATATGAGATTTATACATCGCAAGACCAATAGGCAGGACAATTGCCACAACAAAAAAACCGACAACATAATCTGCAAACAAGCTGTTAAAGAATGGGAGAAAATAACAGGCGACCATAATCATTACTGCCACCACCAGTAGCCCAATAATTTGTTTGATTACATGCATGGTCGTTCCTCCCTGCTCTCTATTCAAACTCGCTCAAGTCAATCTCGAACTTCTCTGTCACTTCTTTAAATTGAAGCCGCTTTTGACCTGCCGAAACCGCCATCACTTTAGCCAGCACCTCGGAGATTTCTCCTTTCTTGATACCCGCATTTTTCGCCTTCCCTAGATAGTAGTTACTACAAGGCGCACAGTCGAGCGCCATAGCTGCCGCAAGCCCGACAAGCAATTCTGTTTTCTCGTCCAGAAACTCATTATCGTGGGTGGACTCGTAGAACTGCTCATAAGCTTGCTGTTGCTTTTCCGTCAACATACCCAGGTAGCCATTAACGAGAAGCGTGGGCGGTATCGGGTTGCACCTGAATTTTCAACCCAAGACCATGCATAAGCTTAACGAAACTGGAAAGTTTTGGGTTACCGCTGCTGGAGAGCATTTTATACATGCTCTCACGACCGAGCGAGGCTCGTTCCGCCAGACCGGAAATACCATCTTCTTGCGCTTCCGCAATATTGCGTAGCGCCATCAACACAACGGCAGGA
>Ga0316209_1003422_pt1 | contig 10811 bp, 8 predicted proteins | sample 6monopyrite_MG_FD_204945 | JGI IMG/M metagenome (GOLD analysis project Ga0316209, IMG submission 204945) | Microbial mat bacterial communities from mineral coupon in-situ incubated in ocean water Damariscotta River, Maine, United States -... | ecosystem: Environmental > Aquatic > Marine > Coastal...
GCCAGATCCCGCTTCATGCGGTTACTTACCGCCCAGCCGATGACGCGCCTCGAATGCAGGTCAAGGATGGCGGCGAGATACAGCCAGCCTTCATTGATCCAGACGTAGCTTATGTCCCCTGCCCATTTCTGGCTTCGGCGCATAAGCAGAAAAATTCTGATCCAGCAGATTGAGGGCAATGTTGAACGTATGGTTGCTGTCAGTCGTGGCTTTGTATTTTTAGGTTCTGATGATCTTGATGCCATTTTTGCCCATCAAGCGGCCAACACGCCGGTGCCCCACGCTCAGCCCCAGTTCTTGCAGTTCTTCCGTCATCCGTGGCCGCCCATAGCTATGCAGGCTTAGCCGATGTTGTTCGCGGATATGGCCCAGAAGCACCATGTCGCCGCGTCGGCACTGACTCATCGGGCGGATGCTTTTGGACCCACATATTTAACGTCGAAAGCCCGACCGCGAAATCTGATGCCGCTTGTGGTCTTGTCAGACCGATGGCTGTTGCGGTGCGCACTGCATCACGCCGAAACTCATCTGGGTATCTCGTCTCCATTCTTAATCTCCTTCATAGCAAACATTGCTCGAAAGAGGCCGAGACTAAACCGTAACAAGGGCACCCTGGCCGCGCAGCGCCTGTACAAAACTACCCGTCGGCTCGCTTCGATCAACCAAGCCCACTTCGCCGCCTCACAGTCCCTTCACCTAAGCGCCCGCATTTTCCAACTCTTCCGCGCGAAAAATTTCCAATTGCGCCTGCACAGTCGTCGTCAACTCATTCAACGAAAATGGCTTCGGCAAAAACACGGCATTCGATATTCTCGGTCCCTCATCACCAAATGCATCCTCGGCATAACCAGATACAAAAACGACCCGCGTCTTTGGTCGATCCCGCAATGCTTCGCGCACCCAGGTCGGGCCATTCTTGCCTGGCATAATCACATCCGTCACGAAAATATCCACTGTCAGATCGGGGTCGTCCAACATCGCAAGCGCCACCTCTGCGCAATCCGCTTCTAGAACGGTATACCCTCGCAAGCGCAAGGCCCGCGACGCAAAAGCCCGCACTGGTGCCTCGTCCTCAACCAACAACACCACACCCTCGTCCGAAACCGACAATGGTTTCGCAATCCTTGGTATCACTGGCTTCATTTCGGCAACCGCCACTTCATACACCGGAAACAACAGCGAAAACTCTGTGCCACGATCCACTTCGCTATTCACAAAAATAAAACCGCCCGTCTGTTTCACAATCCCGTATGCAGTCGACAAGCCAAGTCCGGTCCCCTCACCAGTTCGTTTCGTTGTGTAAAACGGTTCAAATATCTTGGGCATTTTTTCCGGCGGTATACCATGCCCCTCATCAACCACCTTTACCACCACATAGTCCCCCGGCGGCACAGTCGCACGATCGCGCAACACAGGTTCATCCAAAGTTAAATTTTGCGTCTCAACCCGAATTTCACCGCCCTCAGGCATTGCATCACGGGCGTTGACAACAAGATTCATCAGGACTTGCTCAAGCTGGCGCTTATCAGCCCTTATCGGTTCCAAATCCTGTGCGTGTGACAGCGAAAGAACAACTTTCTCGCCCACCAAACGGTTCAAAAGATGTGTCAAATCCGAAAGTGTATCGCGAATGTCAATCACTTCAGGTTGCAGGTTTTGCTTGCGTGAAAACGCCAACAATTGCCCCACAAGACTTGCCGCACGATTTGCGTTTTGATGTATCTGAATCAAGTCGCCATAGTTTTGATCGCCTTGATCATGCCGCAAAAGCAACAGATCACAATGGCCCGAAATTGCCGTCAGAAGATTGTTAAAATCATGTGCAACCCCGCCCGCTAACTGGCCAATCGCTTGCATTTTTTGACTTTGGACAAATTGCGCTTCTAAAGTTTTCAATTCCGTCACGTCATTCAGCACGGCTATCAAATGCGGGTCGGCAACGCCACCAGCTGTATTCAATGTGACTTGAACAAAAATATCGCGGTTTTCGCCGCGCCCACGCAAGAACTGGGAAACATAACCACCCCGGCCTTCAATTGCCTCGCGTAGCCAGTCTCCAAAAGGGCGCCCCAAACCATCCAAAACATCCCCTACGCGCTTGCCCTTGGTCGACGTAATATCCAAAAGACCTCGCGCCTCGCGATTTGACGCAAGCACTTCGCCGTCCGCCGATATCTTAAGCAACGGAACTGGTAAATCCTCGATGGCATCCCACTCCGCCGCCAATTCTCTAGGCCCGTTTTTCTCGTCATCTTTTGCGTTGCGCGGAATGATGTAAAGCTCAGTGCGCCCCACTTTGCTCTCGATCATCGCGAGCGTGACCATCACGTCGCCATCCACACTGACAAGCGGACACGATAGTCCGGTTCGCGGGACGACATCACCAAAGACGTCTTGCATCGACTTTGGACGAAAGCCAAGAAATACGCGGCACGCCTCATTCACGAACAGCACCGCACCACGTTTTCCAAGCGTCATCATCGGGATGCTTAACGCATCACTCGAGCGAATATTCGAATGCTCACTGCGAAGACCTTCTTCGAGCCGCCACAGATAGGTGTTTTTCTCGACCTTGGAGACTGACAACCCATATTGACCGGACCGTGTGACGATCTCTTCTTTCCCGCCACCCATCGCGTCCGCGCGGGTGATCAAACGGTATAAAACAACATCCGGGTTCGCAACGATCACCGTCAACAAAGACCCCAATGCCTGTTGGTCGACCTCCTCGAATCTATCTTTCGCCGCCTTGTTTCGCAACAATATTTCGCCTTCAGAATTGGTAAGAAACGCAAAATCCGGGTCATGTGCCACAACATTTGCCAGCGCATCACTGATGACAACCTCAGCAGGTTCTGCCCGATACGAATGCATCACCAAAGCAATACCGCCCAGAAAAAACACAAACGCCGCCCCTATGAGGCTACCTTGGATCAAAGGCTGCGAAAACTGATACGCCGCCACAAGGCAAACAATTATGGCACCACCAATAATCAAGGCAGTGCGCATGTTACCCGGTTTCACAGGCACGTCCGCGACAGTTTGGTCAATGGCGGTCAAGTCATGTCCTCAATTCAGTCCTGATCAATTAAGCCTACGGAACTTAACAATCACTTAAGACAGAGGGGCAAATGAAAAATCCTAAAACACTCGCTCAACCAAAGGGTGTGTTATTTCCGCGTCAATACCGCGTGGTAAAATCCATCACCCATGGCATCCGGCACCCGCTGGTGCGACCGTTCCATAGCCCATCCGGAATTAGCCGCCAAAAACGCTGCGACAACGTCTTTGTTCTCGGTTTCAAATACCGAACATGTCGCATAGACAAGCTGACCACCATGCGCCACAAAACTCGCCGCATTATTCAAAACTTTGATCTGCAAGCCATTGAAATCAATCATTTTATCTGACGAAAATGTCCATTTCGCTTCAGGGGCGCGGCGCCAGGTTCCGGCTCCGCTGCATGGTGCGTCGACAAAAACAACATCAAAGGGTGCGTTGGCCGCAATCTGTGCCGTCTCCAGCACGGCAATTTGAACACCTGCGCGCGCAGCTCGAGGGGCAATATCCGCCATCCTCGCGACCGCAATATCATGGGCAAACACCTTGCACTCAAACATGTCAGCAATCGCGAGCGCTTTGCCACCGCCGCCCGCACAATAGTCCAAAACGCGTGAACCATTGCGAATATTCAGCCCCGCAACGGCCTCTTGCGAGGCAAGATCCTGCAACTCGACCAAGCCAGTTTCAAAAGCCTTTGATAGGCGTATTCTTCTTTCATTTTCAATAACTTGAACAGCACAATTGATGTCACCGACCGGCTTTGCCACGATGCCATTTTCGGCCAACACCTGTATCGCTTCTGAGCGCGAAGACCGGCGCAAATTGACCCGTAGCGTCACCGGTCCCCGGGCCTGCAGAACTTGCGCCGCCGCACTTGCTTGAACACCCAAATCCCGACACCAGACCGGCCATAACCAATCAGGAAAATCATGCTGTTCTGCTTGCGACAATGGGCTTTGACCGTTGGCCAATTCCTGCTCGCTTAGGGCGTCCGGACAATACCCGCCGATACCAAAAATACTATCTATCTCAATACCTTGATTGCGAATATGCCCGATCATCAAACCCCGCCCTGTCATAGCACCGCCAAGGGCGGCCAGCGATCGTTTGCATCTTAGCGCATCAAAAACGTGATCCCGAACAGCCGCGCGGTCCTTGGAGCCCGCATAGCGATTGCCGCGCGCCCAACGCGACAGGCACCTTTCGGCCGCGTCCCCCGCCAATATATCATCCAAAACGGCAATCGCCGCAGCAACCCTTGCAGCAGGCGTCATGAGTTCACCTTCACGTCACATCGCAACACATTGAAACTCTAGCCAATTCTATAATTCGGGCTTTCGCGCGTGATCTGCACGTCATGCACGTGGCTTTCTTTCAAACCCGCACCCGTGATCCGGACAAAGCTACAGTTCTTGCGCATCTGGGCGATCGTCCCGTTGCCCGTATAGCCCATCGCCGCGCGCAAACCACCAACCAACTGATGCACCACAGCGGCGGCCGATCCCTTGTAGGGCACCTGCCCCTCAATCCCTTCAGGCACCAGCTTGTCGCTCGCCGCATCCTTCTGGAAATACCGGTCCGCAGACCCGCGCGCCATCGCGCCCAAACTGCCCATGCCCCGATATGACTTGAATGAGCGACCCTGATACAAAATCATCTCACCGGGGCTTTCATCCGTGCCCGCAATCATTGACCCCACCATCGCGCAAGACGCCCCCGCAGCAATCGCCTTGGCAAAGTCACCCGAAAACTTGATGCCACCATCGGCAATCACCGGCGTATCACCCGCCGCCTGCGCACAATCCATAATCGCGGTCAATTGCGGCACACCCACACCGGCCACCATGCGTGTGGTACAAATCGATCCGGGGCCAATCCCGACCTTTACCGCATCCGCACCCGCACCAATCAACGCGCGCGCGGCCTCTGCGGTCGCAATATTGCCCGCAACAACCTGCACCGCACTCCCCAACGCTTTCACGCGCTCGACAGCCAACGCAACCCCCTCGGAGTGCCCATGCGCGGTATCAATGACAATCATATCAACCCCCGCCTCGATCAAGGCCTGCGAACGCTCAAATCCCGCATCCCCCACACCCGATGCCGCCGCAACCCGCAAACGACCCAATTCGTCCTTGCACGCCACCGGATTCAACACCGCCTGTTCGCTGTCCTTCAAGGTCAACAATCCGGTCAATTTACCCGCCTGATCGGTGATCAACAACTTCTCGATGCGCCTTGCCTGCATCAACGACCTTGCCTCATCCAGATCAGCAGGCTCTCGCAACATCGCCAGATTATCGGCCGTCATCATCACACTCACCGGTGTCTTGTCATCGGTCGCAAACCGCATGTCGCGGTTGGTAACAATACCCACAACCGTGCCATCGGGGCCGACGACCGGAAAACCAGTAATGCGGTAGCGTTCCATCAATTCCTTGGCATCCGCCAGTGTCTGATCGGGTGTCAATGTGATCGGGCTATAGACCGTGCCGGACACAAACCGCTTCACCTGCCTGATTTCTCGGGCTTGCGCTGCAATATCCAAATTCTTATGCACCACACCGATGCCACCGGACTGCGCCATCGCAATCGCCATCTTGCCCTCGGTCACCGTATCCATCGCGCTGGACAGCAACGGTATATTCATCGGAATTGATTTGGTCACAAATGTGCGCGTATCTGCGGTGGTCGGCATCACACTGGATGCGGCCGGAACCAACAATACGTCGTCAAAGGTAAATGCCTCACGAATCTCCATCAACCTGTCTCCTGGGATGTCATTAGCGTTGGCATGGTCCTTTCGCATGGATCGGGCCGCGACACTACCCCAAATCCGCATTCCATGCCGCTCAATGTCTCCCAGATGACGGGTTCGCCCTTTCGCCTGCCAATCAATGCGCTAATGTCCGCTCAACTCTAACAAAAGGCCGCCCCATGAGCACCGATCCTCTTGTGATTTTTACCCCCTCCGGCAAACGCGGCCACTTTGCCGTCGGCACCCCGATCCTGACGGCTGCGCGCCAGCTTGGCGTCGATCTCGATAGCGTCTGCGGCGGACGGGGCATCTGCTCGAAATGCCAAGTCACCCCGTCTTATGGTGAATTCTCGAAACATAAGGTCACCGTGCATGAGGACGCGCTGTCGCCATGGAACGCGGTCGAGGAACGCTACGACACCATCCGCGGCCTGCCAAAAGGGCGCCGCTTGGGCTGCCAAGCCACCGTGCAACGCGATGTCATCGTTGATGTGCCCCCCGAAAGCCAGGTGCACCGCCAAGTGGTGCGCAAACGCGCCGAGGCCCGCGACATCACAATGGACCCCTCGACACGGCTCTATTACGTCGAAGTGACCGAACCCGACATGCACGACCCCTCGGGCGATCTTGAGCGGCTGATCAAAGCCCTGCGCCACGACTGGGACCTGCCCGAACTCGAGGCCGACTTGGGCGTCTTGCGCAGCCTGCAATCGGCGTTGCGCAAAGGCGAGTGGAAAGTCACCTGTGCGGTGCACTTGGGCGACGACACCTTTAGTCCGCGCATCATGCAGGTCTGGCCGGGGTATTTCGACGGGGCAATCTACGGGCTCGCCGTCGACCTAGGCTCTACCACCATCGCGGCGCATCTGTGTGATCTGCACACCGGCGAGGTCGTGGCCTCGTCGGGCATCATGAACCCGCAAATCCGCTTTGGCGAAGACCTGATGAGCCGCGTGTCCTACGGCATGATGAACGCAGGCGGCGCCGAAGAAATGACCCAAGCGGTGCGCGAAGGCATGAACGCGCTTTTTGTGCAAATCGCAGCCGAGGCCGAGATTGACCGCAACCTGATCGTGGACTGCGTTTTTGTGTGCAATCCGGTCATGCATCACCTGTTTTTGGGCATCGACCCCTACGAGCTGGGCCAAGCCCCCTTTGCCCTCGCGACCTCTGAATCGCTGTCATTGCGTGGCATCGAGCTGGACCTGAACCTGCACCCCGCGGCCCGCGTCTACATCCTGCCCTGCATCGCCGGACACGTCGGCGCAGATGCGGCCGCCGTGGCCCTGTCAGAGGCACCTGACAAATCCGAAGACCTCGTGTTGGTCGTCGACGTCGGCACCAACGCCGAAATCCTGCTGGGCAACAAGCATAAGGTCCTTGCCTGCTCGTCCCCTACAGGCCCTGCTTTTGAGGGCGCACAAATCTCAAGCGGCCAACGCGCAGCCCCCGGTGCGATCGAGCGGGTCGAAATTGACCCTGTCACAAAACTGCCGCGCTTCAAGGTCATCGGCTCTGATCTGTGGTCCAATGAGGCAGGCTTTGACGCGGTCACCGCACAGACCGGCATCACCGGCATCTGCGGCTCTGGCATCATCGAAATGGTGGCGGAAATGCGCATCGCGGGCATCGTCGACGGACCGGGCCTGATCGGGTCGGCTGAACAAACAGGGTCATCGGCTTGTTTCCTCGACGGGCGCACCAACTCCTACATGGTGCATGACGGATCGGCGACAGGCGGGCCGGTGATCACCGTCACCAACCGCGACATCCGCGAAATCCAGATGGCCAAAGCGGCACTGTATTCAGGCGCACGGCTCTTGATGGATAAATTCGGCGTCGACACCGTTGACCGTATCGTGCTGGCCGGCGCATTCGGCGCACACATCAGCCCCAAACACGCGATGGTTTTAGGCATGATCCCCGACGCGCCACTTGATAAGGTCACCTCGGCCGGCAACGCCGCAGGCACCGGCGCGCGCATCGCCCTGCTGAACCGTCAGGCGCGCAAGGAAATCGAGGCCACCGTGCACGAGATTCACAAAATCGAGACCGCAATCGAGCCGCGCTTCCAAGAGCATTTCGTGAACGCGTCGAATATCCCCAACGCAGTCGAACCCTTCCCGATCCTCAAATCCATCGTCACCCTGCCCGACGTCAATCACAACACCGGTGGCGGTGGCGGCGGCGGGCGCAGACGGCGGCGCGAAACCTAGGCTCGGGCCGCACTCAACACGGCATATTGTCGATTCTATCGTCAAAAACCTCCTCCGCTAGGCGTGCATTGATCCGTGACAGGCGCATTGGGACCTTGCGCCCGCAAGCAGAAATCCCGTCGACCATCTTTTGCACCTCTGGATACAGCCTTAACCGGTCACACGCACTGGCTTGAAAGATTCTCTCTTCCAACAGGCGCAATTGCCTCTCAATATCGTGGTCCATGATGTTCACCCCCAAATGAATTAGGCCACACTCACCCGGCCCAAATAGGCAAATCAAACTTAGCACAAACGCGCGCCATGTAGCCCCCTGATCGCTGGCCGTTCCGATTTGAGCCAATTCATGCCAACCCGTGCTTGACGCCCACCCGCACCGCGCGTAAATCAAGCCTCGTGATGCGGGTATGGTGAAAAGGTATCACGAAAGCTTCCCAAGCTTCAGTTACGAGTTCGATTCTCGTTACCCGCTCCACCCTCTCCCCCAAAAACCCGACCTGCGACAGCCTGCCTCATGGGCGGTCGCCCTTTGCGTCCTATCTGCGCCCTATCAGAAAACCTCAAAGGATCGCGTCAATGTTCAAAGGTCTCTTTCTCTCTCTCGCACTCATCGTCGGCGGGCTCATTATCGGCGTGCCCGTGGTGTTTGCACTTTTGGTCTAAAGGAGGCTGGCCTGCGGTTATGACAGCCTCCATTGCTTGGGGCACATGATCCCCGATCACAAAGATCACGCAATAGCCACATATCGCCGCCGGTTGGACCGGCGAGGTCAAACTCGCCGCCCGGGGCTATCAGATCAAAATCATCGTGACGGCAAATATCTAACCGATCTAAACACCGTGCTTTTGCAAAAAATCCACCAATGCGGCCGTCGACCCATCATAGGCAGCGGCCGTTTTGGCGCCCTCGACAACAGGCTGCAACGCGGTGGCCAACTCTTTACCCAATTCGACACCCCATTGGTCATACGAATTCAGCCCCAACACAACGCCCTCCACAAACACGCGGTGCTCGTAAAGTGCTACAATCTGGCCCAACACAAACGGGGTCAATTGCGGGTAGGCAATCGTCACCGACGGGCGGTTGCCCTTGAACACACGGTGCTTGGCCTGCCGCTCCAACTCCGCGCCCTCAAAATTCGCCGCAACCTTTGCCCGCGCCGCGTCCAGATCGCGCCCCTTCATCAAGGCCTCCGATTGCGCCAGACAATTGGCCACCAACAATTGATGCTGATGATGCAACGCATCCTCATGGCCACGAGCCGCCACCAGAAATTCACACGGCACAACCCGCGTGCCCTGATGGATCAACTGGTAAAACGCGTGCTGACCATTGGTGCCAGGCTCGCCCCAGACCACAGGGCCGGAATTGACCGGCAGGTCCGCACCATCCATGCTGACGCCCTTGCCGTTACTCTCCATCTCCAATTGCTGCAAATAGGCCGGTAACCTGCTAAGATTGTTATCATAAGGCAGCACCGCGCGGGTCGCATAGCCACAGCCCTGATTGTGCCAAATTCCCACAAGCGCCAGCAGCGCCGGCATATTCTCGTGCCAGTCTGCCACCTGAAAATGCACGTCCATCGCCTGTGCTCCGCGCAAAAATGCCGCAAATGCATCCTCACCGATCGCCACCATCAACGACAGGCCAATCGGCCCCCACATCGAATAGCGCCCGCCAACCCAGTCCTCGAAACCAAACACGCGCTCGGGGGCTATGCCCATCGCCGCGGTCTTGTCCGCCGCCGTGGAAAGGGCCGCAAACTGCGCGCCCACATCACTGACTTTCTCCCCCATCCACGCCTGTGCTGTGCGGGCATTGGTCATGGTCTCGATCGTCGTAAAGGTCTTGGAGGCCACAATCACCAGCGTCGTCTCGGGATCACAGGCGCGCAATACCTGCGCAATATCGGCAGGGTCCACGTTGCTGACAAAATGACAACGCGGCCCGTCATGATATGGTGCCAACGCCAATGCGGCCATCGCAGGCCCCAGATCAGAGCCACCAATCCCGATATTCACCACATCGGTGATCTTGCCACCCTGGCCCTGAAACGCACCAGACCGCACAGCTTGGGCAAACACACCCATCCGGCCAAGCGTCGCCAAAACCTCCGGCATCACATCCGCGCCATCCACCTGCACCGGCCCGCCATCAAGGTTGCGCAAGGCCGTGTGCAATACCGCACGGCCCTCGGTCTCGTTGATCGCAGCTCCGGCAAACATCGCATCGCGCTTGGCGGCAACACCCGCCGTTTGCAACATGCCAATCAACAATTGCCGCGTCGCCACATCAATATTCGTCTTGGCATAATCCAGACGCATATCGCCCGCCTGCACCGCAAATTGCGCGGCGCGCTCGGCGTCCAACAGGGTCTCAAAGCGACGATCTGCCACCTCGGCGGATTTTGCTTTCAGTGCGGTCCACATCGCTTAGCTCCTCGCCCAATGCACAACAGATCCCTTGAGAACCGCCGCAATCGGGGCCTCTTTGGGGGACAAATGCCGCGCTTTTTCCAAAGCGGCGCGCTTTTCATCGCCGACAATCACAATATGGCGGCTCATCGCGCCGCGCAGCACATGTGCCGACAACGTGATACGCGGCTCGGGGGCATTTGGTGCCCGCATCGCGACCAACACATCTTTGCCGGTCAAGGCCAACTCCAACTGGTCCGCTCCGGGGAAAATACTCGCCGTATGCATATCCGCCCCCATCCCCAGCAACATCACCGAAATCGGCAGCATCGGCGCAATATGCGCGGCAAGCTCGGGCA
>Ga0316209_1003423_pt1 | contig 10810 bp, 7 predicted proteins | sample 6monopyrite_MG_FD_204945 | JGI IMG/M metagenome (GOLD analysis project Ga0316209, IMG submission 204945) | Microbial mat bacterial communities from mineral coupon in-situ incubated in ocean water Damariscotta River, Maine, United States -... | ecosystem: Environmental > Aquatic > Marine > Coastal...
CTTCTAGGCTAATAATCTCGATTTGATTGGGCATTAAATAAATCTCCTGCTTGTTGTTAGAAAACTTTACAACAATTTAAGGATTCTGACTCGGTAAATATTTATCTTGCAACAGACCCCTTTTAGATTACAGGGTTAATATCTTTCAGGTCTGCCGAGCCAGCCAGTTTTCACCCACCAATCAGGGTTTTCGTCTAATATAGCCAGCTTGGCTTGGTTGGCTTGTTCTATAGTTTCAAAAAGAGCAAAACAGCTTGCTCCCGACCCGCTCATACGCGCAAGTAAACAAGATTCTTGTGCTTCCATAGCATTGATAATATTTCCAATTTCTGGAATTAATTGTGTGGCTGGTTGGTATAAATCATTATTTGTGCTTTTAAGAAAATCTATGTAACCAAAAACAGATTCAAAATATTCTGGCAGGTTAATTTTTTTATTAAAAATACCATTGTGACGTAAGAAAATATCTTGGGTTGGACAGGAAATAAGAGGATTAATGATTAGTATTGGGATTTCCTCTATTTGATTTACAGGAAGAAGCGTTTCTCCTATTCCCTCCACCAATGATGTTTGGCAGTTAAAGCAAACAGGAACATCAGCTCCAAGTTTGATCATTAGTGGCAATAGATATTTTTCATTGCTTTCTATACCCCAAAATTGCTGCAACCCCCATATCGCAGCCGCCGCATCGGAAGAGCCACCGCCAAGTCCTGCGGCTAAAGGCAGGTTTTTAGTTAGCGTTATTTTTACTTTCAGAGCCTGATTACTTAATTGTGATAGCGCGCGCGCAGCCCTAACGACTAAATTTGAACAATCAAGGTGGGCTTTTTGCTCATTTTCTATGAAGTTAGCAGAAAAATCTCCATCGATATTAAATGAAAAGCTATCCGCAGGTTCAATACTTATATAATCCCCAATATCAGCAAAAGAGATTAGGGATTGAAGCTCATGATAACCGTCACGTCTTTTGCGTGTTAAGTGCAGGAATAAGTTGATTTTGGCAGGTGCAAAAACTTTAAAGCTATTTTCTTTACTCAATGGTTATAATTTCCACGTTGGATTTTATATTTCTTTTAAAATACCAGAAGATATTTTTTCTTGTATTTCTTTGATTTGCTTTTCATTTTTAGAATTGTTAATAGCTCGATTCCATTGGTATTTGGCCTCTAATTTGCGTCCGACTCTCCAAAGTGCATCTCCAAAATGGTCATTTATTGTCGGGTCATAGGGTAGAAGCTCAACGGCGCGTTCTAATACGCCAACCGCACCACGATAATCAGCATTCCTATACATTGCCCAGCCCAGAGAATCTGTTATATATCCATCATTGGGGCGTGCATTTACTGCCTTTTGTATCATTTTGGTTGCTTTATCAAGATTGATGTTCCTATCAACCCATGAATATCCAAGATAATTTAATACATAAGGGTGGTTAGGTTGAAGCTTTAATGCCGCTTTTAATTCTTTTTCAGCTTTATCCCATTGCTTTAATTGCTCATAAGCTATTCCGCGTACGTAATGCAGTGTCCAGTAATCCTTAGTGATTTCTCCGTCTATTTCTTTTGCCGCTCTATTATACATATCAAGGGCTTTTTGATATTGCTCTCGATGTCTATATAAATCACCTATTTTGATTAGTACCGCGGGCTTTTTCTCACCTTTAGCCAATCTATTTAATATAGATAGAGCCTTATCTATTTGCTCTGTATCATCGTAAATATCAACGATATTATATTGTGCCTGTAGATAGTCTTCATCATCTTTAGGAATTGATTCATACAAATCAATGGCTTGATCATATTGCTCGTGGCGAGCATTTATGCCACCTAAAAGGAATTTAGTTTCTGATGTATCAGGTGATAGGTAGAGTGATATATGGGCAAAAACCCTTGCGCTATCATCATTATTTTCATTATAGAGAATTCTTGAAATATCATAAAAAGCTTTGGCCATGCCTTCTTGGGGCGTTTTTATTTTTTGAAATAATGCTTTATTGGTTCCATCTTTAATATTTTTTATTTTAATTTTAATGGCTTCATCTTCTGGGTGCTTTTTAAGGATACGCTCATAAAGCTCTATGGCATTTTCTTCCATTCCTATATGGGAATATAGATCAGCAATGCGCTCTATTTCCGAAGGTGTGATCTGATCAACCTTCATTGCTATATTTATCACTTTGCCGACATCCTTATGATCGTTAAGGAAATCAGAGATCAGAATAGCATGGTAAAGCTGCATCGTGTTTTTCTTTAAGCCGTCAATGTTAGCCTTTCCAAGAGCGGCATCAACCCAGCCCTTAACATAGGGGCCGATAAAGCGCATGGTTGCGTCATTATCCATGCTTTCTAATATTTTTTTTGCCTGTTTGTAGTTTTTATTTTTGAATTCCTTAACCAACAAGAAAGTGCTGGCTATTGTATTATTCTTATTTGGTTTGAGGTCTTTTGCTTGTTCTGCCAGAGTAAGAGCCTTTTCTACCTCTCCTGCGCCCATGGCTATAATCATTGCCTGTTGGGTTATTTCTTTATGCCAGACCCCTGTTTGAAGTATAGGGTCCATGAATATACTTGCGCTTTTCCAATCATGTCTGGTTTGTGCAAAACGGCTAGCTAGGTAATTTCCTGCTTTTAAATCTTTAATATCAGAGCGAGTTTGTACTGAATTCTTATTATGCGCTTTTGGCACTTCATCTTGAGTTGCTTTGGCCATTTGGAAATATGGGGTGCGCGCATCAGCGGGGCTACATAGACCAATGGAACAAGTTGCAAGAAGTACAGACAGGGTTTTTATCATTTATAAATATCCTTAAAAAATATCATTTAGTATAATACTACTTCTTTGTGACATTTCATTAAAAATTAGATTTTTTTATCACATATTGGGGTAATTCGGTCCATCACCGCCATTAGGTACTTTCCAATCAATATTTTGTGTGGGGTCTTTTATATCGCATGTTTTGCAGTGTACGCAATTTTGTGAATTGATTTTAAATACGGGTTTGTCATTTTCTTCTATGATTTCATAAACCGCTGCGGGGCAGTAACGCTGCGCGGGTTCGTCATATTCAGGCAGGTTTTTTTCAATCGGTATATTAGGGTCTTTTATTGCTAAATGGCAGGGCTGTTTTTCTGCGTGGTTAGTATTTGAAAGCTGCACCGATGTCAGGCGGTCAAAAGTTATCACTCCATCAGGTTTTGGATATTTGATTGGTGTATGTAATGCTGCTTTTTCAGTTTGTGCATAATCGGCATGATTGGGCAGGGTCTTTGTACCGCCGCCCTTGGTAATAGTTTGTATGACGGCGTTTATCAGACCACTCCACAGCCCCTTATTAAACCCTGCGCGGATATTACGCACAGATTTTAGCTCCTCCCACAGCCATGTTTTTTTAAGATTTTCGGGGTATGAGCTACATTCTTTGCCCCATTCTTGATTTTCTTGTAAGAATTCAAATACGCTTTCGGCGGCAACCATTCCTGACTTCATAGCCGTGTGATTGCCTTTGATTTTAGGCACATTAAGAAATCCTGCGGTATCGCCAATGAGAAGTCCGCCACCAAAGGTAAGTTTGGGCAGTGATTGAAATCCTCCTTCTACCAGTGTGCGCGCGCCATAGGCTATGCGTTTACCGCCTTCTAATAACGGTTTAATATTGGGGTGGAGCTTAAAACGCTGCATTTCCTCATAAGGGGATAGATATGGATTTTTATAATCCAGACCAACTACAAAACCAATAGAGATTAGATTATCTTCCATATGATATATCCATGATCCGCCATAGGTTTGGTTATCCATAGGCCAGCCGATTGTGTGTTGGCATAGACCTTGATTATGGTTTTCGGGCTTAATTTCCCAGATTTCTTTAATTCCAAGCCCGTAAGTTTGCGGATCGCTATCTTTCCTAAGGTCATATTTAGCGATTAGTTCTTTGGTTAACGAGCCGTGGCAACCTTCGGCAAATATAGTTTGGCGTGCGTGAAGCTCCATTCCTGCCTCGAATTGCTCGGTTTTCTCGCTCTTTTCGTTTAAACCCATATCTCCGGTGGCAACGCCAATTACCTTACCATCATTGCTATACAGCACTTCTGCGGCGGCAAAGCCGGGGAATATCTCAACGCCAAGCTCTTCTGCTTGACTGGCCAGCCAGCGACAAAGATTGCCTAAAGATATAATATAGTTACCCTTATTATGCATTTGTGGCGGAGTCGGAAGAGGAATCCTACTTTTTTTGGTTAAGAACAGGAATTTATCTTTTGTAGCAGGGCAGGTTAGGGGTGCGCCCTTATCTTTCCAATCGGGTATTAGTTCATTAAGCGCGCGCGGTTCGAACACTGCACCAGAAATTATATGCGCCCCAACTTCCGAGCCTTTTTCTAATATACATACGGAAATATCTTTATTTTGTTCTTCGGCCAGTTGTTTTAAGCGAATAGCGCAAGATAGTCCCGAAGGACCTGCTCCAATAATTACAACATCATATTCCATATTTTCTCTATCGGTGCGGATAGATTCAGGCATTAGAGATTCTCCTCTTTATTTTACTGCGTACTTATTCTACTCTATTTTTATATCAAAATCTTGTAACTAATATGTTAAGGAACGCGCTCGTGACCCATGGTGCAACGCAGCAGGAAATGATTTCCGCTTTACAGTGGTATATTGACCACGGGGTAAGTGATTGCGTTTTAGATGATCCGATAAATAGATTTGATATTGTTCCAGAAGTTCCTAAGCCAGCAATGATGTCAGAAATATCGGCTAGTGCGCCTCAGCAATTACAAGAAAGCACGCAGACATTCCTTGGTAAGTCTGATGCTTATGATGAGGCTGTTAAGCTTGCTAAAGCTGCAAATAGTCTAGAAGATTTATCAAATGCAATAGCAGAGTTTGATGGTATAGCGATTAAGAAAACAGCCAGCAATATGGTTTTTGCAGACGGTAATCCTAATGCAGAGATTATGATTATTGGTGAAGCTCCTGCGGCAGATGAAGATCGTCAGGGAGTACCATTTTCAGGTGCGAGCGGAAATTTATTAGATAAGATATTGGCTTGCATTGATTTAAGTCGAAAGTCAGAAGATCCTAAAAAATCAGTTTATATCTCCAATATTTTAAATTGGCGACCACCGGGAAACAGATCACCATCATCAGCAGAAATAGAGGTTAGTCTGCCTTTTATTGAGCGTCACATACAGCTAATAGAGCCTAAAATCATAGTTCTTTGTGGTGGAGTGGCCGCTAAATCCTTACTAGCTAGTAGCGATTCTATATCACGTCTTCGTAAAAAATGGCACGATTATAAGCCCCAAACACAAGCTCTTGGCGGCAGTAATATATCAATTCCTGCTATTGCAACTTATCACCCTTCTTATTTACTGAGTACGCCTGTTCAGAAGAAATTAGTGTGGGAGGATATGCTAAACTTGCAAAAACAATATCTTTCCCTGTAAAATAGTTTACATAATAGTAAATAACTGGACAGGTATCGTAAATTTGTGTATGTAGTACGGCATAATGAAAATGACAAGATTTTGGACATACTGCCCGCGCTTATGCGTAGGGCTTTTAAGTATAGCAGTCTTATTGTTTCCTGTTCAGGTGACACAGGGTTTGCCTGTGCCTTCATCAAAACCTGATTTACCAGTAGATCTGCAAGTTTCTAGGAATGACCCACCTTTACCTGCTATAAAGCCTGTATTTACAGAAGCCAATGATCAAACGCATACATACGTACTCAAATCATTGAAGTTGGCAAATTTATTCTCATCAGACAAAAAAGAAGATGATCAGGCTAGGACGCAGCCTTACTCGCATGGCTATAAGCCACTTTCTGCCTATAATTCTAAATTATATAGTAAGGCATTTGAATTACAGCATAATGCAAGTTGGAGCAAAGCAGATGCGGCTCTATCAAAAATAAAAGATAATCGCTTGATGGGGCATGTTACATATCAACGCTATATGCACCCCTCATATAAAAGTGATTTTACCGAACTTAAAAATTGGCTCGATAAATATGGTGATCACCCTAGTGCCGATAAAATATATAAGCTTGCTAAAGTAAAACAGGGTAATGATTATTCTGTGTTCTTTAAGCCTGAAAAACTTCGGGTTTTGTCACAAATAAAAGAGCCGACCATATCCTATCCAAAGGGATATATAACGAAAATTAAGCGCAATAATGAGCAAAATAAGCAGGTGCGTAATTTATCACGTAAAATTCGCGCTATGGTTCGTGTTGGCAAAATGGAGCAAGCGATAGAAAATCTTGCCTCTTCACCTGCTAGGAAAGCCATGGATAATGTTGAAGTTGATCGTCTTATAACGGAGGTCGCTGCGGGGTATTTGTACCGCTCTAATCTAGATCAGGCTTTGGTTATTGCAGCAAAAGCTTATTCACGTTCAGGAAAATATGTACCAGATGCGGCTTGGGTCGCAGGTTTGGCTTTATGGCAGAAGCAGGATTTTGCAAAGGCAGCCACTTATTTTGAAAAAGTGGGGGCATCTGAATATGCTTCGGGTTGGCGCTCTTCTGCTGGTTATTATTGGGCTGCGCGTTCTTATAGTCGCACTGGTGAGGGTAAGAAAGTAAAGGCAGCTCTTAATAAGGCGGCAAGTCATTCAAGAACATTTTATGGCTTAATCGCATTAAAGATATTGGGTGAAAAGCCTGACTTTAATTGGGAGCGTCCTAAATTTTCTCATGAGAATGAAACATTATTATTATCAACCGCGGCAGGGCAAAGAGCATTCTCGCTTGTGGCCGCTGGGCAGTATGACAAGGCAGAAGAAGAGCTTCTACGTTTGAATTATAAGGGAAATATGGCTTTGCGCCGTGCAGTATTATCGTACGCAACTCATGTTGGCTTGTCTGGAATTTCCTTGCGTTTAGGTAATATGGTGCGCGCCGATAAGAATAATGGGTATTATGATTCTGCTCTTTATCCCGTTGTCCCGTGGGAGCCAAAAGATGGTTATGAGATAGACCCTGCTTTGGTTCATGCCGTAATGCGTCAGGAATCGCGTTTTGATCAACAGGCTAAAAGTTATAGTGGGGCTTTGGGGTTAATGCAGCTTATGCCTACAACGGCTGAATATATGGCAAAGAAGAAATCATATAATCATGGGGTTAGTAAAATTGATTTGGCTAACCCAGCGACCAACATGACGGTAGGGCAGGATTATTTGCAATATTTGCTAAAAGGCAAGATTGTGCGCGGGAATATTATATCTTTGCTTATCGCTTATAATGCGGGGCCAGGTAATTTGCTTAAATGGAAGAAACGTAGAAGTAATTCTGCCGATCCTTTATTATTTATTGAAACGCTGCCTGTTCAAGAAACTCGTGATTACGCTGTTAAGGTGATGTCAAATTACTGGATATATCGTATGCGCGCGGGTCAAAACTTGCCAAGCTTAACTGCTCTAGCAGGTGGTAAAGCTCCACGCTATGCAAGCTACACAGGATTGCTTGATAGCTATAAGCTTTCGTCAAACCCCTAGTTTTATTTATATAATTTTGGCATAAGTGCGCGGTATTCTTTAGATGCTTTCTTATCCCAAGGCATAACCCCTGAAATATCTGGCCATATTAAATGCAGAGCATTGAATTTATCGCTGCCATAAAAAGCCATGGTTTCACTGAAATATTTATCATAATGTTTTTTATCAATGGTTTTAAAAGTTACCTCGAAATCTTCGATAAAATCTTCATATAATTTATCAGCTTCAAATATTTCACCATCTTTTATACGCGCATTATATTCGTTGATAAGAAAATGCGCCGTATCTTTATCAAAGCCAGTGATTAGAATTTCTGGTTTGCCTGTTATTTCTTCTATTCCAGTTGAATAAGCAAAGCAGGGGGAGCTATCATCTTGCTCAATATAGATAATATGGCAGCCATTTTTCTCTATATGGGCTTGGATTTTTTCTTTGCTCATAATTTTTACTCTAATAAGGGGATTTGCGGATTATACGATCAATCTCAGGCCAAAGCTCGGTATCGCCAACGGCTATTACTTTGCCAACGGAATTAAGGGTTAGCTCATCACCGCGCCAATCTGATATGTGACCGCCTGCGCCTTTTACTATTGGAATAAGGGCGGCAAAGTCATGAGGTTTTAAGTCTTCCTCAAAGGCAACATCAAGATGGCCGCTGGCTAGAAGTCCATACATATAACAATCTCCGCCCCAGACAATATGATTTCCAGTTTTTTCAAAAATCTCGTAAGCACGACCATAGTCGGTTAATTTAGAAAACATATAAGGGGTGGTGCTGCCTATCACCGCATCATATATAGATTTGCACGGTCTGGTTTTTACGGATTGCCCGTTAAGAGTGGTTTGCTCGCCTTCTATGCCGATCCAGCGTTCTTTGATTATAGGCTGGTCGATAATACCAAGCTTTGGCGTTATATCATCACATAGAGCAATAAGTGTTCCGAATGTCGGCCTGCCAATCATAAAGCTTTTAGTGCCGTCAATCGGGTCAATCACCCAAGTAAGACCGCTTTTACTTTCCTGAATGCCGTACTCCTCGCCAAGTATTCCATCATCAGGGCGCGATTTATTTATTATCTCACGTAAGGCCTGCTCAACCTCCTGATCAGCCTTTGTAACGGGGCTGTCATCTTCCTTGCGCTCTATATCAAGGGGCGCGCGATAATATTTTTGAACAATTTCACCTGCTTTATCAGCCAAACTATTGGCAAGTGCTGCAAATTCCTGCATAAATATCTCTCCATATTTTAGATTAAAAGAATAGAGTGAAGCGATGAAGACAGTCAATGACATACGCAGTGAATTTTTAGGGTTTTTTGAAGATAAAGGGCATGAAATTGTGCCTTCATCGTCGCTTGTCCCGCATAATGACCCGACATTGATGTTTACAAATGCCGGAATGGTGCAGTTCAAGGACGTATTTACAGGCAAGGAAAAACGCCCCTACACCCGCGCCACCACATCGCAAAAATGTGTTCGTGCGGGCGGTAAGCATAATGATTTGGAAAATGTTGGCTATACTGCGCGTCACCATACATTCTTTGAAATGCTGGGGAATTTCTCTTTCGGGGATTATTTCAAGGAAGATGCTATCAACTTCGCGTGGGAGCTTATAACCAAGAATTTTGAACTTCCCGCAGATAAGTTATGTGTAACTGTTCATAGCTCTGATGAGGAAGCCGCAGCAATTTGGAAAAAAGTCACAGGCTTTGACGATCACAAGATAATTCGCATACCCACCGATGATAATTTCTGGCGTATGGGCGATACGGGGCCTTGCGGTCCTTGCACCGAGATATTCTATGATCATGGAGAGGAAATATGGGGTGGCCCTCCCGGTTCTAAGGAAGAAGATGGAGATCGCTTTATAGAGATTTGGAATAATGTCTTTATGCAATATGAGCAAATAGACGCGGATACAAGAATTGATTTACCAGCGCAAAGCGTTGATACCGGCATGGGGCTAGAGCGCATCGCCGCAACTTTGATGGGAAGTCATGATAATTATGAGATTGATATTATGCGCTCTCTGATAGAGCATAGCGCGGATTTAACAGGTGTTGCCCCTGATGGTGATATGGCAGCATCGCATAAAGTTATTGCAGATCATATTCGCGCTTCTGCATTTTTGATGGCTGATAGTGTTATGCCAAGCAATGAAGGGCGGGGCTATGTTTTGCGCCGAATTATGCGCCGAGGTATGCGTCACGCGCATTTGTTGGGTGCGCAAGATCCGTTGATGTATAAGCTCTACCCAACTTTATTGGGTAAAATGGGTGAGGCCTATCCTGAGCTTAAACGCGCAGAAAGTTTGATTACACAAACATTAGAAACCGAGGAAAAGCGTTTCAAAGTTACGCTTGATCGGGGTTTGAAAATTCTTGATGAAGAATCTGAAAAAGTTGGAGCGGGCGAAAAATTCTCTGGTGCGGTTGCGTTTAAACTCCATGATACATTTGGCTTTCCGCTTGATCTTACCCAAGATGCTTTGCGCGCCAAAAATATTGAAGTTGATACGGACGCTTTTGATAGCTGTATGGCAGAGCAAAAAGCAAAAGCCAGAGCCGCATGGGTTGGTTCGGGTGAAACAGGAACGGAAAAACTCTGGTTTGATATTCTTGATGAATTCGGCGCAACTGAGTTTTTAGGGTATGACAAAGAGCAAGCTGAAGCTAAAATTTTGGCCATAGTTAAAGATGGTGAAATTGTTGATTCATTTTCGGATATAGAGGGCGCTGTTATCACTAATCAATCGCCGTTTTATGCAGAAAGCGGTGGTCAAGTTGGTGATCAAGGTAAAATAACAACCTCTGAAGGCGATGTTTTTATTGTCAAAGATACAAAAAAACTGGTTGGGAAGTTATGGGTACATTATGGTGAGGTCGTTAAAGGGTGTATTAAGAAAGATGCATCTGTTGTAATGGAAGTTGACACTGATCGCCGTGCTGACATAAAAGCCAACCACTCATCTACTCATTTATTACATGAAGCATTACGTCAAGTGTTGGGCGATCATGTGGCGCAGAAGGGAAGCTTGCAAGATGCGGAGCGTACACGCTTTGATATATCGCAGCCTGTTGCAATTACTCCAGAACAAATCTCAGAAGTCGAGCAAATCGTAAATGATCAAATTCGTGCTAATACTGATGTTATAACCAGAGTAATGCCCATTGACGAAGCAAGAGAGAGCGGAGCTATGGCTCTGTTCGGTGAAAAATATGATGATGAGGTGCGCGTTGTTTCTATGGGAACGCAAGAGGGCAATCGCGCTTTTTCTATTGAGCTTTGCGGTGGTACTCATGTTAAA
>Ga0316209_1003425_pt1 | contig 10802 bp, 7 predicted proteins | sample 6monopyrite_MG_FD_204945 | JGI IMG/M metagenome (GOLD analysis project Ga0316209, IMG submission 204945) | Microbial mat bacterial communities from mineral coupon in-situ incubated in ocean water Damariscotta River, Maine, United States -... | ecosystem: Environmental > Aquatic > Marine > Coastal...
GAAAGTATTCTTAATGGAGGATTAGTTCGTGGGCATGGGTCAGGCGAGATTAATTATGATGCATTACTGTTGTTGTTGGCTTTGGTCGCTAGTTTATTTGGTCATGAAAAGGTAAGTAAGAAAGTTGTTTATATTATATTATTAGGATTGTTGATTACTTTGTCACGTACATCGCTGATAGTTTTAGCATTTGTAGTATTTTTTTATACTAATATAAATTTTTATAAAAAAATACTAGTATTCGTTTTTTCCATTTCTCTTGTCGTTTCGTCATTCGTTTTGCGTGATCTGGAAGTTGATTTATCAAAAGTTGATAGATTTGCAATGTATGAGAGTGCTTATCATGGTTTTTCTAAAGATAGTAATTTTTTTGGTAATTTCCCGGGTTTATCGATCGATTTGGAAACGCCTGAGCAACTCAACTGGCTCTGGAATAAACAATCAGAAGAGCATGGCTTGTCTGGATTGTATCCGTTTCATCTCCATGCTATGTGGCTAAGATTTCATTTCACCTTCGGATTAATCGTTTCTAGTGCTATATTTTTCTATTTTATTTATAGTTCAATTTTATCAAAAAATAAATTAAGAAGGGTGCTTTCTTTTGTAATTGTTATGCAGGGACTAACAATGGGAGTGTTTTACATTAGTAATGTATCTATTCCATTAATTTTACTTTACCTGTCAACTAGGTATATGGCTACGGGAGAAAAAGCTAGTGTGCTGCGGAGGTTTCAATCAAAATATTAATATATGGTGTGAATTATTTCCCTGAATTAACAGGTATAGGGAAGTATAGTGGTGAAATGGCGGCGTATTTAGCACAAGAAAAGAATGAAGTTCGTGTTATTACCGCCCCTCCATATTATCCGGAGTGGAAGGTTGCTAAGGGCTATTCTTCACTGAAGTATTGTACCGAAAATATAAATGGCGTGAATATTACTAGATGCCCAATATGGGTGCCCAACAGACTATCGGGCATAAAAAGAATATGCCACCTAATGAGTTTTGCTATAAGTTCAGCCTTCGCGATGGTTAAGCAATTAGCTTGGCGCCCAGATGTGATTTTCGTTGTAGAGCCAACATTTTTTTGTGCGCCAACAGCTTTGCTTGTATCTAGGCTTTCAGGCGCTAAATCCTGGTTGCATATTCAGGACTTTGAAGTGGATGCGGCATTTGAGCTTGGTATGCTGAGTAATAATCATGCGCGCTCAATTGCGATGTATTTTGAGTCATGGTTAGTCAGGCGCTTCAATCGCGTATCTACTATCTCGACTGAGATGTTAAAAAAATTAGTACTTAAAAAGATTCCTTCAGAAAAGTGTGTGCTATTTCCAAATTGGGTAGATTGCGAGTCTATATATCCAATTAAGGATGCAAAGTATTTTAGAGATAAATTGAAAATTAATTATGAGAATAAGGTGGTTCTGTATTCTGGTAATATGGGTGAAAAACAAGGGCTGGAAATAATAATTGAGGCAGCTGCACTATTGCATGATAAAAATATTACATTTGTGCTTTGTGGTAATGGGGCGATGAAGAAAAAATTACAATCAATTACAACAAATATGAATAATGTGATATGGATGTCGCTTCAGCCATTAAATCGTTTAAATGATTTGTTAAATCTAGCGGATATACATTTGTTGCCACAGAGAAGTGATGTAGCTGATTTGGTAATGCCATCGAAACTGACGGGTATGTTAGCAAGTGGTAAACCTGTAATTGCTACATCAGATAAGAATACACAAATCTATGATATAATAAAAACCTGTGGCGTATGTACTCCACCAGGTGATGTTAGTTTATTTGCAAATGCTATTGAAAAGCTTGCGTTAGACGATGAAAAGCTCATGCAGCTAGGTGAAAGTGCAAGAAGATTTGCTCTTAATAAGCTTAGTAAAATATCTATATTAAATAATTTTAATAGTGAATTAAATGAGTTAATTGAAAAATGACTTACTTTTAGAGAAAACAACAGGCTTATGTTTTATAAGTAATGTTTGTTATTGAGCGAAACTATTTATATTATATGTGTTGATACAAGGCTAAAGTATTTATGGGAAATAAGATTATTGTTGCAGTACGCTTGGTTACTAGAAGATTCCCATTTTTATATGGTATTTTAGGTAAATTTCATCATGCCATTCAGTATCAAATCGACCATTTTTTGTTACGGAAAATGTACCCTGATGTAAAACATATTAAAATTAATGAAAGTGAGATAAGTAATAATCACAAGGATGGATTCCAGTCTCAATATGGACAAGAGAAGTTTTTACTTAATAGCGGATATATTCCATCAGAGGGTGGTCGCTTTATAGACATAGGTTGCAATCACCCTGTCGAGTGTTCGAATACATATGCCCTTGAAAAGATGTTTGGCTATACAGGTTTAGCTATAGATCCCTTAACATCTTTTATTGAATTTTGGGGTGCCGAAAGACCGAATTCTTTGTTTGTTAATAAGTTTCTATCATCACGAAAAAAGAAGATTGAATTTGTAGAGGTAAGTGGTAGAGAGGGATGGGAGCATATGTTATCTGGTGCTAACAGTAGTGTTAGGACTGAGGGCAAAGATGTAGAGCGAGAAGTAAGAAATATCGAAACATTACCTTTGCAAGATGTTTTAGATGAAAGTGGTTATGAGTCTGATGTCGATGTGATGTTCGTCGATGTAGAGGGTCATGAAGCCGAGGTTATAGATGGTGTCGATTGGAGCCGAACTGCACCTCGTGTAATTGTAATTGAAAATTTCGGTAAATTTAATGATTGTAATGTACTGAGGAGTAAGTTAATAAATTTAGGTTATAAATTTATTGCGCGTATTGGTATATCGGATGATATTTTTCTACATGAAAATAGTATTAAATAAATAGCGTATCTTACTGAGCTATTACTGTACTTGTTCTAATGCATATGTTGTCTGATTTATAATCATAAGCGTGTTTAAGGAAAGGGTTTTCATTAATAGTAATCGTATAGTGAGAAGTTCGCCTAAAATCTATAAACATGCAGAAATGGAATGAAAAGAAGTTTATTTTAAGTAAAAATATCAAGTCATTGGCGTATTAAGGAAATAATAGCTAAGTGTGAATTTGTATTCTTCTAGCTACTAAAACACTTGTGCGACGATAATAAAGAGTCATGTTTAAAAGGTGAGTATTTTTAAATTACTTTATAACACGGAATGTTAGTCGCGGGTTTATACGACTGCCAAAATTTTCTTTAAATTGAAGTGTTTTATATTGGCCTGTATCTATTATATGTAGATATAGCTTTTTTTATAGGAGGCATTAGTGGAAAAAGAAAGTATCCCAGTAAAAGTATCGTCTGAAAAAAGCTTCGCAATTGTTTTTTCTATCGTTTTCATCCTTATCGCAATCTATCCATTAGTATCTGGAGGTGATTTACGCTTCTGGGCTATTGGTTTTGCTATTGTCATCTTAATTATTGGGTTTATTAAGCCTAGTTTACTTCAGTTACCAAACCGATTATGGTTTAGATTTGGCATGACTATTGGTGCAATTGTTGCACCAATAGTCATGAGTTTTGTATATATTGTTGCAGTTGTGCCTACTGGACTTGTTATGAAGATACTGGGGAAAGATCCTCTTCAAAAAAAAATAGATAAAAATCGTGATAGTTACTGGATTTCCCGCGAAACTCCGCTCCAACCATTTAAGAACCAATTTTAATAATAGGAGTAATTGTTAGTGTCTTTTATTGCGGAATTATGGGTTTTTTTTAAGGTTAGAAAAAAATTCTGGCTTTTACCTATAGTAGTACTTCTAGCCCTATTTGGTGGGTTGATTGTCTTGAGTCAGGGCTCTGCAATTGCTCCATTCATATATACGTTATTTTAAATATATGAAAATTTTAGGTATATCGGCATTTTATCATGACAGTGCAGCTGCACTTATCATTGAAGGTGAAGTCATTGCTGCCGCCCAAGAAGAACGATTTTCTAGGATTAAGCATGATCCTGGGTTTCCTGATAATGCTATAAATTATGTATTAGAAGAGGCTCAAATAAAGTTAAAAGATATCGACTATGTTGTTTTTTATGACAAGCCTTTTTTGAAGTTCGAACGATTACTTGAAACATATGTCGCTATGGCGCCAAAAGGTTTTCAGTCTTTTCGTATGGCGATGCCTATATGGTTAAAGGAAAAACTATTCCTCAAGGATCATCTCTTAAGGCGATTTAAAGATCGTTATAAGGGCTTTAAGCCAGATCAGTTAATGTTTTCTGAGCATCATTTTAGTCACGCGGCTAGTGCATTCTACCCTTCACCATTTGAAGATGCAGTTGTACTCACACTAGACGGTGTTGGTGAATGGGCAACGACGAGTGTAGCAATTGGTAAGGGAAACAAGCTCAGCATAGTCAATGAGCTTCATTTTCCTCACTCATTAGGGCTTTTGTATTCCGCTTTTACTTATTATATCGGCTTTAAAGTAAATAGCGGAGAGTACAAACTGATGGGATTGGCTCCATATGGAGAGCCGATTTACCGTGATCTTATTGTAGAAAACTTAATTGATATTAAAGGTGATGGTTCGTTTCATCTCGATTTGTCATATTTTAATTATGTCACTGGTTTGACCATGACTAATAATAAGTTCGTAGATTTGTTTGGTCAGCCAGTTCGTCAACCAGAAATAGATGAGCTCACACAGTTTCATATGGATATAGCTGCTTCTATTCAGGCAGTAACGGAAGATGTTGTTTTAAAAATGACGACTGCATTAGCTGAAGAGTATGAAATTCCTAATCTTTGTTTGGCCGGTGGGGTAGCACTAAACTGTGTGGCTAATGGAAAAATTGTTGAAGATGGAGCATTTAAAAATGTTTGGATTCAACCAGCTGCAGGTGACGCGGGAGGGGCCCTTGGCGCGGCTCTAGCACTATGGCACCATGAATTTAATCAGCCTAGGACTATTAATTCATGTGATTCAATGCGTGGAGCTTATCTAGGGCCTGCGTTTAGCGATGAAGAAATTGAAAAGCAGTTGATTGACTCTGGAGTATTATTTGAGAAGCTTTCTTATGATGAAATGATTTTTAGAACTGCAAAAATGTTATCGAAAAGCAAGTCTATAGGTTGGTTTCAGGGGCGAATGGAGTTTGGGCCTAGAGCATTAGGAGGAAGGTCGATTCTAGGTGATCCCAGGTCGGAAAAAACTCAGAGTAAACTTAATCTGAAAGTTAAACGGCGAGAAAGCTTCCGTCCATTTGCACCCTCTGTACTCAGAGAGGATGTATCTAGTTGGTTTGAATATAATCGTGATAGTCCATATATGTTATTCGTTGCCAACATTAATGAAGCAATCAAAAATGAGATGACAGAAGAGCAAAAAAAATTATTTGGAATAGAAAAATTAAATGTAAAGCGTTCAGAAATTCCTGCTGTTACTCATGTAAATTATTCGGCACGATTGCAAACTGTTGATGGTGCTACAAATAAGCCTTATTTTGATTTAATAGTCGAGTTTAAGAGGCTTACTGGTTGTTCTGTTGTTGTAAATACTTCTTTTAACGTGCGTGGTGAGCCAATTGTTTGTACGCCAAAAGATGCAGTAAATTGTTTTTATAATACAGATTTGGATTATTTGGTAATAGGTACATATTTCATAGATAAATCTAGCCGTAGTCACCCTACTGTTGATTCAAGTTTAGAAGTTTTTAAATATGATTAAAAATATTCTAACCGTTTTATTTTCGTTATTAATAACATTTATTTTAATTGAATTATTTTGCAGATCATTTTTTTCAGGTGAAGAAGTTAAATCTGATTTTGATTTTACTTATGGCGCTGGCTATGGCTATGTATGTGATCATGGCTGGTGTCCAAATGAAGGTGTTTATAATCCTATTAAACGGCTTAAATCTGGTGAAGAAATTTATAATGTGCATTATACCATTAATGAAGACCGCACTCGAAATGTCCCTAAAAATATGTTTGTAGAGCCAGCGTTTATAGTTAATTTTTTTGGTGGATCCTTTATTTATGGTGAAGGCCTGAATGATAATCAGACACTTCCTTTTTACTTCAGAAGCTTTGCGCCCACTGTAACGGTGAGAAATTACGGTTTTCATGGTTACGGGCTTCATAATGCCTTAAGACTTATTGAGACTAATGTAGCTAAAAAATCCAATGTTAATGTTTTTTTGACAGGTGCATATCATGCTTATCGAGCAGCATGTGTTCCTAGTTACAGTACGCATCACCCTTCATATGAACTATCTAAAAGTCGATTGAGAAATACTAAATTTATCTCAGCATGTCATAAAAGACAGTCCGATGAAATAAGGTATTTGAAATGGTCATATTTTCATGAGATTTATGATATCGTTTTAAGGAGGTCTTATGCTATGCAATATGCATTAAGGTTTTTACGTGATGGATACCTAGTGTCACAAATTTCTTTATATCAAAATATAATAAAAGATCTGGCCGTATTAAGTAGTAAACGCGGAGAACAGGTGTTTTTTTTACATATGCGTGAGCCATGGGTTAAGTTTTTATCCGCAGGATATACTTCTGACCCTATGTTAGATTTCTACAAAGATAACTCTATTGATGTTTTGGATGCGTCGCTTGCTTCTGATATTACAAAAATCGATTCTAAATATTATTTGCATGAACTGGATAAGCATCCATCAGCACTAGCAAATTGCCACCGAGCTAAATTATTAGTCCAGAGCTTTATAAATAACGGTCTCATAAATGTAAAAGATATTGATAAAAATTATTCATGTATGGGCATTGGTATGCCTAATTGAGTTTTTAGCTATATGAGGTCAGAATAAGCATATTTAGTTAAAGATGCTTTGAATGTTAGAAGGTCTTATGAATGGATTGTATTTCCCTGATTATAAAAATGATGGGAGGTTTTGTGATATAAGGTCTAGTCATGGTAAGTATGGTAGAATGAGCCGTGTGGCAGACTTATAAAAATTCAAGTAATGTCTTATTATACTTACTGCAATAAGGCATAAATATATAGTTAAACGTATGTTCGGAAAATCCATTTTTAAAAATTATTCAGGTCTCATTAACGCATTCTCGCGGTTTGCGGATCCTTTTGTCGTAATAGTAGCATCTGTTGTAGCTTATGGTATAAGGTTTTCTTTCACTAATTTGCATTTACCTCTTGAATATCGTTTTCTTGTGTTATTAGCAGCACTTAGCGTGGTATTGGTGTTTCCTGTTTTTAATCTTTATTCTTCATGGAGGGGCCAAAGTCTTTTTAAGCAGGCACGAGCTATTACGTTAGCTTGGCTTTTTGTTGTTTTTTTAATCATAGTTATTTTATTTAGTTTAAAAGTTTCATCAGATTATTCTCGATTATGGCTAGGATTGTGGTTGATACTTGGACTGTTTTTCTTGCTGGTTTTTCGTTTTTGTGTCTATGGGGTTCTACAGTATCAGCGTAAAAAGGGTAGGAATTTTAGACGAGTTGTGATTGTAGGAGCTGGTGACTTAGGTAAAAAGTTAATTACTCAGACAATAAATTCTCCTTGGAGTGGGTTTAAGGTAGAGGCTTTGTTTGACGATGATTATAAGAATATAGATTTACTAATTAACGGTTGTACAGTAATTGGAGACATTGAAGATATTGAACCGTACTTAGATCGTAATCAGATAGATGAGGTCTGGATAGCTTTGCCATTACGTGCAGAACAGCGAGTTAGAGATATACTTTATAAGCTCAGGCACCATACGATTAATATCAAGTTAATCCCAGATATTTTTGGTTTTCAGTTGCTTAATCACTCTATGACAGAAATAGTTGGTCTACCAGCTGTGAATCTTTCTGATACACCTATGGGTGGAAGCAATCAGGTTATTAAAGCGTTTGAAGACCGCACTCTTGCATTATTGATTTTAATCTTAATTAGCCCCTTACTTCTTTTGATCTCACTGGCAGTAAAGGTCTCATCAAGTGGCCCAGTGCTATTTAAACAGAAGAGGCATGGATGGGACGGTAAAATTATTAATGTATATAAATTTAGAACTATGGCAGTACATACTGAAGAAGATGGAAAAATCACACAGGCAAGTAAAGGTGATTTGCGCATTACTAAGTTAGGTGCTTTTTTACGGCGCACCAGTTTGGATGAGCTTCCTCAATTCTATAACGTTCTACAGGGGCGCATGTCTATTGTAGGTCCACGCCCTCATGCATTGGCTCATAACGAAGAATACAAAGACCAGGTTGATCAGTATATGCTACGCCATATGGTTAAACCCGGCATTACTGGCTGGGCCCAAATCAATGGGTTTCGTGGTGAGACAGATACTTTAGTGAAAATGAAAAAACGAGTTGAATATGACCTTTTTTATATAGAAAACTGGTCCTTATGGTTTGATTTAAAGATTGTATTTTTGACGATATTTAAGGGGTTTATTAATAAAAATGCATATTGAAAAGGCTTAGTATGAATGTTTTAGTAGTAGGCGGAGCAGGTTACATTGGTTCCCACATGGTGAAAATGTTATCACTGGCTGGGCATGATGTGGTCACTCTTGATAATCTTTCTAATGGTTACGAAGATGCAGTCAAATATGGTGAATTTGTTAAGGGAGATATAGCTGATACTCAGCTATTAAATAGACTCTTCTCAGAAAATAAATTCGATGGTGTTATGCATTTTGCTTCTTATATTCAAGTAGGTGAATCTGTAGAAAAACCTTCCATGTATTACAAAAACAACGTGACTAATACACAGGTGTTATTAGACGCGATGGTGGAGCATGGTATAAAAAGCTTCATTTTCTCATCAACAGCGGCGACATTTGGTGAGCCTGAATATATTCCTATCGATGAGAAACACCCTCAAAAACCTATTAACCCATACGGTCATAGTAAATTAATGGTCGAGCAAATTTTGGCAGATTTTGATCATGCCTATGATTTGAAGTCGGTGAGTTTACGTTATTTTAATGCGGCGGGTGCGGATGCGGATGGTGAATTGGGTGAGAGACATATTCCTGAAACACATCTGGTGCCGTTAGTGTTGCAGGCCGCTTCTGGGCGCCGCGACAATATTGCAATATTTGGTACGGATTACGATACGCCTGATGGAACGTGTGTTCGCGATTACATTCATATTAACGACTTGTGCAGTGCTCATTTGCTTGGTCTTGAACATCTAGTGGCAGGTGGTGAGAGTAAGGCTTATAACATGGGTAATGGCCAGGGCTATTCAATTAAAGAAGTAATTGATGTAGCTAAAAAAGTGACTGGTACAGATTTTGAAGTGAAGTTAGGTGAGCGGCGAGATGGTGATCCGGCTAAGTTAGTTGCTGATGCTTCATTATTGCAAAAAGAGTTAGGCTGGTCGCCTCAATATGCTGATCTGGAAACTATTATTCGTCATGCATGGGAATGGGAGCAAAAATACCAGGAGTGGAAAGTTTAGCAGTGCTCTTTATGTTATTTATCTGACATGTTTTTGATTAAAAGCCTTACATAAAAATAGCCAAGATCTGGTGAGATTAAAATCTCAGTAGTGGATAATACTTGTCAATTGGCAAAGGATGTGCCGATGTGGGCGAGAAATTGCTCGATATGATAATGGACAATCAATATATTCGTCACGGATGACGTAAAAGCTGGCCAATGGATGGCCGGCTTTTTTTATGCCTGAGATATTTGTCCCTTATTAAAATAACAACACGGCTGGTTGTTAAATTGTGGTGTTGTGGCTTTGTTTGTAGTTAATTGAATCTTATCAGTACAGCCTCTCTATAGAGCTTATTTTTATGGAGGGTATTATTTTTGTAGGCATTATTATCATCAATGATGTTTTCCACGGGCATAACTTGCTAAACTGTGGCGGTTTTTAGAAGTCATACAGGATCTACCGCCATGAGCCTTGAAGAGGGTTCCAAGCCGACCAACTTTATTCGTCATATTATTGATGAAGATTTATCCAATAATAAAAATAACGGCAAAATCGCAACGCGTTTTCCGCCGGAGCCTAATGGCTATTTACATATTGGTCATGCCAAATCTATCGCCTTGAACTTTGGCATTGCCGAAGATTATAACGGTACCTGTAACCTGCGTTTTGATGATACGAATCCTGAAAAGGAAGATGTTGATTTTGTGTATGCAATTCAGGAAGACATTCATTGGCTGGGGTTTGATTGGCAAGATCGACTTTTTTATGCCTCTAACTATTTTCAAAATATATATGATTATGCGATTGAATTGATTCAGGCGGGTAAGGCCTATGTGTGCGATTTAAATGCAGAAGAAACTCGAGAGTATCGCGGCACACTTAAAGAAGCGGGTAAAAACAGTCCTTATCGTGATCGTAGTGTAGAAGAAAATCTCGATCTGCTTGAGCGCATGAAGCAGGGCGAGTTCCCTGATGGCGCACGGGTATTGCGCGCCAAAATTGATATGGCTTCACCGAATATTAATATGCGTGACCCCATGTTGTACCGTATACGTAACGATGTAGTGCATCATCAAACCGGTGATGTGTGGTCAATTTACCCCATGTATGACTTCACACACCCTATTTCTGATGCATTAGAAGGTATCACTCATTCACTGTGTACGCTGGAGTTTGCCGATCATCGCCCGCTTTACGATTGGGTGCTCGACAATATCTCAATCGAGTGTCATCCACAGCAAATCGAATTTTCACGCCTGAACTTACAGTATACGGTTATGAGTAAGCGTAAGTTAACTCAGCTAGTAGATGAAAATTTTGTTTCTGGTTGGGACGATCCAAGGCTGCCTACAATCGCGGGTTTGCGCCGACGCGGCTTTACGCCGGG
>Ga0316209_1003426_pt1 | contig 10802 bp, 7 predicted proteins | sample 6monopyrite_MG_FD_204945 | JGI IMG/M metagenome (GOLD analysis project Ga0316209, IMG submission 204945) | Microbial mat bacterial communities from mineral coupon in-situ incubated in ocean water Damariscotta River, Maine, United States -... | ecosystem: Environmental > Aquatic > Marine > Coastal...
ACGTTATGAACTTTTGCTTGTGCTCTCTGCACTTCTCCACGAAATTGGCCTGTTTATCGGAACCAGTTCGTTTCATAAACATTCGATGTATTTAATTTCAAATTCCGAACTGTTTGGTTTGTCTCGAAAACAATTAACTTTTATCGGCTTAGTCGCCAGGTATCACCGCAGGGCTTCTCCCAAGGCTTCACATTCAGGCTTCACAAACCTGAAAAGGAAGGATCGTATTGCAGTTGTTAAATTGGCAGCACTACTACGTATCGCCCTGGCGTTAGATAGTTCTCGCAGCCAGCGGATTCACGATTTTGAATGCTTTGTTGAAAGACAACAACTGGTTATCACCATCCCCGAACTCACAGATCTTTCCATGGAGCAACTGGCGATTCAACAAAACGGCGGCCTGTTTCAAGATACATTCGGTATGAAAATTTTACTACGTGGAACACAAGAGGAGCAACGATTCTGGAAGTGAAGAAAGATTTGTCACTCTCGGAATGAAACCAAACTTTGACAAAGCATACCTTTCTCATGCCATTGGTCTCATGCCACAGGGAGCCTCTATTAATTCAAAATATCCTATTGAACGGAGAAGAGACATTCTTGCCTGTCCTAACCCGGATAAACCGGAACCAAACAAAGTAGGTTAGGCTTTCCAGCCTGACAAAAATGGTCTCCATCAGATTTACTCTCTGATTTACCAGTGATCCCTGTATTATTAATTGAAAGATCAGTGCAATTCGTCTCAGGCTGGAAAGCCTAACCTACGATTTATCAAAAAAATCCTGCCACTTTTACGCAGCATTTCGTTGATAAGAGCTTAAAATAGAACACGCTCAAACTAGACAGACAGGAATGTCTGTGCTCCCTTTGAATGAAATGTCTTTACTCTTGAATGAAATATCTTTACTCCTTTTGAATTACTAGAGAATCCCCATCGTCATCTTATTCGCAAAGAAATATCATGTCACATCATGCAGCACGTTTTTTTAATCGGGAATTGAGTTGGCTTCAATTCAATCAGAGAGTTCTTGATATTGCGTTATCGGCAGAGCAACCGTTATTGGAACGATTGAAGTTCCTGGCAATTACGGCTTCCAATCTCGATGAATTCTTCATGGTTCGTGTTGGCGGTTTGCAATTGCTGGCAAAAAAAAATGTGCAAAGAGTAGACGTTGCAGGAATGACCCCTGAAGAACAATTAAATAAAATCCGGAAACGTATTCGAGTGATGCTCTCGGATCAATACCGCTGCTACCGGGAAGAACTGGAGCCAGAACTTTTTGAGGCAGGAATTCGACGAGTTACTTTTGAAAAGATCACTCAAACACAATTGCGGGTGATTGAAGAACGCTTTGAGGAAGAACTGGCCTCCATTTTGTCTCCCATCGCATTATGGCCTGGCGAAGAGGTTCCGATGTTTCCAGAACCGGAATTGTGCGTCGCGGTTCGACTGCAAACCAATCAAGAAAATGAAACTCCGTTTCGGTTTGTTCTTATTCCCCTGGGAAACCAGCTTCCCCGATTCCTGACATTGCCTTCAGAAACCGGGTATGAGTTCATGCTTCTGGAAGATGTTGTTGGGATGTTCGCCCAACGTTTTTTTCCTGACGAAACTGTTGTTGAAACGACTTCGTTTCGCATTTCACGCAATGCCGATTTAATTGTCAGCGAAGATGTCGCTTCCGATTTCATGGCGGAAATGGAACAGTTACTGCAAGCTCGCAAACAGAGCCATTGTGTACGGCTTGAAATTGATGCCCAGTCTTCAGCGACGATACAGGCACATTTAACACAAAGTTATCATGTTTCTCCCGCTGATGTCTATCCGATTGAAGGGCCGCTTGATCTTTCCGATATGATGCCTCTTTCCGGCCTGAAAGGTTTTGAACAACTGACCGATGAACCCTGGATTTCATATCCTTCTGAACAGATCAGTTCCAGTGAATCGATGTTTGAGCAGCTTGCAGAGAAAAGCATTCTCCTGCTGCATCCTTACGAATCGTTTGATCCGGTTATTCGATTTATTGACGAAGCCGCTGATGACCCGGATGTACTGTCAATTAAGCAGACGTTATATCGCACGAGTTCTAACAGTCCGATTGTTGCTGCTTTAATGCGGGCTGCGCAAAGTGGAAAGTATGTCACCGCGATTGTCGAATTAAAAGCGAGGTTCGATGAAGTCCGCAATATCGATTGGGCCAGGCAGCTTGAGCGTGAAGGAGTGAATGTTATTTACGGAGTGCGGCATTTGAAAACGCATGCGAAAATCTGTGTCATCGTTCGTCAGGAACCCCAGGGGATTCGGCGATATATTCATTTCGGAACGGGAAATTACAACGAGAAAACGGCAACACTTTACAGCGATGTCAGTTACATGACATCTGATTTCGATCTCGGTGCAGATGCCGTTTCATTTTTTAATGCGATCACGGGTGGGTCTTCGCCGCAGCCGTTTCATAAACTGGAAGCGGCTCCACTTGGGTTGAAATCTCGATTACTGGAAATGATCGAAATTGAAATCGATCAGGCCAACCGGGGCGGCAAGGCATTTATTCGTGCGAAGGTTAATTCGCTGGTCGATACCGAAATGATCGAAGCACTTTACCGTGCCTCTGCAGCCGGCGTGACAGTGCAACTTAATATTCGCGGAATCTGCTGTCTCAGACCGGGTGTCCCCAATTTAAGTGAAAATATCGAAGTTACCAGTATTATCGATCGGTATCTGGAACATGCCCGCATCGTGCATTTCCATCATGGCGGAGATGACCGCATCTTAATCTCCAGTGCAGACTGGATGCCCCGAAACTTGGATCGTAGAATTGAACTGCTTGTGCCGATAGAAGATGAACCATGCAAATCTCGCTTAATCAATCTTCTCGAAATTTACTTTCAGGATAACATCAAAGCAAAACGCTTAACTTCAGAAGGAGAGTACGTTTGCGTTCAAAATACTTCCCAACCGTTCCGCGCGCAAGAGTATTTCCAACAGACAATTTCTCAGCGTGTCAGGGAAATCAATCAACAGCATGTGACATTTTTTGAACCTCATAAATCCCCCTCGTAACAAAAGAGAGGCTCAGATATTTTTCAGCTTCCTGGAAGTTTCGCAATGACTTTATATTCGATGGGAACCACAAAATGAATCGGCTGCTTATGGGGATCTTTTTTGTTATTTGTTTTTCTTTTCTCACATCCTGTTCTGAAAATTCGCCTCGAAATTCATCGAAAACAATTCTGGAATCAAAAGGATTGCAGCAAGTAACACTCGCCTTGAACTGGCTTCCCGAAGCAGAACATGGTGGGTTTTATGCGGCGTTACTTAATAGGGATTATGAAAAGGAAGGATTGGCAGTCACCATTGTGCCGGGCGGACCAGACAGCCCGGTCATTCAACGCGTTGGTACAAAACGTGTTACCTTTGGCATTTCAAATGCAGACCGCATCGCTTTGGGGCGTGCGCAGGATGCAGCCATCATTGCATTGATGGCGCCACTTCAACATTCGCCTCGTTGTATTATCGTGCATCAGGAAAGCGGCATCGATTCTCTTGATCAACTACAGAACATGACACTGGCGATGAGCGATGCCCCTGCTTTCTCTCATTTCCTGCGACATCAACTGAAACTGAAAAATGTTCAAATTGTCCGCTACACCGGCTCGATTGCACACTTTCTGCGTGATAAAAATTTTGCCCAGCAAGGCTATGTTTTCAGTGAGCCTGTCGTTGCACGACGCGAAGGCGCAAAACCCAAAGCGTTAATGGTTTCAAAGCTCGGCTTCGATCCCTATTCCAGCGTGTTAATTACTCACGAAGATCTTGTTGAAACAGAACCTGAACTGGTACAAAAGTTTGTTCGGGCCTCAGTGAAAGGGTGGACCGATTACCTGTTGAAAGATTCTGACCGGGTCCATGCGCATATTCATTCCATCAATCCGGAAATGCCTGTTGAAGTTCTCGATCAAGGACTCGATGCCCTGAAAAAACTTTGCTTGAACGATCAAGGAAAATTTACTGGAGAAATGATTCCGCAGCGCTGGCTGCAGCTTGTTGAACAGCTCGAACAGATTAACCTGCTGGAACCTGAAGTGATCAAACCACAGGAATTATTTACGGTAGAGTTTCTGCGAGAGACTCCGTAAGAATCATATAAGCCGCTCTGAAATTTTATTGACAGTGAATACCACCAATGTCCAACCAGCAAATTCAACAGCCCACTATTCATCATGATCGCTTTCTGGGTGGAGAGAAACTTTCTCCCTGGCAGTTAAAGCTAAACGAAATAATATTTGGGGTAGAAACACCAGCCGGGCGTGCTTTTGATATCGCCTTGCTGATTGCCATTGTGCTTTCGATTTCAGCAGTGATGTTCGAAAGTGTGAGAGAGATCAGAGATCAATGGGGACCCCAGCTTCTGATCGCTGAGTGGGCTTTTACGTTTTTGTTCACCGTGGAATACATCCTGCGAATGGCTTGCGTGCAACATCGTTTTCGTTACGCGGTCAGCTTTTATGGCATCATCGATTTACTTTCAATTCTCCCTACATTTCTGGGATATTTTGTAGCAAGTTCGCATTCGCTGGTTGTTTTGCGAGCATTACGTTTAATTCGTATTTTCCGTATTCTGAAAGTCGTCCATTGTATGCGGGAAGCAGAATTATTATGGGTAGCGATGAAAGCCACGATCAATAAAATAACCGTTTTCATGGTCGTGGTGATGTCGCTTGTTTTGATTATGGGATCGACCATGTATTTAATTGAAGGGGATCAATCCGGGTTTACCAGCATCCCCAAGTCGGTCTACTGGGCGATTGTCACCATTACCACTGTCGGTTATGGAGACATCGCCCCTCAAACAGCATTGGGACAAACTTTAGCAGCAATAGTGATGCTGCTTGGTTACGGGATTATCATCGTGCCAACAGGAATGTTTTCAGTTGAAATTATCAATGCCAGTAAAAGTACTTCGAAAATAGAAGTTCCCTGTCCTCATTGTCAATTGCCTACACATGAACTCGAAGCCCTGTTCTGCAATCGATGTGGCACCAAACTCCCCGATTGATATGCCTTCGCGTTTTTGTTCAGGGTATTATATTTATCACTCAGGCAAACATTGTGCTCAGGGGTTCTCGATGAAAACATGGTCACGTTTCCAGGATTCAACATGGTGGGAGAATCATCCTGACCTCTTAACGTTCTCGAAAAATAGTGGTCCTGTAATTAACAGTCTGGATATGCGCACTGTTTTGGGATAGGCTTCTCAGGTGAGTTTCCTCGAAAGTATCGCTCGCTTTGGAGGATCAATTATAGCGATATTTCCGGTTAATTTGAGTGGATATCATGTCAAGTATTTGGGTATGGCCATTTGAGCTTTTGGAAAAAGTAGGCGAAGGGGGCATGGGGGTCGTTTATAAAGGCCGCTATGTGAAGGATGATCGCCTGTTTGCAGTGAAGCTCATCCCGGCTGATATCAACAACAAAACGCTGCTGGCTCGATTCGAGCTGGAAATCGCAACGCTTAAAGATTTGCGTCATCCCAACATCGTGCGATCTTTTGGAGGAGTCTGTGAAGATAAGCAGCGGTTCTATGCGATGGAGCTGCTTGAAGGGGGGACGTTGTGGGACAAAATACAAAGTCATGGTCATCTCCCCTGGCCTAAAGTGATCGAGTGGGGACGCCAAATGTGTGCTGCTTTGGCTTATGCACACGAGAAGAAAATTATCCACCGTGATGTCAAACCGAATAATTTTCTATTGACAAAAACAGGACAAATCAAGCTCAGCGATTTTGGCTTGGTGAGCGTGATGTCTGAAGCGAAATTAACAGCCGATGGGCGGACGCTGGGGACGGTTCAGTATATGTCTCCCGAGCAAATTCGCGGCAAGCCACCGCTGACCCATAGTAGTGATATTTACTCTCTTGGTTGTGTCTTCTTTGAAATGTTGACCGGGCAGTCTCCATTTACAGGTGAGAACCCCGCTCCGATTCTTCATGCGCATCTCAAACAAGAACCTCCTTTGATCTCGACATTCAATAACGATTGCCCTGCAGGGTTGGAACAACTTGTTCTTGAAATGCTAGCGAAATCTCCTACAGATCGACCGGAAAATGCGCTCGCTGTTTCAGAAAGACTTTCTCAACTACGCGAAGCTCCGCGAATGGTTGAATCTTCTTCAACGCAAACCAAAAAGAAAATATTGCAGACCCCATTACAAGAAACTGCTTCGGTTTATTCTGGGGTTGAAAATAGTCTTCGCTGGGTATGGGGCGGATTGACTGCGGTTCTATTCATCTTGGCTGTCGTGTGGGCATTGAATCTTTTCAAACCAGATCCGGGGGTTGATTTGTGGATAAAAACAGCGAATCAACACGCTAATCCAAAAGTTCAAATTGCAGCAATTGAATCACTTTCAGAATTAGCGAATAAACAAGACAACTTATTGGACGAGATGATGAAAATTATCGAGTCGCAAAATACGAAACCAGAAGTAACCGTTGCCGCATTACAAGCGATTGGCGGACATCATCATAAGGCAAATCGATTTCGCTCTCGAATTACTAAAATTGCAACAAGAGGGACTACCGAAGCAGTGCGTATCCAAGCGAGAACAACCTTGAACGAGCTGGAACAACCAGAATGATGGACGATTCTCTTAAAACACATTCTAACTGGACAGCGCCAGGTTAAACCTTGTCGTTACCGACATCTTTGATTGTTCAGGTGATCTTTTTTGTCGAACAACACATCATCATTAATATCTTATCCATGAAATGCTGCGCAAAACTGACAGGATTTTTTCAGGCGAGCCAGGGGGTGTTAATCCCCTGGTAACTCTGCTGTCACATGATCGGCATCGAAGCAACCTCGCAAGTTACCAGGGTCATCACTGACCCGGCTTGCCTGAAACCTGTTTGGTTCTGGCTACGCCGGGTTAGATCCTGTCAGAAAAAACATTCTCTTATCAGATTCAGGTAGCCGTCACTTCAGCCGGCTCTTGCGTTTTCTACCGCCAGTTGCATAGCAAGTCGTTCGCACGACAGTTCCATCGTTGTTCCACTTCTTAAAGCTCCCAAACGGTCTCCCATTTTGCAAAGTGCTCCGGTGTGTAGGATCCATACAATACCATACACAACATTGCAACGATTCATAGATGGTCTTCCCGTAATAGGCAGGGCCTGAAAAAGTGAAAAGTTTTTATCAGATGTTTTGTGGAGCGTTTTTCTTCAGGAAAGAGTTGTTACAATAATTGCGACCCTGCTTATATTTATGACTTGGCATCTGTGGATGGGATTGCGATGGTAGCACTCGATTATATTGTGATTGCGGTTTACTTTCTGGTTTTAATTGGCATCGGGGCAATTTCTTCGATGCGCATCAAGAAGCAGGAAGATTACTTTTTAGGAGGGCGGTCTTTCGGGAAACTGCTGCAAACGTTCGCAGCTTTCGGTGCAGGGACTGGTTCTTCCGATCCCGTGAATGCTTCGCGAACCACATTTACCAGCGGCATGAGCGGGATGTGGTCGGTCATGCTGTGGCTGTTTGTGACGCCGTTTTACTGGATTACGGGGGTCTGGTATCGCAGAATGAGGCATTTGACGCTGGGAGACTGGTTTGTTGAACGGTACGAATCGCAGCGGCTTGGGGTGGCTTATGCGATCTTTGGTATTCTGTTTTTCATGGTTTTCGGGTCGATGTTTTTTTCTGCGATAGGCAAAGTCGCTGCTCCGCTGGTCGGTTTCGATACCTTCATTCTGTTCGGCAACGAAATGCCGATTGAAAACTTGCTGGTCCCGTTAATTGGGATTGTCGTGTTGGCTTACGGCATGGTTGGTGGTCTTGAAGCGGCTTATTATACCGACTTAATTCAAGGACTGTTCATCATTTTGCTTTCCTTGATTTTGATCCCCTTCGGACTTCAGGCGTTGGTCGAAAAGTTTGGACCTGAAGGAGCAAGCTGGTGGCTCGGCTTCAAAATTATGCACGAGCAAATACCGAAAGAACATTTCAATATTATCGGTTCAACAAGTACCAGCGAGTTTCCGCTGCATCGAATTATTGCAGTCGTGATGATTAACCTGGTCGGTATTGTCGTGCAGCCGCATTTCATTGCAACCGGTGGTGGTTCTGCCAAAGATGAAAACAGCGCACGAATTGGCCTGGTTGTCGGTAACTTCCTGAAACGATTCTGTACCGTTGGCTGGGTGCTGACGGCGTTGATCGCGCTGGCGCTATTTGCGGATCACCCGGAACTGGTGAACGATCCCGATAAAACATGGGGTGTTGCATCCCGCGAATTACTCGGCCCGGGCTTGCGTGGGTTGATGCTTGCCTGTTTGCTCGCCGCTTTGATGAGCAGTGTCGATGCCTATATGGTGGTTGGTTCTGCGTTGGTTGTTCGAAATATCTATGCCCCTTACATCAACGCCAACGCGACCGAAAAACAATACATTAATATCGGTCGTGCATCTGGGGCAGTGATCGTTATCGGCTCGATACTTATTTCTTTACTGATGATGGATATGCTGAAACAACTCGAATTAACCTGGGTCTTTCCTGTGTTATTCGCTGCCCCGTTCTGGATTGGCATGTATTGGCGCCGGGCAACAACAACTGCCACCTGGATTACCGTTACGTTTTGCGTGTTGATGTTCTTCATCATCCCCTTCGCTGCACCGCGGCTCGCACCGGGATTGACAACAAACAGCAACTATTTGACAACCAATCAAATTTTCCTGACAAAAGTAACCCGAAAAGCAGCACCGAGCGATGTCGCGATGCGGGAAACAAAGATTTCACTCTGGAAAGATGGCAGCGCCTCCAAACCGACTCCATTAACAGTGGGCGAACCCTTCACTACTGAATCTGTCTCAGGCGGAAAATCGGTCTTCTGGTCAGGCGGAGTCTCGCCAATCAATAAAGATGTCAAGCCGGTCCCTGTAGGAGAACCGATCCAGATTGACGACCAGACAACACAAATAGTGCTGAAATATGCGGATGATGTCAAATTGCAGGGGAGCGGTAACTTCCGATTGGAATTCCTGCTCTATCAAATTGCAGGAATGGATTTGTCGAAAGTAACAAATGCAACAATGGCAACTTTGGAACTTCCCCCAAAAATCATCACGCCGTTTCTTGTGATGATCTTCTTCAGCTTACTGACAAAACCAAACAGCAAAGAAGCATTGGATCGGTACTATTCAAAAATGAAAACCCCAGCCTTGAAAGACCGTGAGGCAGACCTGGTCTTTCTTGAAAACAATCTGAGTGACCCCGAGGCAATGGAAGCAAAAAAACTGTTCCCCGGCACATCGCTGGAATTCCAGAAACCAACTAAAATGGATGTCATTGGTTTTATCACCTGCTTTATCATCTGTTTTGGAGTGATTGGATTTGCCATCATGCTCGCCGGAATCGGTGCGTAGTGATATTTATGATGTTGTAGGTTAGGCTTTTGTCTATGAAATGCTGCGCAAAAGTGGCAGGATTTTATTACCGCGCAAAAGAAAAGATGTGAACTACAGAGTCACAGAGGACACTGAGGCAAAGCAATAAAAAAGTGTCCGATTTATAAAAAAGTTTCACGCAAAGGCGGTAGAGACGCAAAGAAAAGAAGACATTTTATTTTCAAACGGATTTAACCCAAAATGTTGCAGGCGATGCGTAAGTATTTTCTCCGTGCCCTCTGCGTCTCTGTGGTTAATTTATTTTTTTCCTGTTTGGTTCCGGTTTATCCGGATTAGGAATAAACTTTTGAGATCGGAATTTTACGATGAATAATAATGATCAAGGCAACTTTTTTCGATTACTTTCTCGCTCTATTATGATTCTTGTTTTTTCAGGATCTGTTGCTTTTACAACATCAGCACAGGCGGAGTTTCAAGCGGGTGCGGCTGTGGTGGATGTCACGCCTGAAAAACTGCCTGTCTTTGTGAATGGCGGGATGCGAAGCCGCAGCTTGAGCAAAATTAACACGCGAGTCAATGCCCGCGCGATTGCCCTTTCCGATGGAAAAACACGCATCGCGATTGTGGTTGTCGATAGCTGCATGATGCCCAGACCACTGCTCGATGAAATCAAAGAAAACGCTTCTAAGAAAACGGGTATTCCGACCGATCATATTCTGATCTCTGCAACGCACACGCACTCGGCACCGGCTAGCATGAGTTGCCTGGGAACAGATGCAGACCCCAATTATGTTCCGTTTCTGAAAAAGAAAATTGTGGAAGCGATTGAGTTATCATTCACAAAATTGCATCCAGCAAAAATCGGTTTCGCAAAAGCGGATGCAGCAGAATTCACCGCTCTACGGCGCTGGATCAGACGTCCCGGCAAAATCATCAACGATCCGTTCGGCAATCCCACCGGGCGAGCCAACATGCACTCCGGGAGTGTCTGGGATAATGTGACGGGCGAATCTGGTCCCGAAGATCCCGATCTTTCCATCATTTCGATTCAGTCAACAAGCGGCAAACCAATTGCAGTTCTGGCCAACTTTTCGATGCACTATTTTGGTGATCGCGATATCAGTGCAGATTATTTTGGCCTGTTTAGTGAAGGACTGAAAGAGAAAATCGGGAAGGATGAGGATTTTGTTGGAATCATGTCGCACGGTTGCAGTGGTGATATCTGGCGGCGTGATTACACGAAACCGGACCAATGGAATCCGAAACAGACCATTCAAGAATTTGCAAATGGACTGCTCGGCATTGCGCTACAAACGTATGAAAAAATCGAGTATCAACAAGATGTTGATTTAGCAATGAGTGAACGCCGGATGACATTGAAATACCGGATGCCTGATG